>Ga0224512_10002813_pt1 | contig 15666 bp, 14 predicted proteins | sample SF_May12_sed_USG_4_FD_169103 | JGI IMG/M metagenome (GOLD analysis project Ga0224512, IMG submission 169103) | Sediment microbial communities from San Francisco Bay, California, United States - SF_May12_sed_USGS_13 | ecosystem: Environmental > Aquatic > Marine > Sediment | place: USA...
GGCCTCGCCTTCCCAGCTGAAGCCGAGTTCTTCGTCGGGATCGCATTCGAGCCTCCGTTTGACCGTCCGACCCCGCCGATCCCTCGTCTTGACCTCCAGCATGCACAGGCCCGAGTCGAGGTAGTTACGGGTCCGTACCTTGTAACGGGAGGGTCGACGGCGGGCGGCGTCGAGGTACGAGTCCAACCCAGGCGTGTCGAAGTACGTGGTTCGATAGGCGAACCGGTTTCGACAACCGATCGTGAGGACCTGTGCGTGGTGGAGGCTCGAGAGGAGCTCGGGCAACAGCTCGATCGGGACGAGGTACTTGCGGTCCTTCCGAGTCTGCAGGTCGGCCGTCAACATGACGGCGTCGAGCCCGATCGGTTCGAACCCGGAGAGTGTGCCGGGGATTTCGGAGTTGACCGATCGTCGGCTCATCCGCCAACCTCGGCCGGGATCCGCTCGTGATCGGACGGATCTCGCCGCGGTGGAGCCGGCTCGATCTCGTAGCGGACGTCGACGTCGGTGGTGTCGCCGACCAGGTCGACCCGTCGAACCGTGACCCCGTGGACCGTGGCTCCGAGCAGCCCCTCGATGTGATGGATCAGCTCGGACTCGTCGACGAAGGCCCGGTCGAGATTCATCCGTTGCGTGCGGTACCGGCCGAGCAGGCGCCCGTGATCGGCGATGAAGAGGGCGACGAGGAGCGCGGCCATCAACGCCGGGGCCAGCCACAGCGGTTCGATCGGGACACCGCCGATGACACCCAGTGCGAGAGAAGCGAAGTAATAGGCGACCTCGTGTTGGTCGAGTTCGGTGGATCGAAGTCGGATGATCGACAACACACCGAACAGACCGAGTCCCAGGCCGGCCGTGACGTTGGTGGAGGTGAAGGCCTCGGCGACGGCGAGGACACCGATGTTCACACCGATGTAGGCGGCAACCAGATCGCGGCGGCGGTGGCGGGGGAGGTACAGGCCGAAGGTAAGAATCGCGATGGCCAGGAGGTCGAGCGCGAAGGGCAGAAGTTGATTCATGAGGCTTTCTCTCAGAGGGGGATGGGTCGTACAGGTGTCGCCAGAGTGACATCGCAGTTTGGGAGATTCCTGTGAACGGTCTTGGAATCCTCTGATTCCGATTCACAGGAAACTCACAGAGGTCTTGAAGCGAACGTCCAAGTTCCTCCGTTTCGATGAGAGCCATCATCGGGAGGACCCACATGACCGTTCGATCAACGCTTCCGGCCGTAGCCGCCGCACTGTCTCTCATCGCTGCTCTCCTCGCCGGCTGCGGCGGCAACCCACTTGCAGCCGACACCGGCACCGCTGCGTCCACAGCGGAATCCGGAGGGGAGCTGTTCGACTCCTCGGTCATCCACGACATCGAGCTGTCCTACGATCAGGCCGACTACGAGGTCATGATCGAAACACTCGCCGAGACCGGGTCCAAGGAGTGGATCGACGTGACCGTCACCATCGACGGGGTCACATACGAGAATGCCGGAGCCCGCCTGAAAGGCAATTCGTCGCTGGCCGGTCTGTCCGGCGGTGGGCCGGGAGGCGGGGGCCTCGGTCGCGGAGGTCCTGAGGGCGTCGGATCGGTCTCCGCCGAGAAGCCGGAGGAACTACCGTGGCTGATCCGGCTCGATCACAGCATGAGCGGCCAGAACCATGGTGGCTACGTCGACATCGTCATCCGATCAAACAGCAGCGAGACCGCGCTCAATGAAGCGGTTGCGCTGGATCTGCTGGAGGAGGCCGGACTTGCGTCCCAGGAAGCAGCGAGCGTACGGTTCACGGTCAACGGAAGCGAGTCGACCCTCCGCCTCATGATCGAACATCCCTCCGACGATGCCTGGCAGGACGCCAACTTTGCCGCTGCCGGTGCGCTGTACAAGGCGGAGAGTACCGGTGACTGGTCATACCGTGGTGACGACCCGGACGCCTACATCGAGGTGTTTGACCAGGAGGGAGGTAAGAAGGTGACCGACTTGACCCCGCTCATCGAGTTCCTGCGGTTCGTCGACGAGTCCGATGACGAGACCTTCGCCGCCGAGCTTCCCAGGCGCCTCGACGTCGAGTCGTTCGCCACCTACCTGGCGATGATGGAGTTGGTCGACAACTTCGACGACATTGACGGGCCAGGCAACAACGCCTACATCTGGTGGGACGCCGACACCGGGCAGTTCACGATAGTGCCCTGGGACCTGAATTTGGCGTTTGGCGGTCTGGGCGTGGGAGGCGGCTTTGGCGGACCCGGGGGCTTTGGTGCCGATGGCGGGCAAGACGCTGACCCGCCGGAGGGGTTCGATCCTCCGGAGGGTTTCGAGTTGCCCGAGGGTTTCGAGCCACCGGAAGGAGTCGAGTTGCCCGAGGGTTTCGAGCCTCCGGCTGATTTCGACGGACAACCCAGAGGCGGCGGGTTTGGTGGAGGGGCCTTCGGCCGATCGAATCCGTTGGTCGAACGATTCCTCGCCGTGCCGGAGTTCGAGGCCCTCTATGAGGAGAAGCTGGATCAGCTCGATCAGGAGTTGTTCGAAAGCGGTGTCGCCGACGACATCCTGGCCCGGTGGGCCTCGGTGCTCACGGAGCAGGCGACCGATGTCGTCGATACGAGCACCGTCGAGCAGGAGGCCGACGCCATCGCAGGATCGATCGCAGGTTCATGATCGAGGAGGTCGATCCCCGGGTTCTCGTCGTCGACGACGAGGAGAACATCCGCTTCATCGTTGAGTCGGCCCTGGACATGGCGGGCTTTGAGGTCGCCGCGGCGGAGTCGGGCGCCGACGCCTTGGAGCTGTTGGGATCGTTCCAGCCACAGGTCATCGTTCTCGACGTGATGCTGCCCGACATTGACGGTTTCACGTTGCTGCGACGGATTCGCGATCGTGGATCGGTCGCTCCGGTGGTGTTCCTGACGGCGCGGGACTCGACGGACGACAAGGTCCTGGGTCTGACGTCGGGCGGGGCGGACTATGTGGTCAAGCCGTTTGCCGTCGCCGAGCTGGTGGCTCGCGTCAAGCTTCGACTGCCCGACGGGGCGATGGACGGCAACAGCCGAGAACTTCGCTGCGCCGACCTGGCGATCGACGACGACGCCCACCGCGTCACGCGAGCCGGTGAGGCCGTGCAACTTTCGCCGACCGAGTACAAACTCCTGCATTACCTGATGGTCAACGCCGGCCGCGTGCTCACGCGGGATCAGATCCTCGATCACGTCTGGGCCTACGACTTCGACGGCGATTCGTCGGTCGTGGACACCTACATCAGCTACCTGCGGCGCAAGGTCGACCACGTCGATCCCCGCCTGATCCAGACGATCCGCGGGGTCGGCTTCTCACTCCGGGTGGAGAGTTGAGCCTACGGGTTCGCCTCCTCGCGGCGATGGGCACCGTTCTCGTGCTGTTGGCGCTCGGCGGGATATCGGTGATCCGCAGCCAGCGGTCCTTTCTGGTTGAACAGGTCGACAGCCAACTCGCGGCGGCGATGCCGTTCGCGGGGAGGCCGATTCAACCGGGACCCATTGGCCAGGCACCGACGAGGGTTCCGGCCCCGGATGCACCGATCTCGAGGCTCTTCGTCGGCGTGATCACGGGAGGAGAGCTGGTTCCACTGCTTCAGGGACAGCTCCTCGACGACAGTCCCCAAGCCGGCGCCGTCACCGAGCTCCTGCTGTCGAACGACGGTCCGCTCACGGTCGACGGCACGAACGGCACCCGGTTCCGTATCAGAGCGAGTCGCCTCGACAGGACCGAGGAGTATCTCGTCGTGGCACTGCCGCTCGACGAGGTCGACAGTGCCATCGGACGTCTCGAGCTGGTACTGATCATCGTCGGCGCCCTGGTCACGATTGCCATCGGTGCCGCCGTGTGGTGGGTGGAACGGTTGGGCATCCAACCCATCTCCCGGGTGACGGAGGCGGCGGAGGCCATCTCGGCCGGCGACCGGAGTCAACGGGTTCAGGGCACCGATCCCCGTACCGAGGCCGGCAAGCTGGCCAACGCCTTCAACATCATGCTCGACGACCGCGATGCCATCGAGCGCGACCGCCGGCAGTTCGTGGCCGACGCGTCGCACGAGCTGAGGACCCCGCTCACATCCGTCCGGGGCTATCTCGATCTCTACGCTCAGGGTCGGTTCTCGAACTCCGACGAAGTCGACGACATGATCCGGCGGATGACCCGAGAAACCTCACGGATGAAGGATCTCGTCGAGGAGCTTCTCCTACTGGCCAACCTCGATCAGCAGCGGCCGCTTCGGGAAGATGACGTGGATGTCAATCGGCTGCTCAACGACGCGGCAAGCGACGCTCTTGCTGTTCAACCCTGGCGTTCGATTGTGGTCGACGTACCGGATTCGACCATCGAGTTGGTCGGAGATCAGTTTCGTCTGCAGCAGGTGATCGGCGCGCTCGTCGACAATGCGCTCACCCACACCGAAGGTGACGCCAGGATCCGGCTGGCTGTCCGGCTCACGTCGGACGGCGTCGAGATCGTCGTCGCCGACAACGGTCCAGGGCTCGAGCCGGAGACGGCCACCCGGGTGTTCGACCGGTTCTTCCGGGGTGACGACTCTCGCTCGCGCCGAAGCGGCAACTCCGGCCTCGGCTTGGCCATCGCCCAATCGATCGTGGAAGCCCATGGCGGAACCATCGCCCTCGAAACCGACCCGGGCGCCGGCTGCACCTTCACCATCAAGCTGCCGCCATCATCCCCAAAGCCCGTATGAACAGTGAAGCACCACCAACCTCAGAGTCCTCATGAACTCCTGACACGACTCACATCGAATTCCCAATTTTGATGATTACGGTCGGCTCTCATGAGACAGGATCTTCAGTTCAAGAAGGCGGGCCGGTTGTTGTTCCCGCTTGTTCTGGCAGTTGTCGTCGCCGCCTGCGGAGGCAGCGCCGACGCCGGGACCGAGGTGGCGACCCTCTCGGGCGAGTCGACCGCTTCGGCTGATGACGGTACCGTCGCACCCGACGTCGACTCCTCCCAGGCACTTCTCGACTTTGCCGCCTGCATGCGCGACAACGGCGTCGACATGGCCGATCCGACGTTCGATGCCGATGGGAACGTCCAAGGTTTCGGTCCCGGTGGGGGAGGCGGTGCCGCCGGTCAGGGACTGGACCCCCGGTCGGACGAGTTCCAGACGGCGATCGGCATGTGCGGTGACCTGCTCGAGGGTGCCGACTTCGGCGGACCCGGTGGCCGGCGCGGATTTGACCGGGAGGCCATCCAGGCCGCCTTCACCGAGTTCACCGCCTGTCTCCGAGACGAAGGTCTGCAGGTGGACGACATCACCTTCGGCGGTCCTGGCGGCGGTCCGGGGGCCGGCGGCGGTCAGCCGCCCGCAGATGGAGGCGGAGGGTTCGCCGGTGGACCCCCGCAGCCCGGTGACGGCGATTCACCGGGCGACGGCAACGGCCCTGGTCCCGGCGGCGAGGGATTCAATCCGATCGACGCCATCATCCGCCAACTTGACCTCGACGAGGAGGATCCTGCGGTCACCGCAGCGGTCGAAACCTGTCAGCCGCTGATCGAGACCGCGTTCGACCCGGCGTCCGGCGACACCGGCTCATAGGGAGACCGGCGTGACTCGGGAGAGGGACTGGAAGAGGTCCGGAGATCGTTCGAGATGGCCGTGGATGGCGGCGGTGGCCGTGCCGATCGTGGCGGCCGGTGGTTTCGCCGCCTTCGGGCTCTCGCGATCGGCGGCGCAGGTCGAAGACGTGGAATCCGGTCCACCGTCGACGGCGCAGGTTCAGCAGCTCACGCTCGAGCTCACCGACGAGACGTCGGCCACCTTGGAGTTCGTGTCGTCGGCAACCGTGTCCAGCCCGGTCGAGGGCACGGTGACCTCCGTTGCCTCCGAGGGTGACGTCGTCGAGGCCGGCACGATCCTGGCCACCCTCGACGGCGACCCGGTTGTGGCGCTGTACGGCGATCTGCCGACGTGGCGTGACCTCGACACATCGTCCGACGACGGGGCCGATGTCTACCAGCTCGAGCTGAACCTCGTGACCCTCGGGTTCGATCCCGACGGTGAGATCGAGATCGACGAGGAGTTCGATTCCGCGACGGCCGATGCGGTCGAGCGCTGGCAGGAGAGCCTGGGGTTGGAGGCGACCGGCGAGGTCACCCAGGCCATGGTCGTGTTCGTACCCGGCCGGATCCTGGTCGACCAGGTGTCGGTCGCGGTCGGAAGTGGGATTCCGGGCGGAACGGCGATCCTTTCCGGTCGGGTGCTCGAGCGTTGGTTCGCCGTGCCGACGACCTCTGAGGCCAACGGATCACTCACCGAACTCGCGTCGCCGGGCAGGGCCGTGACGACAGGTACGGTTCTGTTCGTCGACGGCGGCTACCCGGTCGTCGCCATCGAAGGCGATGTGGCCGCCATGCCGCTGCTCGAGCGTGATCTCGAGGTGGGTGTTGCCAACGGAGCCGATGTCAAGGCACTCGAGGAGCTGCTGTCGTCGCTTGGATTCGACGGGGGCGGCGCCCTGACCGTCGACGACGAGTTCGACGACGCGACGGCGGACGCGTTGGCCGAGTGGTACGCCTCACTCGGGCTCCAACCGGAGGATTCGGGTGTCCTTCCCGCCGGGGGCTTTGTCGTGGTTCCGTCCGGCCTCGAGGTCGGCACGGTGCTGGTGCAGTCGGGAACGGATCCCGGCCGTGAGACGCCGGCCGTCGTCTTGAGCTCGCCGGCCAGGATCGTGTCGACGTCGGCCCCGCTGGGTGATGACACATTCGCCGTCGATGCCCCGGTCGAGGTCGAGTACCCCGACGGATCGGTGGCGACTGCGGTCGTGAGCGACGTCGGAACCGTCGCCACCAACGACTCCGGCCAGCCCGGTGCCCAGGCCACGGTTCCCATCACCATCGAGGTCGACGACATACCGGACTCGGTCGCTGGATTCGTCGAAGTGCCGGTGACACTGCGAGTCGTGACCGAGTCGATTCCGGACGCCTTCGTCGTACCGGTCACCGCTCTGCTCGCCCTCGCCGAGGGCGGCTACGCCCTCGAGGTGGTCGACGGACCCGACGCAACCCATCTGATTCCGATCGAGCCCGGTGTCTTCGTCAACGGCTTCGTCGAAGTCACCGGGGCCGACCTCGTCGACGGTTTGGAAGTGGTGGTCGCCTCATGATCGCTCCGCTGCTCGGCCGCAGGACCGAACGCCCTATCTCCGACAAAAACGGAACGGAATCCGACCGATCGGAACCGAACCGATCGGAACGGTCGCGGAGGCTGCGCCGTCGGATCGACGCCCCGGCCCTCGAACTGGTCGGTGTGAGCAAGTCCTATCCAGGGCGTCCGCCGGTTCGGGCCCTTCGGGAAGTCTCGCTGTCGGTCGGCCGCGGCGAGTTCGCCGTGATCGCCGGCCCGTCCGGTTCGGGCAAGTCCACGCTGCTCCACGTGATCGGTACGCTCGACCGGCCCTCGGCCGGTGAGGTCCGGATCGGAGGGATCAACACGTCGAATCTGAACGACCGTCAACTGTCGGCCGCTCGATCCCAGCTCATCGGGTTCGTGTTCCAGCAGTTCTTCCTCATCGACGGGCTTCCGGCAGTCGACAACGTCGCCAACGGACTGCTCTACCGCGGCGTCCCCCAGGCCGATCGGCGGGAGCGGGCGACGGAGGCGCTGGTTCGTGTCGGGCTCGAGCACCGGCTCAACCACATTCCGAGTCATCTCTCGGGCGGCGAGCGTCAACGGGTCGCAATCGCCCGGGCGATCATCAACCGTCCGGAGATCGTCCTGGCCGACGAACCGACGGGCAATCTCGACTCGAAGTCGGGTGCAACGGTCATGGAACTCCTGCGGGAACTGAACGACGAGGGACGCACGATCATCATGATCACCCACGACCGGCAGTTGGCGGCCTCACTGCCTCGCCGCATGTTCCTGCTTGACGGGCGCCTCGAGTCCGACGAGAGGTTCGAGCCGTGACGGCAGTGGCGAAGTCCACGCCAACCGTGGTGGGCACGCCCGACGATTCACCGATAACCCCATCGCGTCTTCGGTTCAGCGATGTCATCCGTGCGGGTTCGATCGGGCTGCGCACCCGCCGCTTGCGGACCGCTCTCTCCACGGTCGGTGTGGCCATCGGCATCGCGGCCATGGTCGGCGTTCTCGGACTCTCGGCGTCGTCGCGCGAAGACCTGGCCGAACAGATTCGAGCGCTGGGTACGAACCTGCTCGAGGTGCAAGCCGGGGAAGGGTTCGGTCGGGGCAGCGGCACGCTGCCCGATACCGCCGTGCCGATGGTGTCCCGCATCGGTGCGGTGACCGATGTGAGTTCCCTGACCACCGTTGAGGGGGCGACCGTCCGCCGCAGCGACCTCGTCTCCGAGGGGATCACAAGCGGGATCTCGGTCTTCGCAGCCGACACGGGGCTTCTGGCAACGCTCCACGGGGAGATGCGAGAGGGCCGATGGCTCGATGAGACCACCTCGACCTTCCCGGCTGTCGTGCTCGGTTCGACCGCAGCCGACCTGCTCGGCGTGACGTCGATCGACGACGAGGTGCGCGTCTACATCGCCGGTGACTGGTATGCGGTAATTGGCATCCTCGGACCGGTCGACATAGCCGAGGGTCTCGACCGGGCCGCCATCATCGGCATAGGGACGGCCGAGACGTTCGTCGTCGGCGACGATCTCGCACCGGGGACCCTCTACGTTCGCACCTCCGAGACAGGCATCGACGCCGTTCGCGGCGTGTTGCCCAACACGGTCAACCCACAGACACCCGAGGAGGTGGAGGTCAGCAGACCATCCGACGCCTTGGCCGCCCAGGAGGCCGCCAACACGGCGTTCACCTCGCTGTTCCTGGGCCTCGGCGCCGTCGCCCTCCTGGTGGGTGGCATCGGCATCGCCAACGTGATGGTGATCGCGGTGATCGAGCGACGGTCCGAGATCGGCTTGCGTCGAGCCCTCGGTGCGACGCGAGCCCATATACGCCGCCAGTTCCTCACCGAGGCGCTCATGCTCGCGTTCGCCGGCGGGGTCGCCGGCGTCGCCATCGGTGCCGGTGTGACTGCGGTCTACGCCCAGTACCGCCACTGGACGGTCGTAGTGCCGGCGGTCGCCGTCGTCGGCGGGCTCGTCGCGGCGTTGGTGATCGGAGCCATCGCCGGCCTCTATCCCGCAAGCCGGGCGGCCCGCCTGGCTCCCACGGTGGCACTGCGATCATGACCGCCACCAATGAAAACGGCACCGAACAATACGATGGGATAGCGGAGGGCTCCGATCGCCGTCGAGCCTCCACCCAGCGGACATGGAGTCTCGCAGTCACCGTTCTGGCCGCCCTCGCTGTGATCGCCGCTGCCGCCGTCGCCCGTGGCGGACCAGACGACGGCGACACCACGGAGGCCTCGGCCACGACGACGGCGGTGGTCACCAGGGGCGATCTCTCGACCAGCGATCGTCTGGATGGAACCGTTGAACGTTCCACGGAACTCGTGATCGTCCACCGGATATCGGGACAGTCCCCCGGTGCCGCCGTGGCCGGCTCGTCGAATGCCGGCGCCGGAAGCGCAGGTGGCCCTGCGGGAGCAGGTGCCACCTTCGGCGCATCCGCAACGGCCGCGATTGGATTGACCCTGGCGGCCGGAATCGCCGCCGTGCTCACCACGGCGGACGGCACCGGGGACACCACCGGTGGCGAGTCGTCCACATCGGGCACGGACCCGACGACGACCTCGACGACCGCCACGGTCGAGACCCCGACCACGACTCCCGGATCTTCGCCGTCCGGTCCGCCGTCGACCGACGCCGGCTCCGTGCCCTCGACAAACCAGGACAGCTGCCCCGATGAGACGGACTCGTCGACATCGACGACGATCGCCGACTCGACGACGACCAGCCCGACCAACTCCACCAGCGAGCCGACGACAACCACGACCGATAGCGTGCCGCCCGACTGTGGGTCGACGTCGACGACCACCCCTCAGCCCGATCAGGGATTTCCAAGCGGCGGGGGAGGCGGGATCGCCGGGCCGGGAGGTGGCGCCGCTCCTTCGGGTGGCGGCTTCTCAGACTCGGCCGGGGGTGCAACAGCCTCGGCGACCATAGCCGTCGAGACGGTCACGTCGACTCGAAGCGTCGGCGACGAGATCCGGTCCGGTGACTTCCTGTACTCGGTCGACGGTCGACCGGTCGTCGCCCTTGTCGGTGCCGTACCGGCATGGCGTGACATGAACACCGACGCTGAGGATGGTGTCGACATCCTCCAGTTGGAGACCGCGCTCGCTGCCCTTGGCTATGACGCCGACGGCGACATGTCAATCGACGAGACCTTCGATTTCGACACCGCCACTGCGGTCGCCGCCTGGCAACAGGGCCTGGGTCTCGAAGGCACCGGCGAGGTGGTGCTGGGGTCCGTGGTGTTCATTCCCGAGACCGCGGTGGTCACCGCAGTGACCGCGGATGTCGGCGGGGAGGTGGGCGACGGCGACCCCATCCTTCGTCTCGGGCTCGCCGGCACCGAGGTCGTCGCCGTCGTTCCCGCCGAACGCCGTGCGCTGGTGACGCCTGGTCTGGCGGTTGATGTGGCCGGTGCGGCCGGTATCGTCACGAGGCTGGTCTCGTCGTCCACCGACAGCGACGTCGAGGTCATCGCCCACGTTTCGGTCGAGGATGATCTGTCGGCCGGCGCCGGGGAGGAGGTCACGGTCCGGTTCACCATCACCGACGCCACCAACGTGCTGTTGCTGCCCGTCGAAGCGGTGGCATCACGGATCGATGGAAGCTACGCCGTCCAAGTCGTCCGGTCCGAGACCGACACGGAGAACCCGCGGTGGACACCGGTGACCGTCGTGGCGGTGAGCAACGGACAGGTTGCCCTGGTCGGCGACGACCTCGACGATGGAACGGTCGTGATTCGGCCGGGTTGAACCCCATTATCGATCCGACGGCTTGAGGCGGTGACCCTCCCTCGATCGGATCGAGGCCCACCGCTCCGCGAGTTGGCAACAGCCCGTGAACGCGTTCAGGCTTACATGATGCTTCGCCTGTTCGGTGGGAACGGACCTCTTCGATCGGGCGCCCACCGCCCGGATCGCCCTGTTCCGACCGGACATCGGCACGCTGCGGTGGCCGCCGTGACGCTCTACGGGTGGGTCAACGGGACACTTGCTGCAGGTGTCGCTCGCCTCGACCAGCGTCTCGATTTCGACGCGACCACTCTCGCTGCGCACCTCGCCACGTTCGCGATCGGCCTGATTGTCGCCGGCACCGGGCGCCTTGACCGGCTGAGCAGGTATCAGCAACTCGCCCCGTTGATCTTCGCGGCGACGCTCATCCCGTTCGTCACCGCGCCACATGCCTTCGTGTCCTTGGCTTCAGCGGCAGTGCTCGGCGCCTCCGGGTCCATCACACTGGCCAACGCCCAGGCCACCATCACCGCTGACAGCGAGACCGACGGGAACCGGGTTTTGGTCACGGCGAACGTCTTCGCAGCACTCACTGCTGTGGCGTCCGCCACGCTCGTGGGCGCCGTTCCGCTTGGCCTTGTCGGCGTCACCACGGTGCCGGCTGTTGCCGCGGCGGTTTGGATCGTGCACAGGGGAAGCGACGGCCGATCAATGCACGTCGCCCCAAGACGGCGAGCTGGACCTCCCAATCGGCGCGAGGGTATCGGACTTGTCCTTGTCGGCCTCGTTGTCGCGATCGAGTTCAGCATCGGCAACCAGATCGCCTCGTACTTCAATGCCACCGGGGCCGGTGTGGTCGGCGAGTACGGGGCGGCGATTCTGTTCGTCGGTCTTTCCGGTGGCCGCATCGCCACCGCGTTGTCATTGCCGAGGGCCGGCGCAGCGGGACGGTGGATCCTGACAGCAGCACTGGTGGCGCTCACCATGGCCCTCGCCTCAGTGCAGCTCGCCGACCCCGTGCCGCTGCGAGTCATCGCCCTGGCTGCGGCGGGCGTGGCGCTCGGTCCTCTGTATCCGCTGGCGATCGCGCTCACCCTCGACAGCGCTCGAGACCGGAACACGACAAGCTCCCATACGACAGCGGCAATCGGCACGGCGCTGATCGTGACACCGTTGTCGGTTGGAGGAATCAGCGACTCTGTCTCATCGCAGGCGGGTTTCGCCATCATCACCACCCTGGCAGTCGTGGCCACCACGACATCGATGCTCGCCGGCCGTTCGACCCCGGAATCTCCGGGGCCTCACCTGCTCGATAGGTGACTTCACGACGCTGAGCCGGTTCGACATTGCCCGCACCCGGCCGAGCAAGGATGGAGAAAGTCGACACGGGATTCGACGGGCACTGGTTCAGCCTGTTCACGGCCGGTATCGATGTCGTGGAGCGGTAGGAGATGGCCTTGTGACTGAGGGCAGAATGTGGCTGATCACCGGGGCGAGCAGAGGTATGGGTGCATCGTTCGCGTCGGCGGTTCTCGATGCCGGGGAGTGTCTGGTGGCGACCGGCCGTCGCACGAGCGAGATGACGGGGGTGTTCGGTGACTCTGACCGGGCTCTCGTCGTTGCGTTGGACGTCACCGACATCGACTCGGCCTCGGCGGCGGTCGAGGCGGCCGTCGACCGGTTCGGCCGGATCGATGTTCTGGTCAACAGCGCCGGGGCGTCGTACAAGGGATTCTTCGAGGAGATGTCGCCGGCCCAGGTGGAACAGCAACTGGCGGTCAACCTGATCGGACCGATGAACGTCGCCCGAGCCGTCCTACCGGTTATGCGCCGGCAGGGATCCGGTCACATCATCGCCATCTCGTCAGGAGCCGGGTTGATCGGGTTCGAGTACTCGTCGGTCTACGCCGCGGCCAAGGCGGGCCTGGAGGGGTGGATGAGCGCGTTGGGTCAGGAGGTCGAGCCCTTCGGGATCCGGACCACGATCGTGAATCCCGGGTTCTTCCGCACCGGGCTTGCCAGTCCGGAGTCACTCATCTGGCCCGACGTTACTGTCGATGACTACGCGGAGCGGAGCGCCGCCCAACGCGAGTGGTGGTCCAACCTCGACGGCACCCAGCCCGGTGATCCGGACAAGCTGGCCCGGGCACTGCTGGCCATCGCCGAGGAAGACCCGCCGCCTCGACGATTCATCGCCGGCGCCGATGTCGTTGCCATCGCCGAGCGGAAGATCGATCTGCTTCGCGAGGACATCGACTCGCACCATGCGCTGTCGGAGTCATTGACCTTCGACGATGGGTCAGACACTGCGAGTGATGCTTGACTAGTGGGACTCGGAAACTCTGTCGTCCGTGATCGCACCGCATTCTGGTGTTCGCCGATGAGGCTGTAATGCTCGCAAACTCTGTCGTCGCTGGTTCGGCTGCAATCTGATATTCGTTGATGAGACCGTGACATCGGGTTGATCCGAGTGTGGCGATTGTCGAAGGCCGTGGTGGCTTGTCACTGGACTGTGGCGTCGGATCGATCCGACCCAACGCTCAGCAAAGGTGTTGGCGACCGGTGTACGGACGGGACTGCGGAGGATCTTGAAGCCCTCGGCTCTGAAGACCTCGTCGAAGGCATGGATGAACTGGCTGCCACAGTCCCGAAGGAGAGCACGAGCACTGTGGAGCTGGTCGGCGTGTCGGACGAGCAGGTTGGACGTGGCATGAGCCTGGTCAGGGGAGCGGGGTGGAGGCATCCCGGTCGTTCGCGCCCAGCCACGGGTAACGGTCGGTGTCGACTCCGGCGTAGTCCGGGTCGAGGTAGATGAAGCAGCGCTGGATCTTGAAGTCACGCACCTCGAAGACATCGCACCATCGGCCGGCGTGGGTCACACCGGCCCGCCAGCTCCCGTCACGATGCTCGCCGTACGAGGTGCCTTCGCAGGCGAAGACGTCGCCGCCGGTCATGACCCAGTTGAAGTTCGCATAATCGTGTGTGATGGAGGTGAGGGTCCCTCCGACATCGCCGAACAGCTGGCCGATCTGGTCCTTGCCGGTGGCCAACCCCCACTTGGGGAAGTACACCTGAGCGTCGTCGGCGAACAGGTCGAGAATGCCGTCCCCGGTCGACGTGACCCCGCCGTTGTCGAACGCCTTGAGGTACTCCAGGGCAACCGACTTCCGTTGTTCGTCGGTCATCGTCTCGGTCGAGATGGCCATCATGCCTCCTTGCGTGTTAGCCTTCTCCATGCCGCGGCCGGAATGGCAGGTGCGTAGCCTGATTTGACACCGCCGGGTCCAGTTTGTCAAAGGCGATCCGCTGACTGTCATACGAATGCTGCGTGACGTGCTGCGGAGTAGCTCGAGACCGTTACTTGCCCATACTGGCGACGGCCTCATCAACGAGTACCGAAACGCAGCTTGACCAGCGGCGACCGACTTTCCGGGCGGTACAGGGGCACAATCGACGAGACGTTGGCCTACGACCCCTCGGACCGACGGAACTGAGCATGGGACCGGCCACCGAATCCATGGAGTGAACCCTGTGGGGCTCGAAAACGCTGTCGTTCCTGGTCAGGCTGCGTTCTGGTATTCGTTGATGAGTCGCATCGGGTCGATCTGAGTGTGGTGATGGTCGCCGGCGGTGCCGCTGGTGGCTCCTCTCTGGCCTGGGGCGGTTGTTGGTGGAGGGATCGGTGGGCTCTGAAGACCTCGTCGAACGCGTCGATGAACTGGCTGCCGCGGTCACGAACCAGGGCACGAGCACCGTCGAGCTGGTCGGCGTGTTGGAGGAACAGGTTTCGGGCGGCTTGGGACGTCCAGGCGCCGGTAGGGTTCGCCTGACACCTACGAAGAACACCCGGCGGGTCTCGACGCGGATGAAGACCGGGGGTGACGATCCAGCCCTGGCGGAGCCGGCGGGGGAGTGCTGCGGCAATCGCGGCGAGCAGAGTCCGATCATCATCGTTCACCGCGGGCCGGTCGACTTGGCGGCGGAGTACCTGAATCGGTTGCGGAGGACGATGATCTCGAGGTCCTTGGAGCGGCCAGATCGGACCGCAACTCGAGCCAGGGCGGCCAGTAGGCGGAAGGAGATGTGGATCACGAGCGTCCAGGATGGCGCTATCAGGGCTGGTCAGCACCCACGCGCAAGTTTCCGAGCCCCAAAGGCCGAGCCAAAGAGCACCGGATGCTACCGGAAAAGGTTCTGGAGCTTGCCGGGAAGATAGTCGATCAATCCGTGCAGGATAGGGTTCGCGTATGGGTGGAAGGTGTCGATGTGGGCCTCCCACATCCCATTCCCGTGGAGATGCAGACTGTTCACGCTGGACATGTCGCGGAAATGATATTTGCTACCCCCTGATCCGCTACTCTCGATTAGTCGTCTGTTGTTCCTGAGACTGCGTAGAAACGCCTTCTTGTTCTTTGGCTTGAACTTCATTCCAAACACCACCGGTCCAAACCATACATCCGATATCGGCCCAACGAAGTCCCACACCCCGTTCCATTCAAGAGTAACGAGAAGTCCTATCACTTTCTGAGCATTCTGAAAATTGTTCCAATACCATTCCGATCCCGAAACGCCACGGGATCTGAGGTCAGCTCTCAAATCGGCGCGGACATAGTCCCAGTATCGTCCAGACTTCACGCCGGCCTTCTTTGGCTTCCAAACTGGTCGGGTTTTCGGCCGTGGAACTATGGTCTTCGTCGGCTTCCAGACCGGTGGGGGTGTGGGTGGGGGGGTTGGGATGGGTTTTGGTTTCCAGACCGGTGGGGGTGTTGGTCGCGGGGTTGGGATGGGTTTTGGTTTCCAGACCGG
>Ga0224512_10002814_pt1 | contig 15666 bp, 14 predicted proteins | sample SF_May12_sed_USG_4_FD_169103 | JGI IMG/M metagenome (GOLD analysis project Ga0224512, IMG submission 169103) | Sediment microbial communities from San Francisco Bay, California, United States - SF_May12_sed_USGS_13 | ecosystem: Environmental > Aquatic > Marine > Sediment | place: USA...
ACCTCCTTCGCATCACTACCAATCGTACCGATCCGTGATGTAGCCGGGAACTGCGGGTGCCGACTTGTGCCAGGCTGACGGCAGCCAAACGGCCCAATGGCCGTAACGAGGGTGCGAGATGTCACGCCAGAATCGGGTTGATCCGTGGGGGGACCTCCACGCCGTGGCGGCCCGCGGGCTGTTCACCGGGAATCGCGGTTGCCTGGTCGATGACGCCGGCCGCCTGGTGCGTCACCACCGCGGATCGCTGTGGATCACGTGCTTTACCGAGTACCGCGATTGGGAGCACCCGCTCGAGCAACCACGCACGTGGACGCCGCTGTTTTTCCTCGACGATGCCGTTGCTTTGGCGGCCGGCCATCGGCCGTGCGGATTGTGCCGCCGAGCCGACTACCTCGCCTATCGGAGTGGGGTCACGGCGGCCGCAGGCGCCGATTCGCCGGTGTTGGCGACCGAGCTGAATCGACGCCTTGCTTCAGAACGGCTGCGGCCGGGGAGTGGTTTGGATCGGGCCCGGGACCGCAAACTGTGGCGCAGCAACATCGATCTGTTGCCGGTCGGCGCGGTCGTGGCCGACCGCAACAGAATTCACTTGGTGACCGAGAGCCACCTGCAGCCTTTCAGCTTCGGCGGTTGGGGTCCACCGGTGGAGCGTCCCAGGGACGTTGAGGTGGAGGTTCTGACGCCGGCCACTTCGGTCGCCGCGTTGGCCAACGGCTTCCGGCCTCGGCTGCATCCGAGTGCCATCAACGCCGACAGGCAAGGCCCGAGCCCGATGTCTAGGCCCGGCAAAGCCTTCACTAGGCTCGGTTGATGCCGACCGACAACGACTCGGAACTCATTTCTCCGCAGCAACCCAGCGTTGGACCGGCTTCCCAGGGCGAGACCACCAAACGGCCCAAGAGCCGGTGGCGCCGGGCGCTGGGCGTGCTGGCGTCGCTGGCATTGGTGGTGGGGCTTCTTGTCGGGGTTCTTCCCGCCATGGCTGACTTTGGTGAGGTGTGGGAGGCCGTGAAGTCACTGACCTGGCTTGAGACAGCGAGCTTGGTCATTGCCGCCGCCTGGAACGTCATTACCTACCAGCTCATCATCCTGGCGGCCTTGCCCGGCCTCACCCTGCTACGGGCGTTCGTAGTCGGCCAGGTCTCGACGGCCGTCACCAACACGCTCCCCGGTGGTAGCGCCGTCGGGGTTGGAGTCACCTACTCGATGTTCTCCGCATTCGGGTTCGGTGCCAGTTCGATCGCGATTGCATCAGTCGTCACCGGCCTCTGGAACACGTTCGTCAAGCTGGCGCTTCCGGTAGTTGCGTTGGCGCTGCTCACGTTTCGCGGGAACAGCAACGCCGCCTTGCGCTCGGCGGCGTTGACGGGCGTAGCTGCCCTGGTGGCGGCCATTGCCGTGCTGGCCCTGATCTTGTCGAGTGAACGGTCGGCCCGCCGCGCTGGGGAGCGGCTTGGCGCGGTCGCCACGAGGCTGGCCCGCCCGTTCAAGCGGGGACCTTTCGAGGCGTGGGGTGCCGGTTTCGTGACCTTCCGGGCGCAAAGTATCGATCTCTTGCGGCGCCGCTGGCATCTGATCACGCTCGCCACGGTCGTCAGCCATCTGTCGCTATTCCTGCTGCTGCTGATCTCGCTGCGGCACATGGGTGTCTCGGCCGAGGCCATCACCGGGCCGGAGGCGTTGGCCGCCTTCGCCGTAGTCCGGCTCATCACCGCCATTCCGATCACACCCGGAAATCTCGGGATTGTTGAAGTGGGCCTCTCAACCGGGCTCGTGGTCGCCGGGGGCTCAGAACCATTGGTAGTTGCCGCGGTGCTCATCTACCGGGCGCTCAGCTATCTTCTCCAGGTCCCGCTTGGCCTGCTTGCCTATGTGATTTGGAAATCCAAGAAGTCATGGCGGGCGCCGTCGCCGGCCACCGGCTGAACCGCCGAGTGCAGGGGCGGGCTGCCGATCACTCGACCATCGTCATTGCGCGCCCCGGGCTCAGCAGGAACGGCGCCAGATAGGCCGGGATGTTCGAGAACGGGAGCACGTCCTCGTGGAGGGTGATGCCCAGCGACTCTTTCATGAACCGGCGCCGGGCCTGAATCCGCCCCCACGCCTCCGGGTAACGCGCCGCCAACTCCGCACGCAACGTCTCGTCGGCGAGGGCGATTCCGTCTTCGATGTTGGTCGTGAAGTACTCGGTTCCTGTGGCCGGAATCACGTCCACCTGAAACGCCATCCCCGAACGCAGCTCAATCTCGGAACCGGCTGCGATGGGGGAGTTGACCCACTCGTCGAGATGAATCTGGTGGCCCGGGTTGAGGAAGATGCCGAAGAACGGATCACCGAGCCTCCGATCGACGATCTCGTGGAGGACGGCCCCGGTCTGGCCGATGTGCAGTGCCTCGTACCACTCGACAATCGTCTCGAAGTAGGGGCCCACCAGCCGGTCTACGTAGTCAGAGATGCCTGCCGGCAGTTCGGCGGCGTGTTCGACAACAAATCCGGCGCGGCAGTTGAGGGCTCCCCAGATGCCAAATGCCACCGTGAACCGGTCCCCGTGTTGGATGGGTCGATCACCCGGGCTCAACAACCCGAGTGTCGCTCGGTCGCCGGCCGTCAGCATGAGATGACACGACAACGGCGACCCGTTCCACTCGAGCAGTTGGACGGCCTCCTGCTCGGTCATGCCGGGCCGGAGGCCGAACAGCAGACGACGGACTCCCTGCGACGTGTGGCAGGCGGCGTACTCGAAGGCCGCCAGTTGCTCGACTTCGTTGATCACGCGCATGCCGTCGGCGGCTCCGATGAGCAGGTTGGCGACGTTCTCGACCCGGCCGGACGATCCCGTCACGCTACGAAGCGAGTCGACGATGAACGCCGGGATCTCGATGGACCTCGCCTCTGCGTATTGTTTCCAGCCGACCACACCGACCTTCGTGCCGGAGCTGATTCCGGCAGCTTGCAGAATGGCGCCGAGTGGCTGCGACCGATCTCGGGGTTGGCCGGGCAGGCTGAAGTCCTGAAACAGGATGGGGCGCATCGGCAGCGAAGCCGCTTCGGCCATGCCAACACATTCGTTGCCTACCAGGATGGCGGGATCGCCGTCGCCGATGATCAGCATGGCCTCTTCGAACCGGGGGTCGAATCCCGTCAGGTAGGAGAGGTTGGCGCTGTGCTCACGGTCGGCATAGACAATGACCCGGTCGAGGCCGACTTCGTCCATCCGCCGGCGCAATCGCTCCAGGCGTTTCCGGTAAATCGCGGCGGGCAGTGCGGGCAGGTTTCCAGGCATGCCGAAGTCCGGTAAATCGATCTCGGCAAGGCGGGCTTTCATCGAGCGCACTCCTTCATCTACGGCGTTGAATCGACTGCCGACCAGGTCCTAGCTTCGTCGATGCCGCGCTCGATCGTCGCAAACGTATTGGCATCTATCGCCTGCCACGGCCCCGATTCGCCGTCAGGCCACTGGACCCGTACCTCAGCGGTGACGGCGTCCCCGAGCCCGAAGTGGATCCAGCCCAGCTGGCCTCCGGCGTGCCCACCACCGACGACCAGCTCGCGCTCCGTGGTTCGCTCGCCGATCTTCACCAGGATCCAGGCGCCGATGGCGTCGACGTTGGGGCCCGCCTGTTCCAAGTCGACGGCGATCCAATTCCCCAACGGGGCGGGATCGGCGGCATCGCCGTTGCCGACGCTGCGCCACAGTTTGACGTTGTCGCGCCGGTTCACCTCGATGATGTCGAGCAGCCCGTCGAGGTTGAAGTCGGCCACGGCGGCACCGCGGCTGCGGCCGACGCTGAGAAGCCCGGCTTCAGTTGCGCTCTCGACAAATGTGCCGTCGGCTTGCCCGAGCAGCAGGTTGTTGGGATCAGCGGCAGCGTATTCGACCATGGCGTCGACGTTGCCCTTCGTTATGTAGAGGTCAACGAAACCGTCGTTGTTGATATCCTGGAACTCGGGATGCCATGCCGTCGACGGCAACACCGCGTCTTCCGTGAATGGTCGATGGGCAGTGACTCCGCGGCGAATTGCGATGTCTTCGAAGCTGGGCCCGACCGTCCCGTCTTCGAGGGTCTGGAGCTTGTTGTCACCTTGGCTGGTCACGAAGAACTCCGGCATCCCGTCACCAGTGACATCGCTGCTAGCGATGCCCATGCCCCAGATCTGGACCGGCTTCCAGCCGTCGTCGGCCGTATACAGCCGAGGTGACTGGCCGGCAGCGACTTGCCACAGCTGTTCCTGACCGTCGCGGTAGTAATGGCGATCGTTGGCCACCCGCAGATCGCCCCGCCCGGTCCGATCCCAGTCGCTGAACAGGATCGAGAGAGTGCACCAGCCAGGGGCCAGCGGGGTCACGTTGGAGTATCCGCCGCCGTCGGGGCGGAGCAAGACGTTGTCGGCACATGTGCCGTTCGGTTGCCCACCCTCGTCCAGTGCCAGGTAATTTCCGAAGGCGAGGGTTGGCAGCGCCGCCGCTCCCTCCCACTTGGCGCTGAAAGCCGCCGTCCACTCGTTGCCGGCCGCGAACGACCAATCGTCGTTGGCACGCTCGAATTGGCAATCGCCGAGCCCGCGAAGCAGAACGTTTTCTCCGACCCTAAGCACGGCGAGGTCGATGTGGTCGTCGGAGTCGATATCCAATGGGTAGGCGCCGACCACCTCGGTGAGATCGACCAAGTCATCGAGCACCGGCGTGAACCGCAGCTCGCCTCCAATCGGGCTCTCGTTGCGGAACAGCGCGGCGGGGTTGACGCCGCCGGCCAAGTACAGGTCGGGACGTCGGTCCGAGTTGCAGTCGAACACGGCAACGCCGCCACCGACGAAGAATGTGAAGTCACCGTCATAAACGTGCTCTATGCCGGCCGGCTCCGCCTCTTCGACAAAGCGGGGCGCACCCGCCGCGGTCGCCGCCGTATCGGAACCGACAAGGTTTACCACGAGCCAAACCGCGGCTGCGGCTACCAATGCTCCACCTGCCAATCCGACGATCGCCCAGCGGACGCCGGCCTTTTCGGATTCAGCGTGGTCAGCCATCGCCGTAGTATTGCTGGGCGTGGGTCCAAGCGGTGCGGCCGATCTGGGCACCCATCTTGCGACCCGCAAGATCGTCGGCGCTGACGTGGATGCCTCCGTACAGGCGCGACAGCCCTGCCTGATCGGACGCGTCCGCATATGTGGCCCACTGCAACACGACGTCTTCGAATGGTCCCGCCTCGAACTCGAACGAACCTGCCGGAATCGTCCACTCGCCGAGACCGCCGGGGAAGAACTCGCTGCCGGTGAACGCAGTCATCACCTCGGCCGACGCCCGGCTGAACGCGCTGTGGCCGGACACGTAGGCGGCGAACGAAGGTGTTACGAACGTTGGTAGCTGATACGGAACCCAGTCGACCGCCAGGATCCACTCAACCCCGGCGGTTTCTGTCTCAGGATCGTCCGGGGTCCCGGTCCAGGCGCGCACGGCGATCTCACCTTCATGGCCCGCCAACGCTTCGTGCGGTCCGCCGCCGCCAGTCGTGGCCGGAGTAATCACCTCCACCAGGCCCGGTTCCAGCGGGAGGCCCTTTTCGTGATACGCCTCGAGGTCGGGATCCGTTGACTGGCCGAGGCCGCCCATGTAGCGAATCATCGAAATCGGCCGTGGATAGTCGTAATGGCCCTTGGCGCCCCAGGCCGCTATTGCCGCGTCGTGGTTGGCGCCGTTGAGGGCCAGGTACAGTTTCACGTCCCACTCGAGCCGGTCGACGATGGGGCCGGCGCCGCCGATTCTCAGATCCGGGGCCATGGCGTCCGACACCGAGTTGGCCAGAGTGTTCCAGTGGCCGGGAGGTGTCTCCGAGTTCGGCCCGTCGGCCCAGAATTCGGCAGCGGATCGGCCATAGTCGGCCTGGTTCACCAGCTTCGGCTCATATGGGGCGCCGGTCACAGGATTCGCCGGATGGCCGGCTCCGTCGTTCGTCCCCAATGTGCTGGCGCCGATGGCCGCCGGTGAGATGTCGATGAGCACCTCGGCGGCCGGATCGAGGAGGCTGCTGTAGCGGATCACCTCGACGGCGGCATCCTTGAACTCCCGGTCGGAGACCGAATCGCCGAGATAGGGTGGCTCTCCTGGATCGAGCGGCAACCCGGAATCGGACGGGGCCATCGAGAAGGATTCCACATGGCCCCAATGCGGATCGACGAACTCCTGCGTACCGTTTTCCACCGGAATCCCGTTTTGTGAAATCATCATCCCGATTTGCAGAGGCTGCCACCGGTTGGGGTCGGTCATTGCCGTTCCCGGCTGATCAACCACAAGCGGTGGGTTCACCGGGACATATTCGGGAGCGACGTAGCCGGCGGCCTCGTTGGAGCCGTCGGCCAGCGAACGTTCGATGACCGTGGCGGCGATCCTGTTACCGACCGCGGCCGGTGAGTCACCCTCGGTGGTGTTGATGTCAATCGGGTAGCACAGGGCGTCCATGAGCGCGTCGAACTCCACGATCGTGTCAGAGGCGCCCACAGAGTCGATGTAGCGGTGTTCGAGCACCCGGTAGGCGGCGTAGCTGATCGCCTCGCCACGAGCCGCGTCGATATCTGCGGCCGTGTGCTCCTCATCGACGAAGTAGCCGTTGGCGGTGTCGTCGTATGCCGCCCAGGCATCCCACATGGCGGCGGCGGTGTGAAAGAGGTTGCGGGAGTGCACGGTAGGCGCCGGCAGATCGCGACGGATGGCAGCGAGAGTCGCTTCGTCCCAGTGGCGGGCGACCGAGTACTCCGGATGATCCACGGTCGATTCGCAGGCGGCACCGTCGCGCCACGGAGCGGCGATCACCAGCCCGGCAAAGACTACGAGAGCGCCTGCCGTGGCGCCCACGAGTAGCGAGGTTCGCTTGGATCTGCCTGGCGACATTATTGGGGCGATCGTAGCCCAGCGGCGAGGGCCGTCGGCTCCCGGCGACCCCGACTATGGCTTCGTTGCCACGGCGACACCTCGAATGGGTGCTAGCTCCCGAACGGTTTAGCATTATTGGGTCCTGAAAACGGACATCCCCCTGTAGGAAGGAAATCAAATTGATTAACAGGAAATTGATCGCGCTATTTGCCGTACTCGCGATGGTATTCGCGGCTTGCGGCGACGACGAAGGCGATGGCACCAACGCACCGGGCGGAGGCGGCGATGACGAATTGGTCATCGGAGTCTCGTGGAACAACTACAACGAAGAGCGCTGGGCGAAGTCTGACGAGCCGGCCATCAAGGCGGCTATCGAGGCCGCCGGTGGGCGTTACATCTCGGCTGACGCCGGGTCGTCTGCGGAGCAGCAGGCCAATGATATTGACCAGCTGATTTCGGATGGTGCGGATGCACTCATCGTGCTCGCCCAGGACGGTACGGCAATCCTGCCGGCTGTCCAGAAGGCGCTCGACGAGGGTGTCGCGGTGATTGCTTATGACCGCCTCATTGAGGATGACGGTGCGCTGTACATCACCTTCGACAACGTCGAGGTGGGCCGTATGCAGGCTCGAGTCATCCTCGACCTGGTTCCGTCAGGCAACTACGTCTTCATCAAGGGCAACCAGGCAGACGCCAACGCCGACTTCCTTCGTGGCGGTCAGCAAGAGGTCCTGCAGGCAGCCATCGACGCCGGCGACATCGTCAACGTTGGTGAGTCCTACACAGACAACTGGGACCCGGCAACTGCGCAGACCAACATGGAACAGTTCTTGACGGTGAACGACAACGCAGTGGACGCCGTTGTGGCATCCAACGACGGCATGGCCGGCGGCGTTGTTGAGGCACTCCGTGCCCAGGGCATGGCCGGCATCGTGCCCGTATCAGGGCAGGACGGCGACGCAGCCGCCCTGAACCGTGTCGCCCTCGGCGAGCAGTCGGTTTCCGTCTGGAAGGACGCTCGCGAGCTCGGTAAGGCGGCAGGCGAAGCCGCTGTTGCGTTGGCACAAGGCACTGCCCTTGGCAGCGTTTCGGGAGTCGTGCAGTTCGACTCCCCGGGTGGCAACTCGATGACATCGATCTTGCTCGCGCCCATCCCGATCACGCAGGACAACCTGAACGTCGTGCTCGACGCCGGCTGGATTGACGCAGCAACGCTGTGCCAGAACGTGGCGGCAGGCAGCGTGTCCGGTTGCTAGTTGATCGTCCGACTGTCGTTTCCTAGTTGACTATGGAGCGCCGTGCTCACGAGTATGTCGTGAGCACGGCGCTCACTCTTTGTTCAGAAGGTGCCTCGGAGGTGGCCGATTGACCGATACTGCGACGACCGATACGACGGGGCCCACCTCCACAGATGAGGGGGGCCCGGCGCGGCCGGCAACATCGCTTGGCTCGTTCGTAAGGGCAACGGAGCTCGACACAAGGCTTCTCGGCATGCTCGCCGCGCTTGCCGTGATTTGGATCGGCTTCCACGTCTGGTCGGGCGGCTCCTTCATCACTCCCCGGAACCTGTGGAACCTCTCGGTGCAGACTGCCGCCGTCGCCATCATGGCCACGGGCATGGTGCTGGTGATCGTGTCGCGCAACATCGATCTGTCGGTCGGATCTATGTTGGCCGTGATCGGGATGGCGATGGCACTGTTACAGGCCGAGATTCTTCCCGACATCATCGGCTTTGACCACCCGGCCACCTGGATCATCGCTCTTCTGGCCGGCATCGCGATGGGCGCCGTTCTCGGTGGATTCCAAGGCTTCATCGTGGCATACGTGGGGGTGCCGTCCTTCATCGTCACCCTCGGCGGCCTCCTCGTCTGGAGAGGTGCCGCCTGGGCCATGGCAAGCGGCCGCACCATCGCACCGATGGACTCGACCTTCCAGCTGCTCGGGGGCGGCGCCCGGGGGACGATTGGTGGTGGGTGGAGCTGGGTCGTCGGCATCGTCGCGTGTGTTGGGATCGTGGCAATGCTCGCCAACGGGCGCCACCAGCGACGCAAGTTCGACTTCAGGATGCGGCCGCTGTGGGCCGAGATCACTCTGGGCGTGGTTGGTTGCGGCGTTGTGCTCGGATCGATTGGCTATCTCAACAGCTACTTCCTCCCGCCGCGCCTGGCCGCACAGAGAGCGGAGGCAGAAGGTTTGGTGATACCGCCGGAGGGCCTGGAGATCTCGTTCGGACTGGCCACCCCGGTCCTCATTGTCATTCTGGTGGCGTTGGTGATGACCTTCATCGCGACCCGGGTGCGGTTCGGTCGCTACGTTTTCGCCATCGGCGGCAACCCGGAAGCTGCCGAGCTCGGCGGTATCAAGACGAAGTGGACCATCGTCAAGACGTTCGCCGTTATGGGAGTTCTGGTCGCAATTGGTGCCGCCGTGCAAGTGGCCCGTCTCAACGCCGCCGTCAGCGGCCTGGGCCAGCTAACCGAGCTGTATGTCATCGCCGCAGCCGTTATCGGGGGCACGTCCCTGGCGGGCGGCATTGGCACGATCCCCGGGGCGATGCTCGGCGCTCTCGTGATGCAGTCATTGCAATCGGGAATGGTGCTGGTAGGTGTCGACGCTCCAATCCAGGACATCGCCGTCGGCCTCGTGTTGGTCGTAGCAGTGGCGCTTGACACTTTGTACAGGAAGAAGTCGACGCAATGACTCAGGAGACGATTACCAGGACGCCCCTCGTGGAGATGCGAGACATTCGAGTCGCCTTCGGCGGGGTACACGCCGTGGACGGTGTCACCATCGACCTATACCCCGGAGAGGTGGTGGCCCTCGTCGGGGGCAACGGCGCCGGCAAAACAACGCTCATCAAGACGTTGTCGGGGGCACACAAGTGTGACTCAGGAGAGATCTACATCAGGGGCGAACCCGTCTCGATCGACACCCCGCGCGACGCCAAGGACTATGCCATCGAGACGATTTATCAAACGCTCGCCCTGGCGGAGAACATCGACGCGACATCAAACATGTTCCTGGGACGCGAGCTGCGGACCCGATGGCGGACGCTGGATGACCGCGCCATGGAGGATGCCGCCCGCAGGGTGATGGGGCGGCTCAACCCGAAGTTCCAGAATTTCAAGGTCCCGGTGCAGTCGCTGTCCGGTGGCCAACGGCAATCGGTCGCGATTGCCCGGGCGGTCCACTTCAACGCCAAGATCCTCATAATGGACGAGCCCACGGCGGCTCTCGGGCCTGCCGAGACCGAGCAGGTCAACGAGTTGATTCAACAACTGAAGGCCGAGGGAATCGGCATCTTCCTGATCAGCCACGACATCCACGATGTCTTTGATCTGGCGGACAGGATCAGCGTCATGCTTCAAGGCAAGTTGGTCGGCACCGTCAACAAGGCCGACGTCACCAAAGACGAAGTCCTCGGGATGATCATCATGGGCAAGCAGCCCGGAGAAGCCACCCGAGCCGAGCTCGACCAGCTCCACGAGTAGTCGCCGGCCGTAGAGGGCGAGATGCATACGAATCCTGTGATCGAAATGCTGGGGCGTCCCTTGCGGCTTGCTGTGATCGGGGGTGGCCCGGGAAGCTTCATCGGTGAAACGCACCGCTCGGCGGCACGTCTCGACGGACGCTATGAGCTGGTCGCCGGCGTGGTGTCTTCGAATCCGGACCGATCCCGGGAGGCGGCGGCCGGCATGGGGATCGATCCGGGGCGCGCCTACGGCGAGCCGATGGCGATGCTCGATGCCGAGGCGGCCCGCGACGATGGGGCCGATGTTGTGGCCATCATGACTCCGAACGACACTCATCACGCGTACGCGTTAGCTGCGCTGGAACGCGGCTTCGATGTCATCTGTGACAAGCCGATGACCAACACTCTTGGCGAAGCTCTCGACATCGTGCGCAGAGTCGAGGAGTCGGGTCTGATCTTCTGTTTGACCCACAACTACACCGGCTACCCCATGGTGCGCCAAGCCCGGGCACTGGTGGAGGAGGGACATCTCGGGGAGATCCGGCTCGTCCAGGTTGAATATGTGCAGGGCGGCAAAGCCGACGAGGTGGACCCCGATCCCGGGGATAGATTGCCATGGCGCTACGACCCGGTTCGTGGCGGTCCTTCCCTGGTGATGGGCGACATCGGAACCCACGCCCACAATCTGGCCCGTTTCATCACGGGACTCGAAGTTGCCGAGGTTGCGGCGGAGATCGGTCATGTGATCCCGCAACGCCCTGTAGACGACTACGGCGCGGCGATGCTGCGGTTCGACAACGGGGCCCGCGGCATGTTGTGGGTGACCCAAACGGCGGCCGGCGTCGAGAACGGGCTCCGGATCCAGGTGTCGGGGAACAAGGGCACAATCGAGTGGCACCAGGAGCGGCCGACCCGACTCATCTTCAAGCCTCTCGAGGGACCGATGCGAACGTACACGCCGAACGGGCCCGGCGCCCTGCCTGCTTCGCAACGGGCGTGCCGGATAGTGGCCGGGCACCCCGAGGGTTTCCCCGAGGCCTTCGCCAACATCTACTCCGATGCCGCCGAGGCCATTGCGGCTCGCCGCAGCGGTGGAACGGCGGATGGGTTGGCGATGCAGTTTCCGAATGAACGTGACGGAGCGATCGGCGTCAAGTTCGTCGAGGCAGCCCTCGAATCGAGCAAAGCCAATGGCGCCTGGACCAGCGCTCTGCTGACGCTCGACGGGGAGGTCTGATGGCGTCGAGGTCGGAAATTGACCATGCCGCCGCCCAGCGGATCATCGTGAGGATCAAAGACGAGCTCGAGGCTCGCGGCGCCGGTGCGGCAGTGGCAGTGGTGGATCCCCACGGGGAGCTTGTCGCGTTCCTCCGTACCGATGGCTGCCCGCTGGCGTCCATCAATAATGCCATTCACAAGGCCTTTACGGCTGCCCGCGAGGGAGTCGAGTCCGCCGTGATCGGTGAACGATCGCGAGAAGAGGGCTTCCCGGTGACCAACTTCGGCGACCTCCGCTACACCGGATGGGGCGGCGGCGTTCCGATCGTTGTGGACGGTGCCGTGATCGGCGCGGTGGGCGTCAGCGGCCTCGCAGAAGCGGATGATGTTGAGCTGGCGCGTGGTGCCGCCGCTAGCGTCGTGGCCCGATGAAGAACACAAAAGGTCGACAATGACAGAGGTTCGTTGGGGGATCCTCAGCACAGCCGACATCGGAATGAAGAAGGTAACCCCGGCGATTCAGCGTGCCGGCAACGCTTCGGTTGTCGCCATTGCATCGCGCGACCAGGAGCACGCCGCCGCGGCCGCCGCCAAGCTCTCCATACCCGTGGCTTATGGCTCATATGAGGCGCTGTTGGCGGCCGATGACATTGATGCCGTCTACATCCCGCTCCCGAACAATCTCCACGCCGAGTGGACGATGAAGGCGGCAGCAGCCGGCAAGCACATCCTCTGCGAGAAACCGTTGGCGATGTCTGCTTCTCAGGCTGAGGAGATGGCGGCGGCCTGCGCCGCGGCGGGAGTGAAGCTGGTCGAGGCGTTCATGTACCGGCACCATCCGTCGTGGATTGAGGCGGTCAGGCTGGTCCGCGCCGGCGCCATCGGCGAGCTGCAGGCGGTACAGAGCTGGTTCAGCTACTTCAACGATGACCCGACCAACATCCGCAATCGGGTGGAGAACGGTGGGGGAGCCCTCATGGACATCGGTTGTTACAACATAAACCTGTCCCGGATGCTGTTCGCGGCTGAGCCCTCGCGGATTCAGGCCTCGGTACGAAGGGATCCTGACATGGGGATCGACACTCTGACCTCGGCGCTGCTCGAGTTCCCTGGCGGCGGCCACTCCACTTTCACCTGCACCACCCGTGCCGAGGATTACCAGCGGGTCCACATTGTCGGGACGAGCGGGCGCATCGAAATCGAAATCCCGTTCAACATCCCACCTAATCGGGAGACGCGGATCTTCGTCACGTCCGGGGGGGAACCGCCGACCGACGCGGCAACGGAGACGGTCAGCTTCGCCGCGGCCGATCAGTACACCTTGCAGGCGAAGCTGTTCTCAGCAGCAATCCTCAACGACACCACATATCCGGTGCCGCTTCAGGATGCGGTCGACAACATGAGAGTCATCGAGGCGATCCTCGCCGGCTGATTGCGGTCGCAGGCCTCAATCCGCGGCGGCCGGCCACAGCGTGCCGTCGGGGAAGAACGTGAAGTAGTCCTCGGGGAAGGACGTGAATGCGGGTAGCCGGTTGAGAGTTTGCGATGCCAGAGGTCCAGAGCGGCCGACGCCGAGGAATGGATCAAACACGGTCCCCGTTGCGCTGTCGACTAGCCCTTCCTTGGTTAGGGCCAGCTCGACAACGGTGTCATCGAGGCGCCGGCTGAACACAGCCCATCTGGATTCGTCCTCGGGGTCGATGACCGCCGCGATTTCGACGCCGGCCACGACGTCGTTGACGACGCCGGCGGCGCGCAGGGCTGGGATGCTGTAGGCAGTGCTCTCGGTACCGAAGTCAACGACGACTGTCATGTCTTCGAGATGAAATCCGGTGGCCCAGGCGACAACATCGAGGGCTTCGGTCTCCGGGTGGGATTCCAGCCATGCTCCCCATGTCGTCAGGGTGGAGGGGAGTAGTTCGAGTTGATCTCCCTTGCGAGGGCCCAGAATCGCTTCACCAATCGGCTGACTCCACACCGAACCTGTGTCGTGATCCCACCATGTCATAGCGTTGCCCCACAAAGCCCCCTGGTTACCGAGCACCAGCGTCGTCCCGTCCACTTGGCGGCGATGGACCATCGCCGAAGCACACAGCGGTCACCACGTGACAAGGATCGGAATCCCCTCAAGCGAGTCGATCACCATCTCGCGCCGATTCAAGTGAGTCACGGGATAGGCTTTGGCCTCCTTCTCGCCGCTGACGCCTATCACCAAGCTGTCGAACGGCCAATCGACGTTGTCCGGCGACGTGAAAACCGGGCTGTAGACGGGGGCGATCTGATCGCGCCCGAGCAGCGGCCGATATCCCTGGGGGAGCCGCTCACCGGCTCGGACGGGGTCATAGACCGAGTCCGGGTCGACAGGCGACGCACTTTCCGAGTCGCCCCCGAGCGACAGGAAGGCGAAGGTGACGAGCGCCACCATGGCAGGGCCGAGTAGCCACGCAATAACGGTCCGGCCGCGCTGCGGAGAAGGCATCATCGTTCCAGCAACGTTAGGGCCGGCCATCGCGGTTCGCCGATTGTCGGCAATCAAACAATGTGCTCTTGCTCCGGCTGGGCGGCCTCGGGGGTTGACCGCGCTTCATGCCTGGCTAACGTTTCCCGCCATGGACACAGTGAGCTTCACCGCCATGGCGGACGGCACCAAAGAGGAGTACACCTTCCTGGCGACCAAGGAGGCCGAGGAAGCCCAGCTCTTGCCGAGCCGGATACTCGATCTGCTGCGATCGATGGACGAAGACTCCGGTTATCAGATCACGCGTCTCGAGCACTCGCTGCAATCGGCCACCCGCGCCCATCGCGACGGGCGTAATGAGGACTACGTGGTGATGTGCCTGGCGCACGACGTCGGGGACATGATCTCGCCTGCCAACCACTCGCAGGCTGCCGCCAGCGTGCTGCGCCCGTATGTATCGGACGAGCTCTATTGGATCGTCCTCCATCACGGCATATTCCAGGGCTACTACTACTTTCATCACCTCGGCCAGGACCGCAACGTCAGAGACCAGTACAAGGACCACCCGCTCTATGACGCCACGGCTGAGTTCTGCGCCAAGTACGACCAGAACTGTTTCGACCCGGCTTATCAGTCCGAGCCACTCGACTTCTTCGCCCCGATGGTCGAACGGGTCTTCACCCGAGCACCGAAGAGCTACGTTTAGCCGTGGCTTTGCGGAGCCTCAGCGCGCTGACGGCCATCGTTCTTATGGCAGCGGCGTGCTCGGACGGTGCGTCCGGCCTCAACGGTGAGGGCGCCGCGCTGACCTCGCTGGCTCCTGTTACCACCGCGGCAGCTGCGCCGGCGACGACCGGGCCGGCGCCGACGACGCCTCCAACGACCACGACGCCTCCAACGACCACGACATCGACGACGACCACAACCACCTTGCCTCCGTCTGGTAAGGGCCGTCTCGTGCTGATCGAAGAAGTGTGGGGCGACATCGCCCCCAAGTCGGTAGTCGCATCCGGGGACGGGCTGTTCTTCGCCCAGAACATGATGTACCGACATACCGTCACCGTGTACGACAGCGATTTCAACCTTGTTGAAACGATCAGTGATCGGATCGACCTCGCCGAATATGGCATCGAGGGTTACGAGGGAACCCATCAAGGGTCACCCGTTGAAGCGGTGTTCACCGCAGAGGGTGACTACGCCTATGTCTCCAACTATCAGATGTACGGCGACGGTTTTAGCCGGGCGGGTGGGGACGGCTGCGACCTTGGCAACTGGGATCCCAGCTTCCTCTACCGCATCGATACCGCCACGCTCGACATCGACCAGGTGATTCCGGTGGGCGCCGTCCCCAAGTTCCTGGCAATCACGCCCGACGACGCCCTCGTCTTGGTGACAAACTGGTGCACGTTCGACATGAGTGTGGTGGCGACCGCAACAGGCGAGGAGATCGCCCGGATCGAACTAGGTCGCCATCCCCGCGGTATTGCGATCACTTCTGACGGGTCCAGGGCCTACGCCTCGGTCATGGGAGGTCGCGACATCGCCGTGGTCGATCTCGACGACTACTCGATCGAGTGGCTGCGCGACGTTGGTAGCAACCCACGCCACCTGGTGCTGAGTCCAGACGACCAGTTCATGTACGTGACCTTG
>Ga0224512_10002815_pt1 | contig 15664 bp, 10 predicted proteins | sample SF_May12_sed_USG_4_FD_169103 | JGI IMG/M metagenome (GOLD analysis project Ga0224512, IMG submission 169103) | Sediment microbial communities from San Francisco Bay, California, United States - SF_May12_sed_USGS_13 | ecosystem: Environmental > Aquatic > Marine > Sediment | place: USA...
TTTGCACCATGGTCGATGCCATCTGTCATGATCGCAAGCGGGTGCTGTCCTGCGTCAGCGTGCTGGAGGGGGAATACCGGCAGAGCGAAATCACTGCCGGCGTACCCGTGGTCCTGGGACGCAAGGGCATCGAGCAGGTCATCGAACTCCCCCTGAATGAAGAGGAGCTGGCGGGTTTTCAGGGTTCCATCGAAATCATCCGTGCCGACCTCGTACAGGACGGCTAGAACAACTGTTCCGGGGTATGGCTGCCATGCCCCTGCCCGGAACCCATCACCGGCGGGCTGACACTTTCCAGGGGAACGTGCTCGGCACGGAAGGTCTCGAAGATGGCATCTGACTGCCCGCCGTCGGCCAGCAAGCCGGTCGTCGGGTCGATACGCACGGTTACCAGGCCATCCGGCTGCGCCCGTTTCTGCAGGCCGCGACCGCCCAGGGCGGATCCCATGTAATCGATCCACATCGGCAGCGCGGCAACCCCCCCGGTTTCGCCCCGACCCAGCGGCTCCAGCTTGTCGAATCCGACCCAGGCCACCGCGACCAGTGACGGGTTGTAACCGCAGAACCAGGCATCCTTCTGATCATTGGTCGTGCCGGTCTTGCCGCCCAGGTCAGAACGGCCCAGCGACCTGGCGCGCTGCCCGGTCCCCCGCTGGATCACATCCTGGAGCATGGAATTCATCAGCCAGGCGTTCTGTGGGGTGATGACGGCGGGTGCCAGCCGCAGCCGCTGCTCGCCGGTGTCGAGGATACTCTCCAGGGACTCCGGGCAATCAGGGCAGACCACTTCCGGCTCCGCCTGGTAGATCACCTCACCCTCGGCATCATGGATGCGCTGGATAAAATAGGGCTCGACCAGGTAACCGCCATTGGCGAACACCCCGTAGGCACGGGCCATCTGCAGCGGCGTTGCCGAGGCGCTGCCCAGCGCCAGGGTCAGGTCCCGGGGCAGCTGGGCGGACTGGAAACCGAAACGTTCGGCGTATTGCACCGCAAAATCGGCGCCTATCGCCCGCAGGATCCGGATGGACACCAGATTGCGGGAACGGAAAAGCGCCTCCCGCAGGCGCGTCGGCCCGTAGAAGCGACCGCTGTAATTCTCCGGTCGCCAGGTCGCCTCCAGGGCATCGTCATCGAACACGACCGGGGCATCGTTGATGATACTGGCGGGTGTGTAGCCCTGCTCCAGCGCCGCGGAGTAGATCATCGGCTTGAAACTTGAGCCCGGCTGGCGTTTTGCCTGGATCGCCCGGTTGAACTTGCTGCGGTAGTAGTCGAAGCCGCCGGAGAGGGCGACGATGGCACCGTCATCCGGATGCAGTGACACCAGCGCACCCTGGACCTCGGGCAGCTGGGCCAGGCGCCATTCCCCCTCGGCGTGGGATTCCACCCGGATGATATCCCCGACGGCCAGCACATCAGCCGCCCTGGTCGGCGGCTTGCCCATGCTGTCAGCCGATTTGTAGGGGCGCGCCCAGGACAGGCCCTCCCAGTCGATGGCAATCTGGCCCTGCTTGCGCAGGAAGACCCAGACAGAGCGTTCATCCACGGCGGTCACCAGTCCCGCCTCGAGGTCGCCAACATCCGCATGGTCCTGCAACAGATCCGCCCATACCCCTTCTTCAAGGCCGGCCAGGTCCGCATGCCCCTCGGGTCCGCGGTAACCATGCCGGCGACTGTAGGCCAGCAGTGCGTTACGCAAGGCGCGGTTGGCGGCCGCCTGACGCCCCGAATCCAGGGTCGTCACGACCTCGAAGCCGGAGGTATAGGCATCCTGCCCGTAGCGGCTGACCATCTCGTCGCGCACCATCTCGGCGACATAGGGCGCCCTGGCACCAGCCTGGGCGCTGTGCAGCACAGCGCCGTCGGCCTCCTCGAGGGCGGTCTTGTAGGCCACACTGTCGATGAAACCCAGGCTGTACATGCGGCCAAGGATATAGTTACGCCGCACCAGGGCCGCATCCGGATCACTGATCGGATTGACGCGTGACGGCGCCTTCGGCAGGCCGGCAATCATGGCCATGCGGGCAAGCGACAGATCATCTATGCCGGTACCGTAGTAGACCCGGGCCGCCGCCTCAACGCCGTAGGCACGCTGGCCCAGGTAGATCTTGTTCAGATACAACTCGAGTATTTCGTCCTTGCTCAGGGATCGCTCGATCCGGAATGACAGGATGATTTCTGTCAGCTTGCGTAAATAGGTCTTTTCGCTGCTCAGGAAGAAGTTCCTGGCTACCTGCATGGTGATAGTGCTGCCGCCCTGGCGCTTTTCCCCGGTGCGGATCAGCTGGAATGCGGCCCGCAACAGGCCCTGGAAATCCACGCCCGGGTGTTCGAAGAAGCGGTCGTCCTCGGCTGCCAGAAAGGCCTGTATCAGTGTCGGCGGCACATCCTCGATCAGTACCGGGCTGCGCCTTTTCTCGCCGAATTCCGCCAGCAGCAACCGGTCGCGTGTATAGACCCGCAGCGGCTCCTGCAGGCGTACATCCTTGAGCACCTCGATCGAGGGCAGCTGGGGGGCTATCTTCAAATAGACGACGCCTGCCAACAGTGCGGACGCAATGATCCCGAGAAAACCGGTAATCAGGAGGAATCGTCCCAGACGACGGATGCTCATATGGCGCATAAACCTGTGATAGAGTTCAAAGAACGAGTAGGACAGAGGTCATATAACAATAAATATTCGACGTATTATATGTATTTTTACTCAACCATTGCGGAAATCATCCGATAACTAACACCATAATCGCAGTCACGGGATAAACATTGGTTGACAAACAGTTGGCAATGTCCTCTAATTCCGTTGGCTACCTTTGCTGTCCAACAGTTGGGTAAATAAAGGAAATATTGTGCCGCTCGCGCAAATATTCAAACGAAAGAAACCACCTCTGGTCGGTCTGGATATCAGCTCCACAGCCGTCAAGCTGCTGGAACTAAGTCAAAGTGGCACACGCTTTCGCGTAGAAACCTATGCGGTCGAGCCCCTGCCCCCGAATTCAGTCGTCGAAAAGAATATCACCGATGTGGAGGCCGTCGGCGAAGCCATCCGGCGCGCCCACAAGCGCTCCGGTACGCGGACACGCCATGCCGCGGTTGCCGTTGCCGGCTCCTCGGTGATTACCAAGATCATAACCATGCCCGCCGGGCTTTCCGATAGTGACCTGGAAACCCAGATAGAATTCGAGGCCGATCAGTACGTCCCCTATCCGCTGGATGAGGTCAACCTCGACTTCGAGGTCGTCGGGCCCTCGGAGGCTAATCCTGAAACCGTCGATGTGCTGCTGGCCGCCTGCCGCAGCGAGAATGTCGATATGCGCACCGCCGCCATCGAGACCGGCGGCCTGGAAACCGACATCATGGACGTGGAGTCCTTTGCCAGTGAAAACGCCTTTGCGCTGCTGGCAGACCAGCTCCCCGACCAGGGCATGGACAAGACCATCGCCGTCATCGATGTCGGCGCGACCATGACCACGCTCAACGTCATGCATGACCTGAAGAGCATCTATACCCGTGACACGGTATTCGGCGGCAAGCAGCTGACCGAAGAGATAATGCGCCGCTACGGCCTGTCCTACGAGGAGGCCGGGATGGCCAAACGCCAGGGCGGGCTACCGGAAAATTATGTCACCGACGTGCTCGAGCCGTTCAAGGAGGCCATGGCACAGCAGGCCAGCCGCTCCCTGCAGTTCTTCTATTCATCCAGCCCGCACAACAAGGTCGACCACGTCGTGCTGGCCGGTGGCAGTGCATCGATCCCGGGGGTGGACGAGCTGATACAGGAAAGACTGGGAGTGGAAACCAGCATCGCCAACCCGTTTGCCTCCATGTCGCTGTCGGCACGCGTAAAACCCCAATCACTCAGCAATGATGCACCTTCCCTGCTGGTGGCCTGCGGACTTGCCCTGAGGAGCTTCGACTGACATGGCAAAGATCAACCTGCTGCCCTGGCGTGAAGAGCTGCGCAAGCAGAAACAGCGCGAATTCGGCTTTATGGCGGTCGGATCGGGTGTCGTCGCCGGCCTCATCGTCCTGCTGGCACATCTGCATGTCAGCGGCATGATCGACAACCAGAACCAGCGCAACGCCTTCCTGGAACAGGAAATAGCAGTACTCCAGAAACGCATCGGGGAAATCAATAAGTTGGAAAAACTCAAGGCCGACCTGCTGGCGCGCATGAATGTTATCCAGGAACTCCAGCGCAGCCGGCCGGAAAGCGTACACCTGATGGATGAACTGGTACGTTCTTTGCCGGAAGGGGTGCACCTCGAGGCGTTCACCCAGAAAGACAAGAGCCTGACCATGAAGGGGGTGGCACAGTCCAACGCCCGGGTATCCGATTACATGCGCAATATCGATAGCTCCGACTGGCTGACCAACCCGCGCCTGGACCTCATCAAGACACAAGCCGTTGAACGACGCCGCTTGGCCAATTTCACCATGCGCAGTAGCCAGAAAACGCCTAAACCGGCACCGAAAGAAGAGGGCGCATTGTGAACCTGGATTTGGGTGATCTCGATCTTGCCAATATCGCAAACTGGCCGGCGGCGGCACGCGCTATCGTCATTGTGTTTATCATGGCGGGCGTGATCTTCCTGGGCTACTGGTTTCATACCAAGGATCAGCTGGTTGACCTGGAAAAGCTGGCACTAAAAGAGGACGACCTGAAGCTCGTATTCGAGAGGAAGGCAAAAAAGGCCGCCAACCTCGAGGCCTATCAGCAGCAACTTGCAGAAATGCGCGAGTCCTTCGGCGCTATGTTGAGGCAGTTACCCAACAAGACCGAGGTCGCCGACCTGCTCGTCGACGTCTCGCAAACCGGTCTGGCCAGTGGCCTGGAATTCGAATTATTCCAGCCACAGGGAGAGAGGCCCCAGGAATTCTACGCAACACTGCCCATCAATATCCGGGTTATCGGCGACTATCACGAGTTGGGCGATTTCGTCAGCGGTGTCGCATCCCTGCCACGCATCGTGACCGTGCACAACGTCAGCATAGCCAAAAGGTCATCCAAAGATGCCCCTTTGACTATGAACCTTATAGCCAAGACCTATCGCTACCTCGAACAGGATGAACGGACCCAGGAGGCGGGCAAAAAATGAAGTGTGGCTGCAACAACAGGCTGCGTTGGCTGATCGCCGTAATTCTTTCCGGCAGCATAGCTGCCTGCACCAATAGTCCGACGGCTGACCTCGAGATCTACGTCAAGGAAACCAAGGGCCAGCAACGATCGTCCATCGAACCGCTGCCTGAATTCGAGCCCTTCGAATCGTTTCCCTACCAGGCACACGAGTTTCGCGATCCCTTTACACCCCCGGTGTTTTCCCATGCACCGGCATCGATGGCACAGACCGGGGGCAGCGGGATCAAGCCGGACTTCGACCGGCCCAGAGAACCCCTGGAAGAATACCCCCTTGACGGCCTGCGCATGGTCGGCACCCTGGAGCAGGACCAGGAGTCCTGGGCATTGATACTGGATGGGGACAGCACTATTCACCGTGTGCAGCACGGCAATCACATAGGGCAAAACCATGGCAAAATTGTCCGGGTATCGGAATTCGAAGTTGAACTAATGGAGATTATTCCTGATGGGCTCGGAGGCTGGATGGAACGTCAGGCCTCAATTGCAATCAGCGAATAATCCCACGGGGAAATCGCAATGACCGCATCGTTAAGCAAAATATTCTCTGGCCGGCACGCCGGCAGCTGGATGGCATACCTGACTGCCTGTGCCCTGCTCCTTGCCGGCGCCTTCGCACCCGTGCAGGCCGCCGATCCCGCCACAGGCAACACCTTGACGGCGATTGACTTTGCCGGGCTGCCAGGGAACAAGGCCCAGATTACGCTTACGCTGAGCAATCCGGCCTCTGCCCCGCTGAGCTTCACCATCGACAACCCGGCACGCATTGCGCTGGACCTGCCAAACACCGGTAGCGGCCTCGCACAGCGCACGCACAGCATCGGCATCGGCATGGCGGAAAGCGTTACGGCCATCGAGGCACAGGGACGCACCCGCGTGATCGTGAACCTGTTGGAAATGGTCCCCTATGAAACGCATGCCGAAGGCAACAAGGTCATTGTCACCGTACAAGGCAGCGGCAGACAGCAAACCACATCAGCCGCTGTGGTTGCACAGGCCACCGGCGGCCCCCGTCCACAAATTGCGAATGTAGACTTCCGGCGCGGCGAGGAAGGCCAGGGCCGCGTAATCGTCAGCCTGTCCGACCCGTCCATCCCGGCCGACATGCAGCAGGAAGGCGGCAAGGTGATTGTCGACTTCTACCGCGCCAGCCTGCCCACCGAACTCGAACGCCGCCTGGATGTACTGGATTTTGCCACCCCGGTAAAGACCATCGACACTCAGACCCGGGGCGAAAACGTTCATATGGTCATCACCCCCATGGGTGAGTACGAGCACCTTGCCTACCAGACCGGCAATGAATTCATCATCGAGGTCCGGGAAATCACCCGTGAAGAGGCCGAGGAACTCAAGAAGGATGAATTCGGCTATGTCGGCGAACGCCTGTCACTCAATTTCCAGGACATCGAGGTGCGCTCCGTACTGCAGCTCATCGCCGATTTCACCGGCATCAATATCGTGGTCAGCGACACGGTCAGAGGCAGCCTGACACTGCGCCTCAAGAACGTCCCCTGGGACCAGGCCCTGGATATCATTCTGAAGACCAAGGGCCTGGCCATGCGCCAGACCGGCAATGTCATGCTGGTCGCCCCCAGCGAGGAGATTGCCGCACGCGAGAAACTCGAGCTTGAATCCCAGAAACAGATCGAGGAACTGGAACCGCTGTATTCCGAGTTCATTCAGGTCAACTATGCCAAGGCGGCTGAACTTGCAAGTTTATTGAAGTCCGGCGAGGCATCACTGATGTCAAGCCGCGGCACCGTTATTATTGACGCTCGCACCAACACGCTCCTGGTCCAGGACACGGCGGACAAGCTGGTCGAGATCCGCAAACTGATCGCCAAACTGGATATTCCGGTCAGGCAGGTGCTGATCGAGTCACGGATCGTCCTCGCCGACGACGGTTACAGCCGCGACCTGGGGGTACGCCTGGGACTCACCGCGACGGCCGAGGTCGGCAGTGACGGTGCCTTCGCCACCACCGGCAGTATCTTCGGTACCGATGACATGATCAATGATGCCGCCGACAACCTCAGTTCTGGCTCCGATCCCTTCCCGGTCGACCTGCCGAACGTCAATAATCGCCTGAACGTGAACTCACCGGTCGCCAGCATCGGGCGCATCGCCATGGCGCTGCTGGACTCCGACTACCTGCTGGACCTCGAACTGACCGCCATGCAGCGGGAAGGGTCGGGTGAGATCATTTCCTCTCCGCGGGTCATCACCTCCAATGCCCAGCAGGCCCTGATCGAATCCGGTACCGAGGTCCCCTACCAGGAGGCCTCCTCAAGCGGCGCCACCTCCGTTTCCTTCAAGAAGGCGGTCCTGAGCCTGCAGGTCACCCCGCAGATCACCCCGGATGACCGCATCATCATGGATCTCGTTGTCAACAAGGACGCGGTCGGTGACATTTTTGCAGGTGTTCCCAGTATCGACACCCAGGAAGTACAAACCCAGGTGCTGGTCGACAACGGCCAGACCCTGGTGCTAGGCGGTATCTATGAACAGGAAACACGCAACACCGTAGAGAGTGTTCCGTTCCTGGGCGACCTGCCGGGCCTCGGTTTCCTGTTCAGGTCGACCCGTACACAGGATGATATGGAAGAACTGCTGATCTTCGTAACGCCGAAGATTATCAAGGAAGGCCTTATCACCAACTAACAGCAGAGAACTTCTTCAAAAAAAGGCCCGCAACGCGGGCCTTTTTTTATCTTGAAACAAGAAATCAGGTCGTGCATACCGTCAGCCCGCCATGCCAGGCTTGATTTAATGACTCCCAACTGGCATACCTCTCCTGCATGACACCACAGGAAAACATCTTCCTCATCGGCCCCATGGGCGCCGGCAAGTCCACCATCGGCCGCCAGCTGGCCAAACAGCTGAGGCTTGTATTTCAAGACAGCGACCACGAGATCGAACGGCGCACCGGCGTGGACATCCCGCTGATCTTCGAGCTCGAGGGGGAGGCCGGATTCCGCAGGCGCGAAACAGCGATCATTGACGAACTCACCCGCTTGACGGGTATCGTGCTCGCCACCGGCGGTGGCGCCATCCTCGACCCGGTCAATCGTGCCCATCTCGCTGAGCGCGGCCAGGTCATCTACCTGCATGCCTCCGTGGACCAGCAGCTCTCGCGCACCCGGCGCGACCGTAGCCGTCCCCTGTTACAGACGGATGACCCGCGCCGGCGTCTCGAGGAACTGATGGCGGTGCGCGAACCGCTCTACCGGGAGACGGCGGACCGGGTCATCAACACCGACACCAAGCGTGTCCGGGACGTGGTTCACGAAATCCTCGGGCTGTTGAAGGACAGTTGATCCCCGGCACTGCGCGGTTTGCCCTGGCGATCGGGTATCCTATATGCTGTTTTATTGGTCAGGCTTGTTTCCGGCACATGAAGACACTCACCGTTGAACTCGGCGAACGCAGCTACCCCATCCATATCGGGCAGGGCCTGCTGCAACGGCCCGAACTGATCACCGGACACGTCAGGGGCCGCCAGGTAATGGTGGTCAGCAACGAGACCGTCGCCCCCCTGTATCTGGATAGCGTGCAACAACTGTTCGGTGATTTCGACCAGGCGTCCGTGATCCTTCCCGACGGCGAACAATACAAGACCCTGGACACGCTGAATCTGATCTTTGATGCCTTGCTGGAAAAGCGCTTCAACCGCAACTGCACCCTGGTGGCACTCGGCGGCGGCGTGGTGGGTGACATCACCGGCTTCGCGGCCGCCAGCTACCAGCGCGGCGTGGGTTTCCTGCAGATCCCGACAACCCTGCTGGCGCAGGTCGACTCCTCCGTCGGCGGCAAGACCGGGGTCAACCACCCCCTGGGAAAGAACATGATCGGGGCCTTCTACCAGCCGGGTTGCGTCCTCATCGACACCAATACCCTCGACACCCTGGATGACCGCCAGCTGACCGCCGGCCTTGCCGAGGTCATCAAGTACGGCCTGATCCGCGATGCCGGCTTCTTCGACTGGCTGGAGGCGCATATCGACGCACTTAAGGGACGTGACAAGACCGCCCTGGGTCATGCCATCGAACGTTCCTGCACCATAAAGGCAGAGATCGTCGCCGCGGACGAACGTGAAAGCGGACAGCGCGCGTTGCTCAACCTGGGTCATACCTTTGGCCACGCCATCGAGACCGGCACCGGTTACGGCAACTGGCTGCATGGCGAGGCGGTTGCCACCGGCATGCTGATGGCCGCCGACCTGTCGGCACGACACCGGTGGCTGTCGCAGACGGATGTCAATCGCATCGAGGCCCTGCTGCAACACGCCGGCCTGCCGACCCGCGCCCCTGATGAAATGGACGAGGCGCGCTTCATGGACCTGATGGCGGTGGACAAAAAGGTCATCGATGGCGGTCTGCGCCTGGTCCTGCTCAAGGCCATTGGCGAGGCGCTTGTCTCCGGTGATTTCAACCCCGCCCTGCTTAGCGAAACCCTGGCCGCCGCCGCCTGAGCGCCATGGACACCATTATCGAAGCGCCCCATGGTGCCGAACTCGCTGCGTACGCGGTCACCGAGGCCTGTTCACGGGGCCGCCGACACCCCGAGCCCCACCCCGTCATGCGCAGCGAATTCCAGCGCGACCGGGACCGCGTCATCCATTCCGCCGCGTTCCGGCGCCTGGAATACAAGACCCAGGTGTTCGTCAACCACGAGGGGGACCTGTTCCGCACCCGGCTGACGCATTCCATCGAGGTCGCCCAGGTCGCCCGCTCGATTGCCCGCGCCCTGCGGCTGAACGAGGATCTGACCGAGGGCATTGCCCTGGCACATGACCTCGGCCACACCCCCTTTGGCCACGCGGGCCAGGATGCGCTCAATGCCTGCATGAAGAATTACGGCGGATTTGAACACAACCTGCAATCCCTGCGCGTGGTTGATGAACTGGAAGAACGCTATGCCGAATTCCCCGGACTCAACCTGACCTTCGAGACCCGCGAAGGCATCCTCAAGCATTGCTCGCGCAAGCATGCCGAGAGTCTCGGCGATGTGGGCCGGCGTTTCATCGAGAAAACCCAGCCCTCACTCGAGGCCCAGCTGACCAACCTGGCGGATGAAATAGCCTATAACAGTCACGATGTCGATGACGGGCTGCGCTCGGGACTGATCGAGGTGGAGGCGCTGAACCAGGTCGCCCTGTTTCGCGAACAGTACGAAATCGTGCGTCATGATTATCCGGCACTGCCCCCGCGCCGCACCATCCACGAGGTGGTACGGCGCCTGATCAACTGCCAGGTCACCGACCTGGTCGAGACCAGCAGCGCCAGGCTGCAACAGGCCGCACCCGCCGATATCGACGCAGTTCGTCATCACGACGCCTCGCTGATTGCATTCAGCGAAGGCATGCGCGAGCAAAACCTGGAACTGAAGCGCTTCCTGCGCACCAACCTCTACCGCCATTACCGCGTCCATCGCATGACCGCCAAGGCCGCGCGCACCATCACGGCGCTGTTCGAGGCCTATATCGACGACCCCCGTCTGATGCCGGACGCGGCGCAGCAGGAAACGGCCCTGCTAGAACGCCGCGGCGGCAAGGACGGCCGCGCCCGCGCCGTCGCCGACTATATCGCCGGCATGACCGACCGCTACGCCATCGCCGAATACGAACGCACCTTCAATCCCTCGATCTGATCGATCTACGGTAGCAACTGGATCGGGGACATAATTCACCGCAAAGGCGCAAAGGGCGCAAAGGGCGCAAAGGAAAAGAATTAATATCAATTCCAGTACGCCTCTCAGTTATTCTAAATGCCCTGGCGTCCAGGAAATTCAATTTCTGAAAGGTGCATCAACTGACTACTGACTTAATGAATAAATGTTCTCCTTGCGCCCTTTGCGCCTTTGCGGTGAGACCTTATTACCGATTTTCCTCGGCGTACTCTCGGTAACTGCTCAATGCGTTACTCTATCTCCTACATTCCTGCAGTCATGCGTCTCTGCGGTGAATGATTATTGTATTAAGCCGATATAGATTGAAATGCGTATCTACATGCAAATCCCCCCGCAGGGTGACAAACCACCCCGCTACTATCACCTGCACCTGCAGGAGGATCTGCTCGAGGGCTGGACCCTGATCAGGGAATGGGGTTACCAGGGTGCAGGGGGACGCCTGCTGCGCGAACACTACCTGGACCGCGAGAGCGCCGAGGCGGCCCTGATCAACATCCGAGACGAGCAGCTCAAGCGCGGCTACCAGATCGTCTTCATGCAGGCTCAAAGCGGGTAGATCCCGCCCCGGGCCCCGGCATACCCCTGAAAATCCAAAGGAAAAACACCTCAACGCAAATTGAACCACCGGCCCGGCGGCGCTATACTTACCGGCCTTTTGGCCGTGGGCAGCGGGGTTTGCGTATGCCCCGGTGAAATCACGGCCAGATCAATATAACTAGTTGTAATATTTAGTATTTACCGTCATTCCCGGCACGGCGGTAGCCGACTCGGACCAACAGGGTATCGCACATGAAGCATGGCACCTTGCCACCCAGACAGGGCCTGTATGACCCCGCCAATGAACATGACGCCTGCGGCGTTGGCTTTGTAGCCAACGTCAAGGGACAGAAGAGCCATGAAATCATTCGCCAGGGACTGCAGATACTCGAGAACCTGACCCATCGCGGTGCCGTGGGTGCCGATCCGCTGGCCGGTGACGGTGCCGGTATCCTGATGCAGATCCCTGACCGTTTCCTGCGTGAGGAATGTGCGACGCTCGGCATGGTTCTGCCCGCCGCAGGTGACTACGGCGTTGGCATGCTGTTCCTGCCAAGCAATGTCGACTCCCGTGGCCACTGCGAGGCCCTAATCTCCCGGACCATCGCCGAGGAAGGCCAGACCCTGCTTGGCTGGCGTAATGTACCCACGGACAACAGCGGACTGGGCGCCAGCGTCCTGAAGGTGGAGCCGCTGGTCCGCCAGCTCTTCATCAGTCGCGGCGACACGACCGTCACGGGTGACAGTTTCGAACGTGCCCTGTTCGTCATCCGCAAGCGTATTGAAAACGCGGTGCGTGACTCGGGGATAGAACAGAGCGAGTATTTCTACGTGCCCTCGCTGTCCTCCCGCACCCTGGCCTACAAGGGCATGCTGCTGGCCAACCAGGTCGACAGCTATTACCCGGACCTGAAGGACCCGCGCCTGGACTCGGCGCTGGCCCTGGTGCACCAGCGTTTTTCGACCAACACCTTTCCCTCCTGGGACCTGGCCCAGCCCTTCCGCATGATCGCCCACAACGGCGAGATCAATACCCTGCGCGGCAACATCAACTGGATGAACGCCCGCCGCAGCTCGATGGCCTCGGAACTGTTCGGGGACGATTTGCAAAAGCTCTGGCCGCTGATCGCGGAAGGCCAGTCGGACTCGGCCTGTTTCGACAACGCCCTGGAACTGCTGGTCAGCGGCGGCTACTCCCTGTCGCACGCCATGATGATGCTGATCCCCGAGGCCTGGGCCGGCAACCCGCTGATGGACGAGAGCCGCCGCGCCTTTTACGAATACCATGCCGCCCTCATGGAACCCTGGGACGGCCCCGCCGCCGTGGCCTTCACCGATGGCCGCCAGATCGGCGCCACCCTGGACCGCAACGGGCTGCGCCCCGCGCGTTACCTGATCACCGATGACGACATCGTGGTGATGGCCTCGGAAATGGGAGTCCTCGACATTCCTGAGGAACGCATCGTCAAGAAATGGCGCCTGCAACCCGGCAAGATGTTCCTCATCGACATGGAGCAGGGCCGCATCATCGACGACACCGAACTGAAGACCGAACTGGCCAACAGCCACAGTTACCAGGAATGGCTGAACAAGACCCAGATCCGCCTGAGCGACCTGCCGCGACAGGTCAGCGCCATGGCGCCGGACCCGGACACGCTGCTCGACCGCCAGCAGGCCTTCGGCTACACCCAGGAGGACCTCAAGTTCCTGATGACCCCGATGGCGATCACCGGCCAGGAGGCGATCGGCTCCATGGGCGCAGACAACCCGATCGCCGTGCTCTCCAGCAAGGCCAAGCACCTGTCGAACTATTTCAAGCAGAACTTTGCCCAGGTGACCAATCCGCCGATTGACCCGATCCGGGAGGAACTGGTGATGTCACTGGTCTCGCTGATCGGACCGCGCCCCAACCTGCTCGGCCACGAATCGGCCGGCGAACACATGCGCCTCGAGGTGAGCCAGCCGATCCTGACCAACACCGACCTGGAGCGCATCCGCCACATCGAGGACCAGACGGGCGGCGCCTTTCGCACCCGGACCCTGGATATCTGCTATCCCGCAGTACAGGGGGTAGTCGGCATGCAGGCCGCACTCGAATCGGTGTGCCGGCGGGCCGAGGCGGCGATCGGCGAGGGCTACAACATCCTGATACTGTCCGACCGCGATATGGACGCCGACCACATCGCCATACCGGCACTGCTGGCCACCTCGGCCGTCCACCACCACCTGGTTCGGGCCGGCCTGCGCACCGAGTCCGGGCTGGTCATTGAAACCGGCTCTGCCCGCGAGGTGCACCACTTCGCCACCCTGGCCGGCTACGGCGCCGAGGCGATCAACCCCTACCTGGCCTTTGAGACCCTGGATTCGATGCGTAGCCGGCTACCGGAACCGCTCAGCGAAGACGAGGTCCGGACACGCTATATCAAGGCGATCGGCAAGGGCCTGCTGAAGGTCATGTCGAAGATGGGCATCTCCACCTACCAGTCCTATTGCGGCGCACAGATCTTCGATGCCGTCGGGCTGAGCTCGGAATTCGTCGACCGCTATTTCACCGGAACGGCAACCACCATCGAGGGTGCCGGCCTCGATGAAATCGCCGCGGAGACGGTGCGCTGGCACCGCGATGCCCATGGTGACGCGCCGATCTATCGCGACAAGCTCGATGTCGGTGGTGACTATACCTTCCGCATGCGCGGCGAGGACCACATGTGGACACCCGACACCATTGCAAAGCTGCAGCACTCCACCCGCGCCAACGACGCAAAGACCTATCAGGAGTTCGCGCAACTGGTCAACGAACAGAACCAGCGCCTGCTGACCCTGCGCGGCCTGTTCGAATTCGAGTTTGCCAGTGAACCGGTACCGCTGGAGGAAGTGGAGCCCGCCAGTGAAATCGTCAAGCGCTTCTCGACGGGCGCGATGTCCTTCGGCTCGATTTCCTACGAGGCCCATACCACCCTGGCAATTGCCATGAACCGCATCGGCGGCAAGTCCAATACCGGCGAGGGCGGCGAACTGCCGGAACGCTTCCTGCCAATGGAAAACGGCGATTCCAAGCGTTCCGCCATCAAGCAGGTGGCATCCGGACGTTTCGGCGTCACCACCGAGTACCTGGTCAACTCCGATGTCATCCAGATCAAGATGGCGCAGGGCGCCAAGCCCGGCGAAGGCGGCCAGCTGCCCGGTCACAAGGTCGACGCCACCATCGCCAAGGTGCGCCATTCCACCCCCGGTGTGGGCCTGATCTCGCCCCCCCCGCACCATGACATCTACTCCATCGAGGACCTGGCACAGCTGATCCATGATCTGAAGAACGCCAATCCGAAGGCCGACATCAGCGTCAAGCTGGTGTCCGAGGTCGGGGTCGGCACGGTTGCCGCCGGGGTCTCCAAGGCACATGCCGACCATGTCACCATTGCCGGTTACGACGGCGGCACCGGCGCCAGCCCGCTGACCTCCATCAAGCACGCCGGTTCGCCCTGGGAGATCGGCCTGGCCGAGACCCACCAGACCCTGGTGCTGAACAACCTGCGCAGCCGCATCGCCGTGCAGGTCGACGGCGGCATGCGCACCGGCCGCGATGTCGTGATCGGTGCCCTGCTGGGTGCCGACGAGTTCGGCTTTGCCACCGCGCCGCTCATCGTCGAGGGCTGCATCATGATGCGCAAATGCCATCTCAACACCTGCCCCGTCGGCGTCGCCACCCAGGACCCGGAGCTGCGCAAGCGCTTTACCGGCAAACCCGAACACGTGGTCAACTATTTCTTCTTCGTCGCCGGGGAGATCCGTGAACTGATGTCAAAACTGGGCTACCGGAAGTTCGACGACATGATCGGCCAGTCGCAGCGCCTCAACATGCGCCGTGCTATCAACCACTGGAAGGCGCAGGGCCTGGACTTCTCGCGCATCCTGGCCCGGCCCGAGGCCGCACCCGGTGTCGGCATCTACCACAGCGAGACCCAGGACCATGGCCTGGACAAGGCGCTCGACAACGAACTCATCAGGCAGGCGCAACCGGCACTGGAGAACAAACAGCCGGTGCGCATCGATCTGCCGGTACGCAACACCAACCGCACGATCGGCGCCATGCTATCGGGCGAACTTGCGCGGCGCTACGGCCATGCCGGCCTGCCGGAGGACAGCATCAGCATCACCCTGCGCGGTACGGCAGGCCAGAGCTTCGGTGCCTTCCTGGCGCACGGCATCAGCATCGAGCTCATCGGCGAGGGCAACGACTATGTCGGCAAGGGCCTGTGTGGCGGCCGGCTGGTGGTCTATCCGCCGAAGGAATGCCCGATTGTC
>Ga0224512_10002816_pt1 | contig 15662 bp, 15 predicted proteins | sample SF_May12_sed_USG_4_FD_169103 | JGI IMG/M metagenome (GOLD analysis project Ga0224512, IMG submission 169103) | Sediment microbial communities from San Francisco Bay, California, United States - SF_May12_sed_USGS_13 | ecosystem: Environmental > Aquatic > Marine > Sediment | place: USA...
CGTTGAGCGGAGTTGACGCCGATGCCTACTTCGCCATGGACGCGCAATACCAGCCGGTCTGGCTCACGACGGTCGAGAAGGCGATTGCGCCGTTCGTCACGCTGGCAATCCAGGAACAGTCGGAGGGAACCTGGGCCCCGGGCGCCTTCGTCGGCGACCTGAACAACGATGGCGTCGGCCTGTCCGACTACCACGATTGGGATCCGCGGGTGTCCCCAGAGCTGAAAGCAGAAGTGGAGCAGGTCTTGGAGGACATCAAATCCGGTGTCATCAAGGCCGACTACACGCCGGTCGGCTACTAATCGAACGAGCTGTAGAAGACTACGAGTGGGACCTCCATCACGGGGGTCCCACTCTTGTTCGGCACGGTTGACAGCAACATTGTAGGGTATCGAGGCATCGGCACTTCCGGGAGGAACGGTTGAAGCTTGAGTTGAAAGGCATAACCAAACAATTCCCGGGAGTGCTCGCCAACGACAACGTCAACCTCAGCGTCGCCGAAGGCGAGATCGTGGCGCTGCTCGGGGAGAACGGGGCCGGCAAGAGCACCCTCATGAACATTCTGTACGGGCTCTACACCCCGACGTCGGGTGAGGTGCTCATCGACGACAAGCCGCTGGAGCTCCACTCCCCGGGAGATGCCATCGCTGCCGGCATCGGCATGGTGCACCAGCACTTCATGCTCGTCCCGGTGTTCACCGTTGCCGAGAACGTGATCCTCGGCGATGAACCGACCAAACGGATCGGATGGCTCGACGCGCGCAGGGCACGCAAGATGGTGAAGGAGATCTCTGGTCGTTACAGCCTCGACGTCGACCCGGACGCCATCATCGAAGATCTCCCGGTGGGTATCGAACAACGGGTCGAGATTATCAAGGTTCTCGCACGTGAGGCCCGGTTCGTGGTTTTCGACGAGCCAACCTCCGTCTTGACCCCCACCGAGGTCGAGGGCTTCTTCGAAATCGTCGCCGGGTTGAAAGCCGACGGCAAGGGCATCATCTTCATCAGCCACAAGCTCGGCGAGGCGCTGGAGATCGCCGATCGCATCGTGATCATGCGTCGCGGCAAGACCGTAGCCGAGGTGCTTCCGGAGGAGGTCGACGAGGAGAAGCTCGCCGAGCTGATGGTGGGACGCCCCGTTGACCTGGTGGTTCACAGGGAGAAAGCCAAGCCCGCCGACGTCGTGCTCTCGGTAGAGAATCTAGTCGTTCTCGACGATCGCACCCAGCGGGCAGTCGATGGTCTGTCGTTCGAGGTGCGAGCCGGGGAGATAGTGGGCATCGCCGGTGTCCAGGGGAACGGGCAGACGGAACTCGTAGAGTCGCTCACCGGGCTGCGGACATCTCTGGGCGGCGTCGTGCGTCTCAACGGGGAAGACATCACGACCAAATCACCACGAGCGATCCACAAGCGCAACGTCGCGCACGTGCCCGAGGATCGCCAGAGGAGTGGCCTGGTATTGCCGTTCACGGTGACAGAGAATATCGTGCTGGACTCCTATTACGAGGCGCCGGTGTCGCGCGGCGTGCAGATGAACTGGGGCGCCGCCCGGGACCGTGCCGTGCGCTTGGTGGAGGAGTACGACGTTCGAACGCCGAGCGTCGACGTACTCGTGTCGACGCTCTCCGGAGGCAACCAGCAAAAAGTCATCGTGGCGAGGGAGTTCGACCGCGACGTGGCATTAGTCATTGCCTCACAACCAACCCGCGGCATTGACGTTGGATCCATCGAATACATCCATTCCCGAATCGTCCAGGAGCGCGACAACCAATCTGCGGTTCTCATCGTGTCCTCCGAGCTTGATGAGATTCTGGCCCTCTCGGACCGCATCTTGGTGATGTTCGAAGGGAAGATCGCGGGGGAATTCGACTCGTCGGCAACGCCAACTGAGATAGGACTGGCAATGCTGGGTAGCCAAGGAGGGCTGGAAGCATCGTAACTGAAAGCGAAACCCCTCCCGAGAACGAGCCGCGCAAACCCGAGTTGCCGAACTGGTACGCACGCATCACCGGCGTCGGGAGCTCACTGCGTCAAGCTCTGGTTATCCCGGCTCTGGCGTTGCTTAGCGCGCTGGTCATCGCGGCCTTCATCATCGCGGTGACCGACGTCGACACCCTTCCCATCTGGGGAACCGATCCAGGCGAGGCTTTCCGCCTAACGATCGGGGGTATCGGCGATGCGTACAAGGCTCTGTTTGTCGGCTCGTTCGGGTCCGTCAGGGCAATTACCGAGACGCTCTTTGCGGCCACCCCGCTGATCTTCGCCGGTCTGGCGGTTGCCGTCGGCTTCCAGGCCGGTCTCTTCAACATCGGGGTTAACGGTCAAATGCACATCGGTGGCATGGCGGCACTCTGGGTGGGTTTCAGTATTGCTGCGCCGGCGATCATTCACATCCCGCTAGCGATCCTGGCAGCCATCGCCGGCGGCGCCCTCTGGGGCGGCATCGCCGGTCTTCTCAGAGCGCGCACCGGAGCGCACGAAGTCATCACCACGATCATGCTGAACTTCATCGCCCTCTTTCTCGTCGACTACCTCCTGAAAACGACGGTCTTTCAACAACCCGGCCGGAACGATCCCATCTCGCAAAAGGCTGCGTCAACGGCGGAGTTTCCGACGCTCATCGGTGACTACCGCGTGCAAATCGGTTTCCTCATTGCGCTTGCGGCGGTCGGCGCGGTGTGGTGGTTGATGTACCGGTCTACAATCGGCTTTGAGTTCCGCGCCGTTGGCTCCAATCCCGATGGCGGCAAGTATGCGGGCATCAACGTCGCCTGGATCTACGTCACCGTCATGGCAGTCTCCGGGGCCCTGGGCGGAATCGCCGGTGCCAATCAGATCCTGGGCCTCGAGCCCTATCGGGGGATATCCAACTTCGCCGGCACGATCGGCTTCGACGCGATCGCCTTGGCGCTTCTCGGGCGGTCGCACCCGGTCGGGGTTCTCTTTGCCGGACTCCTCTTCGGTGCCCTGCGCGCCGGAGGCCGCGAGATGCAAGGCGCGGCCGGCATCCCCATTGACCTCGTCCTGGTCGTCCAGGCGCTGGTCATCGTGTTCATCGCCGCGCCCTCGCTCGTGCGGGCGATCTACCGGATCAAGACGCCCGAGCAAGAAGGCGGCACCACGTTCTCGAAAGGGTGGGGCGCATGACCGCGACAGCGACGCCCGCGAAAGCAGACGTCAAGACCCGGGCCACACCCGCGGAGCGACGAGCCACCGTGATCGGAACGGTGATGGTGTTGTTAGCGGTGTTCGTGTTCTGGGTGTTTGGCCTGGGGCTGGAATCCGGGGTCAGATCCACCTTCAATCTGTCGTTGCCGGGTGAACGGTTCCAAAACCTCGTCTGGGAGGTAAACGCTCAGTGGTTGTCCTTCGTTGTGGCCGCCATCATGGCGTTCCTGGGTGGCCTGGTGTTGCGTCGATCTCATGTCAAATGGACAAATTTGGCGCTGGCGATCGGTCTCGGCCTGTTCGCGCTTGGTTTCCTGACCTGGGCGGCGGCCGAAGGGTCATTCAGCTTGGTTGGCATGCTACGTTCGACCGTGCTCCTTTCGGTTCCCGTCACTCTGGGGGCCCTCAGCGGTCTCATGTGTGAGCGAGTGGCAGTTATCAACATTGCTATCGAAGGTCAACTACTCACGGCCGCCTTTGTGGGAACCATTCTTGGCTCGGCCTGGGGAATCTGGGCTGGTCTCATCGGCGCAATGGTGACGGGAGCGCTGCTTGGTGCCGTGCTCGCCGTCCTGTCGATCCGCTACCGGGTCGATCAGATCATCGCCGGGGTCGTGATCAATATCTTCGCCCTGGGCTTGACCTCGTTCCTCGCCCGCCGGGTGCTCTCCCAGGCCCCGGAACTGAATTCGCCGGGCCGTTTCACGTCAATCAAGATCCCCATTCTGGGGGACATCCCGGTAATCGGTACCATGTTCTTCGACCACAACGTCTTCGTATATGCCATGTTCTTGCTGGTCATCGCGCTCCACTTCGGGCTCTTCTACACGCGGTGGGGTCTGCGATCCCGGTCGGTGGGAGAGCACCCCAAGGCCGCCGATACCGTCGGTATCAATGTCTACCGCGTCCGGTACCGCAATGTGATCCTGGGCGGCGTCATCGCCGGTTTTGGTGGCGCATTCCTCACACTGGCCCAGGTGTCGCGTTTTGAAGAGAACCTCACAGCCGGTATCGGCTTCATTGGTCTGGCAGCGATGATCTTCGGGCGTTGGAGGCCTTTTGGAGTCCTCGGAGCGGGCCTGGTGTTCGGCTTCGCACGGGCCCTACAGCAGAAGCTTGGCATCCTGGGAACGCCGATCCCCTCGGAGTTCTTGTCGATGACGCCCTATATCGTCACGATCATCGTGGTGGCCGGCGTCGTTGGAAGGGCGAGACCTCCGGCTGCCGACGGTCAGCCCTACATCAAGGACTAGGGGCGCCTTCCGGCGCCGAGGGAAGTGGAAAGTTCAAGTTCGAAGTTCGAAGTCACAGGTCCTGCGGGCCTAGGTGCACTTAGGCAGACACCAAACCTTCCACTTCGAACCTTGACCAGCGCAGCGCCGAGGGCGCTGCGGCTACCCCGCCGTCCTGCCGTAGAACTCGAACTCGTCGATGGCCAGCTCGTTGAAAGGCGTTTCGCCGGTGACTGCTTCCGCCGCATACGTGCTGGTCACCCGGAAGGTGAGCTGACGGGTCCGCAGCGTGGCCAACAGGATGAGCTGGGACCGGTTGTCGTCGTCGAGTTGATCGATGAACGGGCGGTCGGGCAGATCGTCGGTCACGATCTCAAAGCCCTTCACGCGGTAGTTCTTTCTGAATGCGTCGTCGTCGACCACGTTCTTGAACACGATTTGCTCTATGGCGATGGGTTCGGCGAACGTGAACTCGATGAAGGCGTCGCGACCCTGAGCCGACAAGTCGTTCCAATATCGGTCGGTCCCGTCGATCAGATTGTCGCAGGCAAATCGGTCGGCAGCCACTTCCAGCGTGCTGGAACAGTTCACCGAGATGGGTGCCAGTTTCTGCGGACTCGCCGCAGCCTGGGTGGTGGACGTCGAAGTTGTGTCTTCCGGAGCGGGCTCGTCGCTGCTGCCGAAGACCGCATTCCAAGCAAAGGCCAACACCGCCACGACGGCCACTACACCGAGAATGACCGCCAGCGCACGCGCCCCCGCCGTGGTCCTGATCATCGGCTGGGGGGCTACCGGCAGGGGGCCCTGGGCAATACGAGCGCCGCACTCCTCGCAATGGCGGTTGTGTGCGGGGTTGGCTGCTCCGCAGGACGGGCAGCCGATCAGCGGTTGCATCGGGGTTTCAACTGATACGACAGCTAGCGGCTCGTCGTCGTTGTCCGATGGCGGGGAGTCACCAAGGGTGAACTCCTCGAAGTGGTCTTCGTCCAGGGGATCGACCCACTGGCCACAATCGGGACAGAACTGCTGATCCTCGAACCTCGCCCCGCAGTTGCTGCAGGTCTGCTGCGTCAAGAGACTTCCTTCCTCGTCGGCGGTATTGTGCCACGCGCGTGAGCTACTTTGTGATCAGAACGGCCGAGACCTGGACGTTCGGGAGCGTCCTGGGCGCGCTCCTGCTGCTGGCAGTGCTAGTCGGCATCGGTGCGGCCATCTTTTACGTCAGCCGTGACCGATAAGATCCGCTCGATGACGTATTCCTGTACTGCATGCGGCTACCGATCCGCCAAGTGGATGGGATTCTGCCCTCAATGCCGCGCATCGGAGGGTCTGGTTCGGGTGCCGGAGAAGGCAACCCGGAGGCTCCGGGTCGTACCCGATCCGATGCCCCTCGCCAAGGCAGGAGGAAATGCCGTCGCTCGCTTCGCAACCGGTATCGGGGAGATCGATCGGGTGTTGGGAGGCGGAATTGTTCCCGGCGCTGTGGTGTTGCTCGGCGGTGAACCCGGGGTGGGGAAGTCGACGCTCGTGCTGCAGGCCGCCGGGTCGCTCGCGGCAGGTGGATCAAAGGTGCTCATCGCGAGTGCCGAAGAGTCCGCGGAGCAAGTCGGGCTTCGGGCCGATCGTCTCGACCTCGAAGGGGATGAGGTGTACTTGCTTGCCGAGGCGGACGTCGATGACATCCTGGGAGCCGCTGATCGGCTCCACCCGGATCTGCTGGTGATCGACTCTGTTCAGACCGTTGTGTCTACGGAGGTGGGCAGCGCGCCCGGTTCGGTGAGTCAGGTGCGCCAATGCGCCGCCCGCGTCATGCGATATGCCAAGGACTCGGGTACGGCCGCAGTGTTGATCGGTCATGTGACCAAGGACGGGGGCATCGCTGGGCCGAAGATGCTCGAGCACATGGTTGATGTGGTGCTCTACCTGGAAGGTGAGACCGAGTCGGGTCTGCGAGGGCTTCGCAGCCTCAAGAACCGTTTCGGCGCAACCCACTTGATGGGCTTCTTCGAGATGGCTCATGAAGGTCTCCGGGAGGTAGCTGATCCCTCGGCGGCATTCCTGGCCGACTGGCGCGGGGCGGTGCCCGGTACGTTGGCGTTCCCAACGGTGGAAGGGAAGCGTCCGGTGCTCGTCGAGATTCAGGCACTCGTCTCGCCAACCACCGCCCCCCAACCGCGTAGGAGCGTGCGCGGTGTGGAGCCGTCCCGGGTCCACCAGATGTTGGCGATCCTGGATCGACATGCCGGGCTCTCCTTTTCTGACCAGGAGGTATACGTCAACGTAGTCGGCGGCCTCAGACTCACCGAACCTGCCACCGACTTACCTGTTGCCCTGGCCCTCGCCTCGTCAGTGCTGGACCGTCCACTGGGCCCTTTGGCCGCCTGGGGAGAGGTCGGTCTCACCGGCGAACTGAGGGCCGTAGCCCATGAGGCTCGACGCCTGGAGGAAGCCGCTCGCCTGGGGGTTTCCAACTCAGTTGCCTCGCACAAAGGTAACCGGCTCGGTATTCGGGAGGCACTCGAAATGGCCCTCCCGGGTTGGCAGGAGGGGTAGCAGTTGGCCGGTTAGCTGCTCCCAGGGTCCTGTTGCCGGTTTCCAGTTCGCAGTTCGTCGATAAATCGTATTGGCTGCTGGATACTGGCTCCTGATTCGTGTCGCTGATCCTCGAATCGACCAACTATGATCGTCCCAATGCCCTCGACATCTTCGGGTCTCCTCGAAATCCTGCAGCGCTTGGCGCCCGGAACCCCTCTGCGGGATGCTCTTGGAAGAATCATCCAGCATCGCAACGGCGCCCTAATCGTCCTCGGTAGCGGTCCGGAGGTAGAGCACTTGTGCAGCGGCGGATTCGAGCTCGCCGACTCGGATTTCACGCCGGCCAGGCTGGCCGAGTTGGCCAAGATGGACGGGGCAATCGTCCTCGACGATCCGTGGCATAAGATCCAGCGCGTCAACGTGCACCTTTTGCCGGACCCGGCAGTTACCACCCAGGAGACGGGAGCTCGCTACCGAACGGCAGAACGGGTGGCTCGCCAGACCGGCCGGCCAGTTGTCGCGGTCAGCGAGGACAGGAGAGTCGCAACGCTCTTCCTGGGAGGCGAGAAACACGAGCTCGAGAGTCCGGCCACTCTGGCGGCCGAAGTCAACCAGGAGCTGCTGACGCTTGAACGTTTCCGCCGGCGCCTCGATGAGGCGGAAGAGCGGCTGACCCGCGAGGAGGTAGCCGACCTCATGACATTCAGGGCGGTGGTCCAGGTGGTACAACGAGCCGAGCTGGTTCGCCGTATAGGCCAGGATATCGAGAAAGATGCCGTGGGGCTCGGTGGGGAGGGGAGCCTGATCAGTCTGCAGCTCGCCGACCTTCTGTACGGAACGCACGATCTGCGCAACCTCGTCATCAGGGATTATGTCCGACCCGTCACGGCCAAGAGATTGGCGGAGGCGCTGGGGGAACTCGAGGCGCTTCCCACGGCGGAATTGAGCGACCCAGACGTGGTGGCTGCTGCGCTTGGTTTTGACCACCTCGACAGCCATACCCGTCCGCTCGGGGTGCGCCTCCTCTCCCGGGTGCCGCGTCTCCCGACGGCCGTACGGGACGAAATCGTCAAACATTTCAAGGACTTCCAGAAGATGCTGAACGCATCGGTCGATCAGCTCGACGAGGTGGCCGGGGTCGGCCGGGCCCGAGCCTCCCAGCTGCGCCGGTTGTTCGAACGGATGCTCGACACGATTCGGGCCTGGGACCATTCGGTCGAACTCTGAGTCTTGGAGACATTACTCTCGTTCTTGAAAAGGCAGTATTTCGGTTGGTTGCCGGAATCTGCGACGGAATACCGATGGGACCAGCTTTGTCGCGCGACTGAGCACTCAGAAGGTGTAGCCCTCGATACGGACTTAGTGCGAGTTCTGCCCAACGGGATTACTCAGCGGACGCAAAGCGTTACTATTGCGCGTCCAAGTCGACGCAGGGATCTATGGCGACCAAGAAAACCACCTCCAGGACCAAAGTCGCGCCTGCCGGTAAGTCGGCGGCGAAAAAGGGAGCAACGCCCAAGAAGGCCGCGGTTGGCAAATCCGGCAAGGAGGCAACGGGCGCCAAGAAGGCCTCGGCGGCCGCCCAGAAAACCGCCGTCACCAAGCCGAGAGCTAAGCAGCCGTCGGCAGCCGCGGTCGCCAAATCAACGGCCGCCGTCAAGTCGACCACCACTGCGCGAAAGCCAGCCGTCAAGAAGCCGGACCCCGCTGGAGAAACGCCGGCCCCGGCCCCGCGAGCCACCCGCAAGGCGTCCGCTTTTTCCATAGGCGATAAGGTTGTCCATCCTCAGCACGGAGCCGCCATCATCGTCAAGAAGGTCAAAAAGACGGTGGTCGATCAACGCCAGGACTACTTTCAACTGGAGATCGCCACCGACCAGTTAACCGTCTTTGTGCCGGTTGCCAGTATTCAGGAGACTATCCGGCCTGTCATTAGCAAGAACCAGGCCCGCAAGGTGTTTGCGCTGTTCAAGGAGCCTCCCCAGGAGGCTGGCAGCAATTGGAGCCGCTGGTACAAGGTCCTCAACGAGAAGATGACCTCTGGTGATATCTACCAGGTGGCCGAGGTGGTGCGGGATCTGTCCTACGCCCAACAGACCAAAGGAATATCACCTGCCTTGAAGCGCATGCTCTCGAAGGCTCGCTTGACGCTGACGAGCGAGCTGCGTTTCGCCCTCAACGTGGATGACGAGGAAGCGACCAAGAGACTCGATCGGGCGCTCCCCGCGATAGAAGACCTCGACGAGAGCTAACGGTGTGAGAGGGGGCGCGCTCCCCGGCGGAATCAACACGGAGTTTCCGCCCCGGGACACTAGGCTCGGGCCGTGATCGTCGAGGCAGTTCGGTTACTCATTACGTTGGCCCTCACCGCCGCAGGTTTCCAGCTCGGCACCAATGTGGACATTTCCAACTCGGAGGCGGAGCCGGTGCTTGGCGCCGTGTTGGGTGCCGGGATCGGCTATGTGCTGGGCGGCGTCGTGGGACGGGGGTTCCGTAAGAGCCTTGACATCATGCCGGAACGCATCGCCGAGAGGTCTTCCGGACCGGAGCTGTTCGCCGGGGCATTCGGGTTGGTCGTCGGCCTCATTGTCGGAGTGATCATCGGTTTGCCCGTCATCTTCTTCATGCCGACCGCTGTTGCGTGGCCGGTTGCCTCGTTGATTGTCTTGATAACCGGCACTTTGGGAACGCGTCTTTTCGCCTCCCGCACCGACGATCTGTTGGCCGTGACGGGACTGCGCCGCCGGGGGACGCTGGTGAGCCGGAGCCTCGACCACCCAGAGCGGGCTTTCCTGCTGGATTCGTCGGCCGCCATCGACGGTCGGATTCTGGAGATGGCACGCGCCGATCTTCTCCCCGGTCGGATCTGGATACCGGAGTTTGTTCTCGACGAGATGCAGGGTCTGGCCGACGCCGTTGATCGGACAAGACGTCGGCGGGGACGCCGAGGACTCGAGGTGATCGAAGCGATGCGGGGTTCTGAAGGGTCACACGTGTACATCCTCGAGGAGACCGTGCCCGAATTCGAAGATGTCGATGCCAAGCTGCTGGCGTTGGCCATGCGCGCCGAGGCCACGCTCATCACCACCGATCACAATCTCGCCAAAGCAGCCGGCGCCAGAGGCATCTCCGTGGTCAATCCGCATTCTCTGGCCGAGTCTCTCAAACCGGTGGTGGCCACCGGAGACCGGATGCAGGTTGACATCACCAAGGCCGGTTCCGAACCGGGTCAAGGGGTGGGCTTTCTCGACGACGGCACCATGGTCGTTGTCGAAGCGGGAGCGGACCTGATCGGGATCGAGACCGAGGTCGAGATCGTCAGCGTCACTCGCACCTCCGTGGGGCGCATGCTGTTTGGCCGTCCCATCGCATGACGGCCTGGGGGATCGTTGTGGCGGCGGGGAGGGGCTCGCGGTTTGGTGGGGCTAAACACGGGTTACAGCTGAACGGGCGGCCGCTGTGGGAGTGGGCCCGCAGTTCCCTGCTCGAAGGCGGTGTGTCCGAAGTCGTCGTGGTTGGCCCCGTGCCCGGCGGGGTTCCGGGGGGCGGTCGGCGGCGTGACTCGGTAGCCGCCGGCCTCGCATTGATCCCCGAGTCGGTTTCCTCGATTGTTGTACACGACGCGGCGCGCCCTCTCGCGAATCCCGAGCTGGTTGCCCGGGTTCTCGAGCGCCTTCACGTTGGTGACGTCGCCGGTGTTGTTCCGGGCGTCGCGGTCCGCGACACCCTCAAGCAGGTAGAGGCGGGCAGAGTTGTGGCGACGATCGACCGCCAGCCTCTCATCAGTGTGCAAACACCTCAGGCGTTTCTGCTGGCCGCGCTGCGGGCGGCCCACGTCGCCGACGATGTGGATGCCCCGGACGATGCGATGTTATTGGAACGTGCCGGCGAGGCGGTGGCCTGGGTGGAAGGCGACCCCGGCAATCTAAAGGTCACGTACCCCGACGATCTTCGGGTTCTGGAGGCGATGGTCCGATGAGCGTGGGGTGGGGTCTCGACGTGCATCGATTCGGAGGCGATCCGCCGGTGTTGTTTGCAGGAGTTCCGACCGATTTGGCCCGGGGACTGCTTGGCACCTCGGACGCCGACGTGGTGGCGCATGCCGTCGCCGATGCCTTGCTGGGAGCTGCGGCCCTTGGCGATCTGGGGGACATGTTTCCATCGTCAGATCCACGCTGGAAAGGAGCCGACAGCATGGAGCTCTTGGGAATCGTGGTCGAGCGGTTCCATGCGGAAGGGCTGCGTGTCGCTCATCTTGATGTCACCGTTGTCGCTGAGTCGGTTCGGCTGGCCCCGGTGCGGGACGCAGTCCGGGCAGCGCTCGCAGATGCACTCGACACCCAGCTAGGCAGGGTCTCGGTAAAAGCAACCACCACCGATGGCCTGGGTTTCCTCGGCCGCGACGAGGGAGTGGCCGCCATGGCGGTGGTGACATCCTCGGGTCTGGGCGCCTCTCACTAGCATCGAGCCGGATGCACGTCTACAACACGCTGGGTCGCCGCAAAGAGGAGCTGGTTCCTCGCCGCGATGGTGAGATCTCGATGTACGTGTGCGGTGCCACCGTGCAGTCGGATCCTCATCTTGGTCACGGTCGCTACGCGGTCGCCTTCGATGCTATTCGCCGGTATCTCGAGTGGAGGGGATACGACGTTCTATTCGTGCGGAACGTCACCGACGTCGAGGACAAGATCATCGCCGCAGCTGCCGAGCAGGGGATATCGGTGGCACAACTGGCGGGGGTCATGACCGGGAAGTTCAATAATGCATATGCCGCTCTAGGTGTGAAACCTCCCACCTTCGAGCCCCGAGCCACCGAACACATACCACAGATGCTGACGCTCATCGAGACGCTAATCGACAAGGGCCTCGCCTATCCGGCCGGGGGAGATGTGTATTTCACTGTGCGGTCGCTGCCCACCTACGGCCTGCTATCGGGTCGCAACCTCGACGACCTAATGGTCGGAGCCCGAGTAGAGCCGGGCGAGCACAAGCGCGATCCACTCGACTTCGCGCTCTGGAAGGCCGCCAAACCGAGTGAACCGGCCTGGGATTCCCCATGGGGCAGAGGTCGGCCCGGATGGCACATCGAATGTTCGGCGATGGCCCTCGAATACCTGGGAAGCGGCTTTGACATCCACGCCGGTGGTACGGACCTTATCTTTCCGCACCACGAAAACGAGATCGCCCAGTCCGAAGGAGCTACCGGGGAAACCTTCGCCAACTACTGGCTCCATAACGAGATGCTCAACCTGGGCGGCGAGAAGATGTCGAAGTCCACCGGTCACGTCATCGATCTCGCTGAAGCCATTCGGCGTTTCACTCCCATGGCCGTTCGATTGTTCTATCTTCGGGCTCACTACCGCACACCGCAGGAATACTCAGAAGAGCTGCTGGCCGACGCCCGATCTGCCATCGAGCGTCTCTGGGCGTTCCGTCGCCGCACGAATGCCGCCGGCCAGCCGGAAGCTTCGGTCATGGAGGCGTTTATCGACGTCATGGACGACGACTTCAACACGGCTGCCGCTATCGGCATTCTGTTCGATACCGTGAGAGAAGGGAACCGACGCATCGACCTGGACGAGGATCCGACGGGGTGGGTTGCGGCGTTCGACGAAATCGTCGGCGTATTGGGTTTCGAGCCTCCTCCATCGGACCTCTTCGGGATGGCGGAGCAGATCGATGACCTCCTCAAATCCCTCAATATCCTGCCGGGCGGCAACACGCAGGAGAGCGTTGCGCAATTGTTGAGCGAACGCGACCAAGCACGCGCCCGGAGCGAGTGGAAGAGAGCGGATGCCGTTCGAGATGGCCTGGCGGCCCTCGGCATAGTCGTTGAGGACACGCCCGATGGCGCCCGTTGGCATCGGCGCTGACCTCGAAGGCATTCATGCGGTTCAGGCGGCCCTGCGAGCCGGCCGGCTGACCGAGCTCCGCGTCGAGGCAAGACGAATGTCGCATCCCGAGATAGCTGGCTTGCTCGAGCGCGCGAAGACAGCCGGAGTCCGTATAGAGGTCGTCGACGACATCCGCCCGTTTGCGGTCACCTCGGCCCCTCAAGGGCTGCATGCAAGGGCGCGGCCGCTGAAGACCTTTTCCCTCGATGCCTTGATCGAGCCTGCCCCCTGTGTGTTAGTCGTGCTCGATCATCTGGAGGACCCTCAGAATGTGGGGGCTGTTGCCCGCTCGGCGCTAGCCGCCGGCGCAACGGGTCTCGTGGTACCTACCCGTCGTGCCGCCCCAGTGGGCCCGACGGCGTTCAAGGCCGCAGCAGGTGCCCTCGAGCATCTCCGTGTCTCCGTGCAGTCGTCGACTGCCGATGTGATACAACGGCTCAAGCGATCGGGTGTCTGGACGCTCGGTCTGACCGCGGGTGGTGGCGAAAACCTCTTCGGCCTGGCCTTATTGACCGAACCGGTCGCCATCGTTGTCGGAGGAGAAGGTCGGGGGTTGGGGAGACTGGTCGAACAGCGAGTAGATCTGAGCGTGCGCATCCCAATGTTGGGAGGCTCGGAGAGCCTCAATGCGTCGGTGGCTGCCGCGCTGGCGGTCTTTGAAGTGGCCCGGGTGCGCAACCAGCTTTGAGATTCAAGACTTGCGACATAGAGCTGCAAACTTCAAACTGTTGTTCCGGCATCGCCGGAGAACTGTGCTGGCGTAGCTCAGTTGGCAGAGCAGCTGATTTGTAATCAGCAGGTCGTGGGTTCGATTCCCTCCGCCAGCTCGACGAGAGTCCCCTGTGCCACAGGGGATTTCTCGCTTATCTGGTAAACAGCTCCAGGACCTCTGATCCGCTCTTGGCCCGCGTGTAGTCCGCGAGAGCTTGAACGCGCATGCCATCGAGAGCCATCGCCAGGGCTTGCATGTCGGACGGAAACAAGTGACCGTAGCGGTCCATCGTCACCGAGATTGAGGAGTGCCAGAGGTGGACCTGCGCGGCTTTGGGATGTGCGCCCTGGGCGCTGAGTAGCGACGCGCACGTGTGCCTGTGTCGTGGATTCGGAGGCCTGGGGCAAGACCGGCGCGCTCGACTGCTGGGTTCCAGATCTTCCGTCGGAAGTTGGAGTTGCGAAGCGGCTGTCCCAGCGGCGAGGTGAAGACCAGAGCTTTGGGATCGTCGTCGACGTGTCTGAGAAGGTGCTCGGCCATGAGTTCGCGGAGAGTGGCCGGCGGTCGGCTCTGTCGACCCGCGCAGGACGGTTCGGTCACTTACGGTGGCGCCGTGGCGATCAACCGGATCCTGGCCATGACAGCCCTCGCGTTCGAAGAGGAGACTGGTGCCGTAATCGAGCCGAAGATGGTGGGGCCCTGGTGCACAGGGATTCACACAATCGCGGGTTGGGACGACCTCACCGTGATCGACGCCAAAACGCTGACGGTTCATCTGGCCTGCCTTCCGTTGGGAGCTGGAAACCCACCTCGGCAAGGTACGACCGCGCGGTTGAGGTGCTCCGCGCGGTTGGGACCGAGTGGCCGCCCTGCTCGACGGTTTCGCCACCCTCGGCCTGACTAGCTGTACGGCTTGAGAAGACACGGCTTCGCTAGTGAACACGACCTGGTGTCTTTCCACAGGAGCTTGACGCGGCCGACTCCCTGACGATTTCAGCTGACGAGAGGCAAATCATCGGGCCGTTCGCGCCTCGTTGCTAGTCCCAGCAGCGCTGCCAAGGCCAAAGGTGTCAGGAGCACCGCCAACCCGGCGGATCGAGGAGGCTTTGTAATAGGAGCGAACCAGCCACCCGCACCGCTGGTCGTTGAGGTCGGCGTGGTAGTGGTGGTTGTGGTTGTGGTTGTGGTTGTGGTTGTGGTTGTGGTTGTGGTGGTTGTGGTGGTTGTGGTTGTGGTGGTGGTGGTTGTTGTTGTTGTGGGATTCAGCGTGAAGGTGGCGGTGACGTTTTTGGTGGACGTCATGGTGACTCGGCATTTGCCGCTCGGCGTGGAGTCGCAGCCCGACCAGCTGGCGAACGATGAACCTGGCTCCTCGGTGGCGGTGAGGTCGACGGTCGTGTTGTGGGGGAAGGTGGCGGAGTCGGACGAGCAGCCGGGACCGCAGTTGATCCCTGCCGGTGAAGAGGTCACGGTACCGGTGTCGGAGCCGCCCTTGCTGAGGTTGAGCGTGCGGGTTTGCAGGGTGAAGGTGGCGGTGACGTTTTTGGTGGACGTCATGGTGACTCGGCATTTGCCGCTCGGCGTGGAGTCGCAGCCCGACCAGCCGGTGAAGGTCGATCCGGCTGCCGGGTTGGCGGTGAGGGTGACCCCGGTGCCGTAGTTGTAGGCCTGGGTGCAGTTGGTCCCGCAGTTGATCCCGGCTGGGACGCTGGTGACGGTCCCCGTGCCGGTTCCCGCCTTCGATACCGTGAGGGTGTGGGTTTGTAGGGTGAAGGTGGCGGTGACGTTTTTGGTGGACGTCATGGTGACTCGGCATTTGCCGCTCGGCGTGGAGTCGCAGCCCGACCAGCCGGTGAAGGTCGATCCGGCTGCCGGGTTGGCGGTGAGGGTGACCCCGGTGCCGTAGTTGTAGGCCCGGGTGCAGTCGGTCCCGCAGTTGATCCCGGCTGGGACGCTGATGACGGTCCCCGACCCGGTTCCCCCGCTGGTCACGGTGAGGGTGCGGGGCCCCTGGAAGACGGCGGTGACGGTGGTGGTGGCGGTCATGGTGACGGTGCAGGGTCCGGTCCCGGTACAGCCACCTCCCGACCAGCCGGTGAAGACCGACCCCACGGAGGGTTG
>Ga0224512_10002817_pt1 | contig 15659 bp, 18 predicted proteins | sample SF_May12_sed_USG_4_FD_169103 | JGI IMG/M metagenome (GOLD analysis project Ga0224512, IMG submission 169103) | Sediment microbial communities from San Francisco Bay, California, United States - SF_May12_sed_USGS_13 | ecosystem: Environmental > Aquatic > Marine > Sediment | place: USA...
GACCACTGAAATCAGGCGGTTATTGATGAGGCCAACTCAGCGACTCCGATTGGGAAGTTGTTGTTCTGCCCGACCACTAGAAAGCGGACATTCGAGCCGGTCGTGCTGGCCGTCTTCTCTGGGTCAGAAGGAGTCATTCTACCTCAGACCAGGCCAGCGGCTGCTTCCGGCCACAAGCAGCCGTTCAATCAGACAGACTCTTCTCCATGAACACGCTGAGCGGGTCGAGTCTGTATGCACCAAAAGGGCCGCGTTCGGAGTAGCCGAGCTTGTGATACAGCCGGAGAGCTTCTGGCTGCATCGGACCTGCCTCTAGTCGAATAACTCTGATTCCGCTGTCAAATAGATATTGTTCGAGATGTCTCATTACAGCGGTCGCCAGGCGTTTTCCCCGCTGACGTTCGTCTACGAACACTCTCTTAATCTCGCCGTACGTGATGTCGTCTTCAACGAACTTTACTGCGCCGCATGCAACCAGTTCCTCGTCAACGTATCCGGCAAAAAACGCCGAATCCACGCCAACCAAAGCATCCAGAGGCTCAGCATGATTGCTCTCTGCAGGATACAGCGCACTCAGATATTCGTCAGACTTTGCAACAATGGACTCAACTCCTGAAGCATTGACATCCCAAACTCGGCGCATCTTGAGTTTTTCTGACATCCGCTCGATTTCCCAAAAGTTGGCCACAACTCGCTGGCAAACACACAGCGACTGCTTCGGGTCAACAGCAGCCTCTCAGTAGTTTAGCAGCCCAGGGGCTGTTTACCGCTAGAACCAGCCATTCATTCCCGGTCAATCGCAACAATAAGCTGATAAACCGTTGGATTAACGGCCTGCATCGCCGGATGGCCGGACGAGAACACGTGGTCGCCGATCACCTGACGATATTCCGGAGACGGTGGTCGTTGATCAGACGCAAATCGTACGGTCCACTTGCGACTAAAAGTGCGGCAGCCAAGGTAGGTCAAGCGTCCCTTTCCACAATCTACGACAGTACCTCCATAGTCGAAGTCGAAGCCGGCCAGACGAAACGGATAACCGTTCAGGATTTCGACTTCTTTTAGTGTGGTACCCAAAGACACGCCATCGTCCGTAGCCCACTTTGAAGCTTTTCCAGTGAGCCGTACTTCCTTGGGTGAAATGCGTTGGCTATCTCTCCATATGATTTCGATCCGCCTCTCCGGATCGTTCTGATATACAACCGTTCCGGGAGTGACAAACCCTTCGCCAAGGTCAACGTCTGCATTGCTGATTGCCGCATCGCCGAAAAGCGCCCGAAGGTCGACTTCAGATGTCGAAGGATTGATTGGACCAACTCGTTGGCCGGGATCTATCCGCCAATCCACGGGAGCCTCTTGCGCAACGCTTGCGGTGCTAATCATCGCCAGAATCGTCGCAATCCAACGCATGGGTGCCCCGATTCTGCGCATGACGTCCGTGGCTGCTCTGGCTTGCGGCCGATGATTTCCGCGGAAACAACGGTCACCAAGACACTGGTTTCTCGGAAACTGTGATGAACTCATCGTCGACATAACGAATCTTCTTGAGTAATCCCTCGTTGAGCCCGAAACCGTGAAAGTATATGTACTCGATGCTGCCATCAGCAGCGCGATCAATTTGAAAGTTAGGATGGGCCTGCAAAGCGCCGAGATATATGAATCCTTCGGTAGTGCTTCGCAAGACATAGATGGTTTTGCTGCTGTTGCCAGAACCTCTTACCTCAAGCAGTTCTTCAGTACCGTCCAGATCCATGTCCCGAAATAGACGATCCGACTCGCCATGATCCTTGGCCGATCTTCTACCCGTCGTGCGGCTAAAACAGGAGTCCGCCCATTCGTCGGTGTCGCCGACTGCGTCCAGTGTTCCCTTTGAAGGACATTCGTCGCCGAATCCAATCGGATACTCGGCAGCCAGGGCGTGAGCCACGGCGAACAGGAGAAAGAATCCTAGCTTACTCATGGGGCAAGATTACAGACTATGAGCGGCTGCTGTTCGTCAGTACCAGCCATTGTAACCGAGAATCAGCCAGGGGCTGCTAACGGCCAGAAGCAGTCGTTCTGAATCTACGCGCACTCATCGATAATGGGGCGAATCTCTGGACCGCTCGGTTGCGGGTAAGGTCTCCGAAACGTAAAGGCTTTTTCACAGGGGCCTTTGGTTATAAGCGAATTCAACCTTTCTTTCGCCTCAACCAATGACGGGATGTGGCCGGCTTCCACCCACCAAAGAACCAAGTGGAACTTCGTTTTCTCGAACCATTCACGCCGTCGCCGCATTATGGCCAGATGCTCCTTATTTCGATAAACAAAATCAGCAAGCGATTCCGTGCTCGTCCACACGGACATGTTTACAGCGATATTCGGGTCATCAAATGCTTGGATATCCAACGCATCATTTCCATCACCGGTCAACCGCCAGACGAACCCCGGCTGCGATTCGGCGATCGCATTGACCCGATCCAAACTGTTGACGAAATCTGCGTTGTCAGGATGCTCAGCAGGCTTCATGAAGCGAGCGATGTTCAATTGGGCCAAGTGATAATTCATGCCATTCTCCTAACAGCCCATACAGTCGTCGCTAGCCCAGGACTCATTGCAAGCACCTCAATCCCGGTGGCCGCTTTGGGTCAGTAGCAGTCAGTCGCTAGTTTAGCAGGCCAGGGGCGGCTTCCGGCCAGAAGCAATCAGCGGGGCGGCTAAAAGTAGACCTTTCTGGTCGCCATGTCTCGCCATGAACGGACATCAACGCAAAAAGGTGCTACGAAGCGATTTCTGTTTTGTTTGTTAGGTGCGAGCCGCAAGTTCAATGATCTGGTCGTACAGTTCAGAAAACTCTCCATAAATATCAGTATCTGCATCATAAAAAGCCTGTCGTGTTGCGACATTTTTCGCAGCGTTTATGCGTGTCTTCTCAGTCTTTTCGTTCGCAAGAGATCGATTTGCCTGTAACAGTTCAATTACCATATGCAAGAAAGATGAGGCGCCATCTGAATCACCTTTGGCATTATTCGAGAGGACATAATCTGCAAAGATTGGAGCGTAGTAATCGAACGCAATTGACGGCATAGCGAGTAAATCTTCTTGATAATGCAACGCATTATCTCGAAACATTTTTTCAGCTTCTTTTAGCGATTTACCTGCGAATTGTCTAAACGCGCACTCAGCATCAAGGTTGTTCTTTTCGATGACTCCCCAGCTGGATTTACTAGGCGTCCTCACGAAACTTGATCCTATGCAATTCCAAACAAGTGAATGTCCGCTTTGGGTCAACAGCGGAAATTATATCGCGAAGCAGGAGAACTTCCGCTTCCGGCCAAGAGCGGACGTCAAGTTTGTACGAAACTACTGCAATATTGAGTAGTCACTGGCGTAATCGCGAATAACGTAGTTGGCGAACGTATACGTGGCTACTGCTAGAGCAAAGGCTCCCAAGCTGGTTGCTGAGACAGCACGTAATCGAAGCGATTCGAAGGCAATAGTTGCCGTTGCGATAAGCCCAGCGAAAATGCTGGTCGGCGCCGCGCTTGTAAGAATGATGAAAGGTTTACTGGTACCAAAATAGAAGAATAGTGAAAGCGCAGCAGACACAATGGAAAGCGCAATTGAGAGCAGTGCAAGGCTCTGTGAATTTGGTCGTACTACAGGCATCAGTGGCTCATTGGCTGCTCTGACAGTAATGTGCTCAGATAGTCCGCTTAGGGTCATTTGCAGACCCCCATGATACCCCGAAAGCGGCCGTTTGAGCGGCTGGTAATGAGGGTGAAGCAGACCTCGCCATTCATCACAAAGCGGCCATTCGTGAGCGGCAAGTTCCAGGAGTCGACCAGGGAGATCGAGCGGTAAGTCTTGGCCGATTCTTGCCGCCCAGGTGGAGTAGGGCGCCAGGATCGACGAACTAGTTAAGGTTCTAGCCAAAAGTTGCATTATCGATACAAACGATAAGCCACCTTATCGCTACATACATTGGTCGATTGTTCCCGAATGACCTCTGTTAACTTATCCAACGCCGTTCGATGTCGGAATAGAGACGTAACTCTGATTGTATAGCCAGAGCATGGTTGCTGAGCTAATGAATATCGTAACCAGGTTCACCCAGAGATACTTCTTTTCACGAACCAGGGCAACAAGACATGGGAATATTGCCGCCGGGGCACCCAAGAACCCGATTGCCCCACCCAGGACCATCGGCATGAAGCCTTAAAACCCCGAAGGTGCGCCGGAATACAGATGTACCGAAACGCCGGCAGTTGCGACTGCGGTTACCCGAGCCAGCAGAGTAAATGACGGTTTTCGATTCCTGTCATCTTTGGCTTGAATACGCTCAGTTTGTGGCCGCGTATCGGCTGGGACCTCTCCGCGCTCGTCATCCCAGCCCAGCTGTCTCTTGTATGAAGCCACTAATCTTCTTTGGAATGCCTGTACAACACAATGAACATGAGCGCCCATGTGCCTGTACTCGAGGCCAGAAAAGCCAAAGGGTTTTCAAGTAGAACGCCGAGGGCCAGGCCAATCCTCATTACATAGCGCACTGTGATCATGAGTGGCGTGATCAATGCGACAGTACTTAGTTTCACGTGAAGTCCTGTGTGCAATCCGAACGAGAATCCGTGCGACGGACTCCATTGGGTCGGTGGCAGCGGGTCGGTAGTTTAGCCTTCCGGTACGCGGGTTCTGGCGGACACCAGCGGATCGCAAATCCTCTGCTACCGATGGGCCGGGGCCGCACTTCCATGCCATGCTCGACGTTTGGGCACTCGATACATATCTCGAGAGCGACCTGTGAACTGGACTCAGGGTGACTTACCGATGCGCGAAATCGCGCAAAAAGGTGCTCTTGGTTTGGTAAGCATCCCGGTCAAAGACACAGTTCAAACAGAGGAACCTAGCAATCTCGAATTCGCTCCCTGAGTCTTATCTCTCGTTCATTGCGCGTGGCAGCCGAACTCTCTGCGTAATTCAAATTGTACGAAGTGCTCATAATGGGTTCAATTGTCCCACATGGGAAAGTTTGACTATATACGGGAATTTTAGTAAAGATACCCAGAGACGGACGTATCAATAGAATTAGTACAACACGCGATCGCAATGACAAGTTACTTTGCGCCCAATCGCACAGTTGTCGAATCTGACCTTAGGGTGAACTCCGGAGCAAGCTGTCGTGAAAAAACATTTCGTAGGTTTTTCCTTTCTTGGTTTGCTGCTTGCGACGTTGACTTCAGTCGCCGAAATTACACAAGCAGTCACTACTGTAAATCCCGTTTTGGTTGATCAGTCGGCTACGAGATCGTTGGGCAATTCGCTCGAGGAGTTCGATGGTGTTGCGGCGATGATTAACGAGGTCGAGGATCGCCGGCGGAGGGTTGTTTATACAGCCTATCCATCATCGCCCACGCACGGCGCTCAACACGGCTTCGTTCACGTCACCAATGGTAGTGCCGCGTTCTCAAAAACGGACGTGATCATCAACTCGGCGATTCCAATCGTTATCCGGCGCGCCTATTCGTCCTTGCGACATGAAGATCCTGAATTCGGAAAAAGCGGTTGGAAACTTACGATCAGCGAGCGAATTGTGCCTCGTGACGACGGCGCTCGACTTGAATATATATACGGCAACACAACGGGTGTCACCCTAACAAATAGGGGTCGCATCGAGTCGGCGCTTATTGCGGCGACGTCGGACATAGTCAAGATCGATTTCGAAATTGGTCAATCTGCCGAGGTTGTTTTGCGCACAGGTATTACCAAGGTATTCGAAATATCCGACTTGGAATATCGTTTGAGATCGGTTTCAGACAGAAACGGCAATTCTCTGGAATTTAAATACAGCGACGGCCGCCTAATCAGCATTGACTCCTCGGATGGCGCATCTGTCGATTTTTCACGGGATTCCCACGGTCGCTTGATGGCGATCGAAGACGCAGACGGACGTTCGATTGAGTACAGTTACGACGACATCGGTCTTCTTCGGTACGTAGTCGACTTGCGCTCAGAAATCTGGAGCTACAATTACGATCAAAACGAGCTTCTATCCGCGGCCGTTACTCCTCTTGGCACAACTGATTTGGAGTTTAGCTACGACGCAGAGCGGCGCGTCCGCTCCGCTGTCGTCAATGGATACTCCAATACGTATTCGTATAGTGCCCAAATAACCCGTGCCGTTGACGAAAGCGGCAGGGCTACGGTTTTTGAATCTAATGCGGACGGTGCGACAAAGAAAGTCACCAATCATCTTGGCACAATTACAGAAATTGAAACAGACGACATCGGACGCCCGAGCACGCTGCTTCGCAACGACAAAGTCGTAAGTGAGATCAACTATCGGTCGAAGGGAAAATCTCAACATGCGTCGAGGCAATCGATTATCGGTCCTGAGGCCTCGAGTCGAGCATACGTTGTTGAATACGACCGTGCCGGTCGGGTGGAGAGCTTACGGTCTGATCGAGGCGACAACATCTACACAGTAAAGCAATATGACAGGGGCCTCGTCCCGAAACATGTTGTCTATTCAGATGGCACGTCGTCAGCAGCGAAACTGGACGGCGCCGGTAACCTCGACAACTACAAATCGGCAGATGGATTGTCGTTTCGTATAAACTGGTCGGGTTCTGATGCGACCGTCAGGTTAGGAAAAGAAACGGCGGAATTGAACTTCGACCCTCAGGGCAAGCTGGTGGGACTACGGATGCCCGATGGTATGGAAGCGGCTTTCGAATATGACCCAGGTGGCTTGCGAACCAAGACCAGAGCGGCGAATGGCGTCGTAATTGACTACTTCTACGACTCTTCGGGTTCGCTCTTCTATACGGAGGCCGGGCTCACTGACGAAACAAGGGAGTCCTTTAGTTATGAGATCGACAAGAATCAGCGCCTTCGATCAGTAGTCGGAAGCGGCATCCGCGGTCATCTCGACCTCGACTACAACCTCGACGGGAGATTGCTTCGGGTCGACTCATCTGTGATGAATGACATGTCCTTTCTATACGACGATATGGGTCGCCTTGAGGCGGTCTTGGCCAATGGGTACCCGCCACTGGAATATAAGTATGACGTTGGTGAACCGGACATTGTTGTACAACTGGATAATCGCACCAGTACCGTATTCAACCAGCAGTTCGAAATTGACGACTTTGCGAGCAGGTTTGCCGTTTACTACACCCGCGTTACGCCGGCGTCGCATGGAGTCATCACCTATGACGATGGTTTGGCAGAGCTAATGCCGTCAATTGATCCCGACCGTTGGACTCCTCACCAGTACATTGACGTCGCTGTGGCCAACACAAAGATCGCAAGTTTGTTTGGTGACCTGGAAACAGGCCTTCAGTCGTTCTCGATGCCATCCAGTCGCTTTTTCATTCCCCCGGAATACTGGTCCGTAAACTGCTGCATATGTATCTGCGACAGATGCGAGATACCGTGATTCGGCATCAGGGAGGTACCACAAGATGTTACTGAATTTTGCGATTATCTGCTTCGGGTGCTGGCCGCCACCACCACCGCCAGAACCTGAGCCTGATCCACTTTGCGAGGGAACGATTGCTCGTGTAGTAGCTACGACGGGCCAGATTGTCAGCAAAACATCTGGATCGGTAACGTTCACTCTGCCCAACTGTCGTGCGAATTACGTATTTGTTGGGCCCGGAGGTCAGACAACCGTTTTCGTCAATGTGTCGCGTGCTGTTACTGCGACATTCAGTCCCTCACGCGTAAGCTTGAACGATTCGGATGACCTCCGTCTGTACCTCGCCTCGAACCCAACCAATTTTGCCCAGTTCAGAATGACGCGGTCGGAAATCAACGACCTTGACCCGGGAATTACAACCGGCTATTACTTTTTCTCAAGCGGCGGAGGCGGATACGTGCTAATTCCCTTCAATCAGACTTTGTACGAGAGATACGAACGCCTTGTATTGAGCTGGAATCTTGGCACTCTTAGGAAAGTCTGGGTGGGCGAGTCGTTTGCCACACTGCAAGCGAACCTGGGTGGCGCTTTGCCAACGAATATATCCCTTTGGAATGTCACGCATCGATTCTTCCGGGGCGGGTTACCCCATCTACAAAAAAGCATGGTAGAGGGCGCACCTGGACCCATAATTCAGCCAACCGGCCCGTTCGAATTCCGTGAGACGTCTTCATCATTTACCTACAATTATGGCGAAAGCGTAGACGGCAATGCGACTACAACAGCGATATCGCTATCGAGTAACAATTCGCTCGGCACGGGACTTATACTTGTAACCAATGTCCAGCCAACTACCGTCAGAATAACCAACTAGTTTTAATAGGGTTTCAAAGCGACGATGAACAGTAGGATTGTTGCCGCAATCGCAGCGATCATTATCGTTGTAACCGCAGCTGTGTTTTTTCTTGGCCAGCGGGAACGTGCGCTTGTGTACGGAGAATATGTGTCGGAGCAGCAGTTTCTTGCTCAAGAACAACCCGCGGTGCAATTCGCAGAATTCGTCGAAAAACGCGTGATCGACGAATTGACGCGGCGTCTTGATATAGATACGAGTGATGAAAGCGTGCAAGCATTTATGCGAAGAGAGACACCAGACCTGGTATCTATAGAGAAAACGCACTCGGATCAAAAGGGCGTGAAGACAACGGCGGACGCGTTGCAAGCTGTTCTCGACGGCGAGATGACTCCGGAGGAAGCCTATACGGCTTACGAACTCGAGGCGGTCATTGAATTAGAGTCCTGGAAAGTCATGGCGAATAACGATGCGAATCAAGTTGTCATCGATACTATGCATCAATTCGCTAACGCGGCGATTCCAGAGATACAACAGATGTCCACGGAAAGTATGCGACCGATTTTCTTGAACCGCACAATTAGGGAAGCGATCTGCAGGTTGCCGGATCAAGAGATTCAGATTCGTGAACGTATCGCGAGGCAGTTGAACAACGCCGGCGGACCGCCGAGGGAAGTCGAACGCGCTTCAGACGCCTATGAATGCGCTATGCAAGCCAACAACTATATTCTGGATGAGTTGAAAGAGAACGTGCAAACGCGCAACCCGGAGTTGCTGGATTACGTGCGAAACATCCGATTACTGGATCATGTGTTGATGCAACGCGCGGCAGATTGAGAACAGATTCTCGCGCCGATTTGCGAAAGTCTGGTATCGATATATCGTTCGACACAAACGATAAAGGCCCTTATCGATTGTAGTTATAAGGGCGATTATCGGTGCTGGTCTAGCCCACCTTAACTTTTGGCCCGAAGTTAAGACCGGGGTCAGTTGAGGAGGGCGAGCGGCCAGTTCTGCCCCTTTGTTGCCACCCAGGCTTAGTGTCTGCTTTTTCCGAGAGCGGCCGCTCGAGTGTCTGCTTTTGGGAAGTCGCGAGGGTCTGCTTGCGGCCACAAGCAGCCAGACTACATTGGCAATTTTGAGTCAGTGCGGGGGCCGTCCGACACCCTCAGTTAGTAGTACCCATTGCAAAATAGTGAAAACAATGGCCGTGAGCGTGTACACGTCGAAGCCTTCGCCGAGCCAAAAAAACAAGGCGGCGCACGGCAATGCCAACGCGGCCACGCCAAGCTTCCCCTTCTGTACCTGCAACCAACCAAAAACCGGCACCGCTCGTCCCAGTCGATGCTCGACGATCCATAATGCGATGGCCGCTACAGTGGATACAGCAAACGGGACAATAAGCAGGGCTAAGGGAAAGCGAATCCCCCAAGCGGCTCCCATGAAAACAGCATCGTTGCCCGATGTTAATGCACCGACGATCAGAGCCGAAGTCACGCCCCCGTGCCACGCGAGCAACAATACATAGAACACATTCCGTGCCCGGCCGCGGCCATCGATGTAGAACATCACGAGCGCCAATAACGCGAGGAACGGCAGAAACAAATAAGGCCCATCCGTACCTTCACCGCCAAGCCCAAACACGCGCCATTGCGATATCTCTGGTTTCAGAAGCAACCGCATTGTGGGTGTCCACAAAAAGGTCGTGGTGAAGACGGTCCAGGCGTGCAGTCCCCGGCGCAGGATGGCGATATGTGTAGGCTTGGCTTCCGCCAAAAGCCGCGTAGCGTCATTCATTGCGTCTCCCGTCATCGTAGTGATCGAATGGTCGATCAGTATCCTCGAAAGATGGTTGCGACGTTCAGTTCTCGCCACGGATTAGATGCAGTTCAAACAGACTGAAATGCCCGCTTCGGGTCACAAGCCGCCATATTACCTCAGTTTTTGCAAACGGCTGCGATGCGATGTGAAGCAGCCCCTCGGCCGGCTTCCTAGCGAGCGTCTCAGAACGGCCAGAAGCCGACAGGCAGCTCTTCGCGCGAGCGACCTGCACGATTGCAGAGATTCTCACTTACTTCGCGCCAGCGCCTCTTTTCTCATGCATCTCGGGCTGCGTCAGCAAAAACTGGTGCCTTCAAAGTTCGACGATCGGCATGAAGCCGCCGTAGATCAGGCGCTTGCCATCGAACGGCGCGGGATTTTTGTTCGGATCCATCCGCTCGTCGTTGAAACCGTCCGACATCATCTTACTCATGCCGGCATCGCGCGTTTCCTTGTCAGGCCATTCGATCCAGGAGAATACGACCGTTTCATCAGCCTTCGCTTGAACCGACTTGCGGAAATCGGTCACCTCACCCGTGGGCACATCGTCTGCCCAGCATTCGACAACCCGTGTCGCCCCGAAATCCATGAACACGCTGTCACCCAGCTTGGCGTGCTCGATATATTCTTGTTTTTTTGCGGTCGGTACGGCGACAACAAATCCGTCGATGTAGCTCATAACTTTTTCCTGTGGGCCATATTGGCAAATGGCGGCAATGGGTCAGTAGCTGAATTTATCGCCGGATCCTGGTGACCGTCGCCTTACGGCCAGAAGCGGACGCATCAGGATCGCGAAACTCAGGCGATGCCATGGGCAACGGGAATGGGCGATGGCTTCCCGCCAGGACGTGCTGTCAGATCGGCTTCGCCAGCACCCTCGCGATAACGTTGCAGAAGCGCCTCAGGGTCCACTTCTACCCCGACAGGATTGTTTGCAAACGCTTCACTGCGCATGTAGTCGAAGGCGTCTTTGGAATTGCAGGTTTCAACCTGAAGCTCGATTCGGTTGCCGTCCGGATCTTGGTAATAAAAGGAAAGCGTGAAGCCGTGATGAACTGGCCAATAGGGGGTGAGTCCCTGCTCCTTGAGTCTGGCATAGGTTTCGAGCAGGTCTGCTGCCGAGGCGTACGTATAGGCAATGTGGTTGAGGCCGATCTCGCCGGGACCTGAGTCTGCGGGCACGTCAGGCTTTAGCACATCGAGATTCGCGATGGCGAAACGATGGCTTTCATCATCATAGGTCAGGAAGGCAAGCGCCGGGTCCCCATGCACAATCTCCGCGCCAAACACGTTGATATACCAGGCCTTCATTTCCTCAAAACGACGCGTCATGAATACAACATGCGAGAAGGTTGGGGGCGCTGCCATGTCTATACGTCCTTTCAATTGAGATCAATATCCGCTTCGGGCCATTAGCGGAACTCAATGATACCCCGAAAGCCGCCTTTTGAGCTGCTGGTATTGGCGGTATAGCGGACCTCGCCATTCGCCGAAAGCGGCCATTCACGAGCGGCAAGTATTGGGAACTACCCTGGAAACTCGAGCGGAAGGTATTGGCCGGTTCTCTCCTCTCGTGCCGGGGTAGGGCACTAAGATCTACGGAAAAGTTAATGGCCAACTTCGTGTCAATAGTTAAGAATTCCTTAATAGAGTAGGGCGAATGGCCTTACAGACCGGTGGTTCTCGTCCACGAGAACTGGGGGCGTCTAGGTAGGTCATTGGTTGGCATAGTACTGGAGCTGGACGCCGACGCGGTCAGCAACTACGCTTTAGCCAAGTAACAACAAAAAATGAGCGGGGCAGTAAGTCATGAATTGGAAACCAGTCATTCTCGGTGGCCTTGCCTACTACGCCACCGCATTCGTTGTGTCTATGGCGGGCGGTGTATTCATTCATGAAGGTGTCCTCGATGCTGCTTATCGAGCCACGGAGAGCTTCTGGCGGCCCGAACTCGTCCAGGATCCGCCCGACATGGCTACATTGATGCCCATGTGGATCACGACGGGTGTCCTTACGTCGTTCGTTCTCGCCGGTATCTATATGGTGTTTCGTGGCGCGCTTAGCGGACCTGCGTGGCAGCGTGGCCTCAAGTTCGGCGTGGCCATGTGGCTGTGGGGCGCATGCCTGATGGCTGCTTGGTCGGGTGTATTCAACCTACCGAGCAAGATCTGGATATGGTGGGGCATTGATGCGGCGATCTACACGATTATAGGGTCGATAATCCTAGGCATCGTTGTGCAGAAGCTAGCTCCGGCTGACTAGCGGAGCTGGGCCAATCCTTGGTGGTCTCCGGGCGTCTGAGGCGCACTGGGACGCTAAGAATTCGGCAATAGTTAAGATCATTCTGCATGAGGCAAAGAAACCCTTGATTACTCATAATTCAACATGAGAAATGAGCTTCTACGTGAATTGTGGAACAGTTTGCGCCTCAAATAACTTTCCACATGGCACGCGGGCGTGCGCTTTAGGACCGTAGTTGGGTGGCCAGTTCAGATGCGGAGTCGATTACATCACCCGGGAGTGACGATATGAGTTCGTTCACGCTCTCATACGTCAACGTGGGCATCACCCAACGATACTTTTTGCGAAGGTCGCGGAACATTGAGAATTCGCTGTGACCAGCTGCGATTATCGGCTTCACTGGAACTGCTACCGTTGGCACTATCTCCTGCAACTCCAGTGGAATACTGCTGGGCTCGGTCAGGTCGGCGATCACAAACTTTGCCATGCGAGCAAGCGTCGAAACGGTCTCTGTAAGGTCTCGACTGGCGGGTTTCTCAAAGTCAAAAAGGATTGGGACCAGATCGTAGTCTCTCAGTGCACGCCTAATGGCTTCGAGCACCTCCTTTCTGTCTGGCGTAAACCGCCCGAGAATCAGGACCGTCTTCGAAGTCAGGGTATCGATGATGCCGCGAAGGTTGGCGTTTTCAACCAGCAGGTAGACGAACTGCGCTACGGCAAGGTTGTCGACGGTGATGTTGGGTTCGTCGTTTTGCGAGATGCGGAGATTGCTTTGGTAGGCTCCCTCGAGGTTCGTGTCCCATGCTGAACAGCCGAATACCGTGTTGTCACAGATCGTGGCTCCCCGAAAGGTCGCGCCCGCGAGTTGGCAGCGTGTCAGGTCCGAGAGACGAACGAGGCCCTTATCAAAGTCCGCCCCCGCGAAATTCGCATCCGTTAGATTGACTTCATGCAGTTTGCACGAATGCAGTGTTGCACGTTCGGCGTTCGCGCGATAAAACGATGCTCGAGAGAAATCGCCACCGCTGAGTGCGGCGCGAGCCAACGACGCATCTTGGAAATAGGCGCGAGCCATTACGACGTCACGAAGCTTCGCGCCGTCGAGGGTCGCACTCCAAAAATCAGTTGCCTTATTCGCGGCACAAAACGACCCTGAAAGATCGGCGTCGGACAGGTCGGCCAATCGAAAGCACGTGCCGCTTAGATTGGATCCGCTCAGGTCCGCATTGAGGAGTTGCGCCTTGGTAAGGTCTGCGCCGGAGAGATTCGCATTTCGCATCCTCTGCCAGCTAAGATTGGCATCGCGGAGCGACGCATCTTCGAAACAGGCTGAATCGAGCACGGCGTTGCTGACCGGACCGCCGGTGAAGTCTGCCCCATCCAAGCTTGCCGCAGTGAACTGCGCCGCCTGGGCCTCGACGCCACCGAACCGAGCGTTCAAAAGGTTCGCTCTTTCGAAGTTCGCCATTCTGAGATTGGTGGCTACGTGGATCCTGCTGAAGGAAACATCTACAAGCGTAGCGTAGCTGAAATCTGCATCCGCCAAGTTCGCGCTTCCCAAGTCCGCACCAGTGAGGTCTGCACCGTGTAGATTGGCGCCTCTCAAGTCCGCATAACGGAGATCGACGCCGCGCATGTCCGATTCGCGCAGGTCTGCACCCGCGAGATCCGGCTTGAAAGAACCCAAACGGAACCCGCTTTCATAGCTGGGGTTGTCGGCAAGTTTGAATTCACCGCGCCGGAGCCGATCTACGTGGTCGGGATTTGCCATGGTTTGTTGTACCTTGAGCCGAACAGAAATGCCAATTTTCTCGCAGGCAATCGCGTTGCACTAAATATTTAAGGCAACAAGTATCGACTTGTCGTACAAACTAATCTGCAAAAATTACGCGCTTACTAACGTCTGGAAGTTTGCCCTTAATTTCTGGGCAAAAGTTAGGCATTAACTTTATGTCAGATGTCTGTGTTCAGGACATGGCAACCGGGCGACGGCGCACCAACCAGGTCCGGCACCGGCCGGAGGATCTCGATGAGTGGGCACGCTCACTGCATCGGCGTTACGGTGGTCCGATCGCGGTCGCGCTAGAACTGTCGAAAGGCCCGATCGTCAGCGTGCTGCAGAAGTACGACCTCTTCGTGCTGTTTCCCATCGATCCGTCGATGCTGGCCAATCATCGCAAGACGTTCACGCCCAGCGGTGCCAAAGACGATCCGACGGACGCGGAACTTGCACTGAAGTTGCTGTTGACGCACAGCGAGCACTTCAAGCCGTTGCACCCACAGAGTGTCGAGATGCGCACGTTGATGATCCTGGTCGAGCAACGCCGCAAGCTGATGCACGACCGGGTGCGGATCACCAACCGGCTGAGAAATGCCCTGAAACAGTACTATCCTCAGACACTTGAGTGGTTCGATCATATCGATACGCCGCTGTTCTGTGACTTCGTCCGGCGCTGGCCATCACTGCCACAGGCCAGGCGTGCGCGCAGGACGACACTCGAGACGTTCTTCCGCGAACACAATATGAACCGTAAAGCGTTGCTTCAGCGCCGTATCCAGGCGATCAAGTCCGCCATGCCGCTGACAAAAGACGAGGCGGTGATCGTGCCTTATCGGCTGCAGGCGTTGACCTTGGTGGCGCAACTCGAGGTGGCACTGGAATCGATCAAAACGTATGACGAGGAGATCGCGGCACTGGTGCCACAGCATCCGGATCATAGGCTGTTTACTGTGTTACCGGGCGCGGGCCCGTCGCTCACACCACGCCTGATGGTGGCCTTCGGTGAGCAACGGGAGCGCTATGCCTGCGCCGCAGAGGTGCAGATGTACGGTGGCATTGCGCCGGTCACCAAACGCAGTGGCCAGTCGACCTGGATCCACTGGCGATGGCAGTGCCCGACGTTCCTGCGCCAGACCTTCGTCGAATGGGCTGCTCAAACGATCAAAAAGTCGTACTGGGCAGGCTTGTACTATCATCAGCAGCGAGCAAAAGGTTGCTCGCACCAGGCGGCTGTCAGGGCCTTAGCGTTCAAATGGATCCGCATACTGTATCGATGCTGGAAAACGCGAACGCCTTACGACGAAGCCAGGTATCTGAAAGCATTACAGAACCGCGGCTCGCCCTTGCTCAAAATGGCAGAAACTGCTTGACTGAGTGACTCAGGGCGTGAAGCAGCCATTGGAGTGACGGAATACATTGTTAACTCGTGTGCAGTCACCACACTTTTATCCAGATCCCAATCGAGATCCATTATGATTTTTCGAATTTGCTGTATTGCCATATTATCGCTCGCGGTGCCGGGCTGCATGCAGGATGCGCCGACGACGGCACCAGTGGATTATGCA
>Ga0224512_10002818_pt1 | contig 15657 bp, 9 predicted proteins | sample SF_May12_sed_USG_4_FD_169103 | JGI IMG/M metagenome (GOLD analysis project Ga0224512, IMG submission 169103) | Sediment microbial communities from San Francisco Bay, California, United States - SF_May12_sed_USGS_13 | ecosystem: Environmental > Aquatic > Marine > Sediment | place: USA: California...
CAAGTACCCGGGGGTAAAGGTCTCGTCATCAATCACCGTTTGGTACCCGTCGGCTTCGGCCAAATCTGCGAACGGCTTGATGAAATCCCATTGAATGAAGAAATTGTGATGGCCGCCGTCCAGAAGAATCGTGGGCCCTTGCGACTCCGGGTACGTGGGCTTCTTGACGGTCGCCTCGAATGCGGGGTCGTTCGACATAGGCCATTCGGCGTGCGCCATGCTCGCAGTCAACAGAACGAACAAGATGGAATGAATGGTCAGTAGCTTCATGATTCGCTTTCTAAATGGATGACACCAGACTCAAACTTCAGTTATCCACCGGGGTGTCTGCTTCGGGTTCGTCAGCCGAAATTATAGCCCAAGAATATTGAGCGGCTCGTTCCAGGCGCATACCAGCCCCTCATTCGGTCCTGCCTTCACTGTCGCTGTGCGGCCAAAAACGGACCCTGCAATGTTAGTCAGCGTGGCGCCCTATGATTTATTAATCTATTCACTTATACCGAGACTTGCTAGTTTGTTGTGAACTTCTCTTGCTCGCTCCAAGAGCTGATCGTACGTCCATATCTCGTCAACCGCCGACGATTCAAGCATTAGCTCAATATACGAATCCATATCTTCGTAGTTCGCAAAAGATTGCTGCGTGGACCGACTCATAATCACGGCAGTTGTATGCTTGGTCGCAATACCTGGATATTTCTCCTTAATCGTCGGATAGTGGTTTTTGATGTAATGCACCCATTCGCCAGTTTGGAACGCAGCCTGATTAAACTCCTGTTTTGGATGGCCTTTCTTTGTTGCCATCCCTTTGGATGGTCTCTCGATCTCGATCAATTTGTATGATTGATCCCTGTATGAAATTATGAAATCGGGTACCACATGAGCTTTCCCTATCGGAGATTTTTCACCGGCAGGATACTCAAATCTAGGTTTGCTTTCGCACTTCCCATATGCGTCCAGAAGAATCGGGTTTTTTTCTAGGTATGAATGGAATATATCCTCTGTTCCTAAAGTATGTTGATGAAGAAGAAGCTGTAGTCCGTCAATGGCCTGCTGGAGCTTTACCAGCACGAGATTGAATACCCCAATCCACTCATCGCCGCCGAGTGAGATCGTGCCTCCGCCCTCTTGTGGCTGGGATATATACTGACCAAAGTCCCGGCGCACGTCGGACTTAGCCCGTACCCGAATGTTCCTTGTATCCCAAGCTGCGCGATCTCGATGTACCAGCACTTCGAGGTACTCGTAAAAAACTTGTGATTTGTTATCGGCTGTGAAGAAACCAAGTTGACGAAATATGCGAGGAGCCCAAAACTCGCTCGAGCTGTCTGGCAATTTGATGTCCAGAATTCGACATATAGCTCCGTACGTGAGTCGGGCGACTGCGTCGTTCAAGGAAAGATCGTATGTACATAAATCGATGCAGCGACCGCCAGCAACCTCTTTCGTCATGGTATCTGACGGTTCGCCAAAATCTCCTTCCCATACTTCGTCTTCCAGTTCTTCCTTTGAAACAATTCTATAAATACCTAACTTTATCCCTTTGTCAGCAATTTCCTTTAAAGATCTGGTTATGTGTTCGGGAGTCCAAGTCGGCTCGTAATCAACCTTGATGGCCGCACGGCCGGATTTTCGCCAATCATACTCGGGGGGATACCTAGCATCGAAGATGACAACTCCGTCGTTGAGGACGAAACACTTTAGGTTGCGCGCGCTCAAATAGGGCGAAATGGGAAACTGCGGGTACCCGCCCCCCTTGGGAGGATTGGCAGAAAATCGCTCATACTCAGCGACGTACGCCGAAACGTATTTTTCCAAATAAGTAGCGATTTCGGATTGAGCTGCAAGTTGACTAGGCATTCGTTCTGTCTTGATCAACGTTCGATACCGGAATCACGAGGTCCACCAAAACTATTTGGCTGAACAATGTCCGCTCTTGCGGAGCAAGGTGCGTTATCAGCTTGGGAAGTCCATTTTGCGCGTATCCAACTATCTGCAACTGTATGGACTATCCGGATGATATAGGCTGCGCGGGGTCCAGAAAAGAGCCGAGAGCCAAGCACGACGCCTCTTCGCACGCTGCTCGCACATCTGGCTACTGCTGGCTACTCGTTAGAAGTCGGCCGGCCTGGCAGGAAAGAAAACTAGACTCGGTTCTTTTTTAGTTCCGTCAGGCACCATCTCGCTCAAGATTCGCTAGGCGGCTTTCTATGAGTTTGTCGTCGGATGTCTCACATTCCCATACGGTTATGCACTTGTATCCCATATCGGTCAATGCGTCGATCGCTGCCTGATCCCGTTTCTTGTTCTTTTTGAACTTAGCAACCCAATATTTACGATTGTGTTTGGGTACTGTCGCCTTTTTGCAGCCAGAATGCTGATGCCAAAAGCATCCATGAACAAAAATTGCCCACCCACGTGATCGATTAGCAATGTCGGGGCTACCAGGAAGATCACGATTCTTTAGCCGATACGACATCCCCAACTTACGGCAGGCTATACGGACGAGCAGCTCCGGCGAAGTGCCAGATTGTCGGATGTGAGCCATTCGGCGAGAGTCGTGCTCCGTAGTAGTCGGAGTCTCTTCGCTTGCTAGCGATTTTTCGATCCGACGATATTGCCTGCGATTAGTTGTGTCCGGCGAATCTTGATTCATAGCTGGAAGCTATCCGATGAATCATCTGCTCATAATGGAAAATGTCTGTTGCTTGCGGCGCTGGCGAATCGTCGACAACAGATACTGGGGACCCGTCATTAACCAACTCGATCACGACGATTCCTATCGCATCGAATCCTTTCGACTCATTTCCACTTCGCCGAGGAATTTCATTGATTTTTTCTATTGTTCGATTCGTCACGTCCGGTTGCCGGTGTTTATTGATTCGCGGTTCTTCGGTCGCTAAGTCAAATTCATTCTTGCCGGGACTAAGAAAGCTCTTTGCTAAGTTCACCATTACGAAGCCGGCGGCTACGGCAAAGTTTGAAGCGCCGTGGATCGCTAAATGGCTGGAATTCAGCTCATCGTGCAATCGAGGCAGCGCAGCAATATGCGCTGTCATACAAGCTTTGGCCTCAAGCGCCATTCGTACTGACCCGACCGGTACTCGTAACAACTCAGGGAGCTCTGCGAGTATTAATTTCTCTTGCTCATTCAGTACGACATTGTATTTTTGTACAAGTTGTTCGAAAGCTTGTGCCCCGGCCGCACCATCTTTTATCTCTACATCCGGCCCAGGCGTACAGATTACGAGGTCGAGGTCTTTTTTTCTCCCGGTTTCAAAATCGCTCATTTCGTGGTTGATTCCGAATCCAATTTTCCCGTCTTTCACATGAGCGCGGATAACTGCACTGTGATGCAAAAGGTCAAATAGGATGCACCAGCACGCTAACTTTGAGTGCTTATCGCTACGAGAATGGTATTGCCACAGATTTCCGAACTTGTCCGGTACTGAGGGTCGCGACAATGACCGAGCTAGAATTGATGGTCCATACATTACTTTGTGGACCCGCCTAAATTACCCAGAGGTTGACTGCTGTACTAAAGATTCCGAGGAAACCGATTCCTGCGACAACTTGGTCTCCCTGAGTTCGACTCCACGCTCCATTCGCGCTGCGTGACGCTCAAGCAACTGCAGAAAGCTGGGTGGAAATTTCAGGCTGCTCTTGTAGGCCCTGGATAGGAAACCCCTTGTCGCTTTAACTGAAAGCGCTTTGCCCGGATATCGAAGAAAGGACGTTAACGATTTACGTTTCCGAACGACGGGCCATTCAGAGGCGTTAACTACGCATCTGCCATCCCCTGTATTCCAACCGGCTGTTCCCCAATCGTGCTCGTCTCGAGCCCTTCGCAACTCGTATTCCTTTGGCTCTCCCGGTTTGCTTAATCGGCGACCAATCCAGGCTGCGACTGGCACGCTCACCGCGTTCCCCACTAGCAACCACCTTCTCGACGGCCTAACGATCCGCTCAGCCGGCTTCGTCCAATCCGTTCGAAATCCTTGAAGTCGCTCTGCGTCGCGAATGTCCGGAGTGACAACCTCCCCGCTCGGCAGCACGATCGCAGGCGGAGAAGGAATACCTATAGTCGACCCACCCTTCAATGTTGGTACAGCGTCTTCTGCCCAACCTAATCCACGGGTTCCCTCGGTCCAATAGAATCCGCAGGCAACGCTTCTCCACGACTCTTGATTTGAAAGTCGAGGTACAGCCTCATCTGCAAATAGCACAGACCTTGGGTCGGCCTCCGTACTGGCAATCAAATATACTCGCCTCCTGCGCTGAGGCAGGCCGAAGGACAATGCGTCGATTACTCTGTATGCCCATCTATACCCAAGCTCTTCAAAGGCGCTTGTTATCAGCTGCATCGCTTGACCACGGCCCAGCTGAAGCATGAAGGGCACGTTCTCAAGAAATACCCAAGGAGTACGCTGCTTCTCAAGAAGCCTAAAAATCTCACCTACTAGACTAGAACGTGTCCCCTGAATCCCTTTTGTCCGCCCTGCTTGGCTGAGGTCTTGGCAGGGGAATCCGCCGCATAAGAGCGTCGTATCCGACGAGATTGAGCCTAAGGTCCGAACATCATCGTGAAGATCTATCCCACGAAATCGTTTCTCAAGGACTGAGGCTGCTCCCGGCTCGTTCTCACAAAGGATATTTGTGCGGTGTCCGGCCCTATGAAGGCCAACTTCCAGACCTCCAACCCCTGCAAAAAGCCCGGCCACTTTGTGTATGGCGCCGATTCCCGCCGGATTCGTCTTAGTTTTCAGAGAATTGTGAGCGCTCTTTGCGTCCAACTGCTGCCTCGATTTGCTTTGGGTTGAATTTGCGCGGCTAGATACGCAACGTACCAGATTGATGCGATCTCACCAATAGACGACTCTTATGGGCCGCAGAAGATACTACGTAAACAGACATAGCCCCATATTCCTAAGCTCTATCATACTCAGGAACAGCTAATGTGACCGCGATTGGTGCGCGTACCGATCAGATGTGTGAGTCTTGTTGCGGTCTTGAGGTTTTCCGAGTTCCGAAAAGCGGTCGTTTGCAGCGCGGACACTCGATAAAAGGAGGCTAACTGATATGGCTACCATGATTCCTGAGTTTCTACCTGAGGATGCGCCTGACTCCGAAAAGAAAATCTGTGCGGCGCTAGCTGACCTGAATCCAGCCTGGACTATTCTCTGGTCTGTCTCCTGGCAAGGGGAAAGAAATAATCGCGAAGGCGACGGTGAAGCAGATTTCGTTCTCATCAATCCCAACCATGGAGTGATAGTCCTTGAGGTAAAGGGCGGTGGGATCGACGTATATCACGGTAAATGGATGAGTACGGATCGATATGGCGACACACATGAAATCAAGAATCCCTACGACCAGGTGACAGACTCGAAGCATGCGTTGCATAAGTTTATTTCGGACAAGATTCCGCTGGGTCACACGATTCGCGTGGGACACGCTGTTGCGTTTCCAGATATTTCCGCCGATAGTCTCGTTGCGCCTTACGCCACTCCGGAGATTACTTTAGACAAGAATAGACTCTCGTCTATTGAGAGATTTGTATCGGGTGTGACCCGTCATTGGGAGCTCAACTCTTCAATTAGCGCATCGGGATTGAAGAGCCTGGTGGGAATACTTAGACCGACGGTCAGCATTACTGTGACCCTAGAGTCCGTACTTGGTGAGGTCATACAGAAATTATTGACTTTGACCGCTGAACAAATCCAACTTTTATCAGCGATGAGAGCGAATCGACGAATGGTAATTAATGGGGTCGCAGGCTCTGGAAAAACGGTTCTTGCCGTACAAAAAGCAAAGGAATTCGCCAAGGACGACTTGCGCACCTTGCTCGTCTGCTACAACCAACCGCTAGCGTCGTGGTTAGAAGCGATTCTTCAGGAAGAATCTCGGATCAGAGTAAGTACATTTCATTCCTTGTGTTTTAAGGAGGCCAACGACGCGGTACTAGAGATACCAGAGACACCAGATAGCGAATGGTTTTCAGAGGACGCAGCAAATTTGTTGGTGGAAGCCACTCAATCAAATGAAACGACGTTCGATGCGATTGTCATTGATGAAGGCCAGGACTTCAAAGATGACTGGCTGACTGCGTTACTCATGACGCTAGCGGAGCCGGACGCCGCCCCTGTCTATCTATTTATGGACGCGCACCAGCAGTTGTATCGAGATCGATTACAGGTCCATGACATGTGGCCAAACTTCGATCTTTATATCAATTGCAGAAACACGCGCCAGATTTCTGACCCAGTTGCGCGCGTTTTTGGCGACGAGCCTGCCCTGAAAGCGGCGGATGGACCGCCGCCAAGAATATGTCTCGTTGATAATTTGTCGTCTGCTCTCGAAGAGGTTCAGGACGAGATTTATCGTCTTATCCGAAGAGAGACAGTTAACCCGAAACAGGTAACCGTTATCACGGATACCAACGAGAGTCTGCGTGCGCTAAGCGACCTAACGGTTGACGATATTTCCCTACACTCAAAAAAAGGAAGTGGGATCTTTTGCTCTACCGTTCATAGATTCAAAGGTCTTGAATCTGATGTCGTTATCGTTCTCTTGGCAGGCTCTGGTCTTGTGGAACAAGATGAATGTCAACAACTCCTGTACGTGGCTTTGTCTAGGCCAAGAACATATCTCTGCGTAGTCTGCACATCTCCATGGCATGAGAGGGTAAGAGCGCTCTTTTCTGAAACTTAGATGCCCGATTTCATTTAGTCGAAATCCGGACTCAGGTAGCCATTAGCGCCTATGAGCACCGTTCGTGAAAGCGCCGAGTTATAGTGCCGGCAAGACGGCTCGCCCAAATGTAGACAGGCCATGCACGCACCGCCGCCCTGCAAACATCCGGGATCGAGTGGGCAGCGATGATCATCCGCTCGTATGACCCGAAGCATTTGATCTAGCTCTGATTCGAACAGTGCCTGTAAGCCGCCCAGCACGAAGTCTCCTCGAGCGGCCGCATATACGAAGAATCCGAGATGCAGCGGAACCACTAACTCGGAGAGGCCGTTTTCATCGATTCCTCCATATACTGCGGCCAAACGAATGGTTCTATGGCAGTACGAGTGCGTCAACATCAGTAATGCATGCTTTAATTCTCCGGAGTTTTCGTCGCCACGACAGGCCGCCTTAAGTATATTGTATCGCCACTCAGATTCGTTGACTCCTTCGTCAATCTGAAATCCTTGTCCTACTAGCCACCGAGCTACCCTCCTTGGAGACAATCGGAAGAAAAGAGCCTCAGTCTCGGCAGGATCCGCCAATACCGCATATTTGTTCTCAATCCTAAATGGAACAAGCCTACTTCGGCCTGGTTCTGGGGAGCCACGCGTATAGCCAAACATTCCGGTCAGAATGGGGAATCGATCCAGCATGTCCACGGATGCAATGCCGGCATCGGCAAACGACTTTCTATACTTTTTTTCGTAGAGATCTTTTAGCTGGGGCCTCTCTTCACACAATCGAAGAAGATCTTCGAAGGAGATTCTAGATTCGGAACAGGCGAGCGCTATAGAAACGGCTTGTTGCTCAGCATCTGCTTGCTCCTCGAGGTCTCCGGGGATCAGGTAGTCAGCGTCTTGATTCGTGTCCAGCGTCGCCAGCATTACCTCTATTTGCTCAGTCGGTAATCCAGTCTGCTCCAGTTGGCGCCGAACCGCTTCTGTAGTATTTGGAGCATCAGCGACAGTCATCGACTGCATCCCATTGACAACCCAGGCAAGCGCCTTTGGAGGACCGCCAGCTTCTGAAATCTCGCGAATCTTCTGCTGGGACGGTGGGTTTACAATTACGATTGAACGGGGCGTATAGACGCTTGCCGCTCGATGAACTGCAAACTTGATTCGTCCGTTCCCGCAATGACAGTTTGGCGACCCCAAACCCTTCTTGAGCTGCTTCTTACATTTTGGACAGTCGAAAAGAATCTCTGTCGCCGTTGCAGTGCCTGGCCAATTAATTCGTCGTTGCTTATGCTGGTCACACTTCGGCACATACGGTGCCTTAATGGCACCACACTCCTCACAGTACCCAACAAAATGAATTTGCCCGGGTCGACCCGTCGAACCACACGGGCAGTGAAAGTCCTGATCCCCGTAAAGTCGATGGCAGCTGCGACACTCCCACAACCGGGGAAACTGCTCAGCCTGGACGCCGTTTTCTCTATCTAGAGAGTAAACCTGGAATGGGCGATTTCGCTCAAGGTCTTTCACAAATCCGCCATCACGACCGTTCTCTGCCCACGGCCAAGCCTGACGGATCAGCTCAGTTCGCATCGTTCGATTGTCGATCGCCGATTCACGAACCGGTCTGCGCCACTTGTCTATCTTCCAGACGCCGCCCTTGAGATCAACCGTCTGATCGGGAAGAAACCCAAACAGTATTTGCGATGCGCTTCTGTATTCTTTCATCGTGATAATGGCAAGTGGATTGGCACCTGCTCTTCCACGTCACGTAGGGATCTCATGACCGAGTGGCTGGGACTGCAATCGCTCGAGAATCGAGCACCGGAACTTGGTTGTTCGACATTCCGGAAGAATAACTCGATCCATTCATGGATATCTGTCATCAGCGCGACGTCAAGATCTCCCTCAATACCGAGGTATCTAGCGATAGTCTCTGCCTCCAACTCTGCCGTCACCTCTTGCTGCCGCAGATATTCCCGTAGCGCGGGAATCATCACCAATGAACGGTTCGAATCAACCTCGTGGACCATCAGAATCCGACTCAACATGATGCCTGGCAGAGTACGATCTAGAACTCGCCGACTCTTGCGGGTAATTGGAATTGCTTCAACAAACCGGTCTCCATGCTCTACGTACTTGTCAAAAAGCCTGTACATAGCGGCATCTCGCTCCCGACCAATCTTGAAAGCAACGAAAACAACTCCTGGCCAAGTACGACCAACTCGAGCTGTCGCCTGAATAAACTCTGAGGTTGTTAGTGGCAGTCCGAGCATACATAAGACGTTCAATCGATCAATATCCACTCCGTGTGACATCATGGACGAAGCAGTAATAAGGTGAAGTCTCTCAAGGAACTCGTCTTCTTCGTGTTCCAAGCGAGACAAAGTCTCTCTAATGCCCTCAAAATCGTCACGTCCTGTAAGGCTCTCCTTGTTCACAGCGCCAGGGACATTTATTTGTGTCTCTACCGAGCGATTGACCGCATCTAGATCTCGCAAAGTGTTTCCATAGACAACATCTGTTCCGTAAACGGAAATTAGAAACGGCATTAGGTCCGGATCAATTCCAAGCGAGCTTGCGGTAGCCTCGGGTTTCGCGACAGCATTTCGTATAGTTCGCTGCAGGATCGTAACCAAATTGTCGATCATGTACTCCAAAGTCACGCCGCGTGGGGCTAATGGAATATATTTTCGCATCAACTCTTTAGATCTCGCGGTCCAAAAACCGTCTTCGGGTGAAGGCGGTGGCACCGGAAAGACACGGGCTACTCGACGGTATAGGACGTCCACTTGCTTTTCGTAACCGCTCAACGTTGCTGAAGAAGCAAGTATTTTTGGACGATGGCCGGACAAGTCGTGTGACAGGCCGTCATACAGCGCTTCATAGTGGGCATCGACTGCACCCAAACTATCCTTTAGTAAGTGAAGTTCATCTTGCAGTCGAAGTCTGGGTGCAAATGAATAATTTGGTGTATCGGAAACTTCCGCACAACATCCCGGAACTAGACAACCGTTGGGTCGCTTGCTGCGTTGTGCATATGTATAGCCGTGCCCTTCCGTCGCACATTGGCCATGTGGCGGTCCCACCAAGCCACGCATCGCAGCTTGCATAGATATTGTCGCCGCCTTATCTAGCGTGCCGACCAATACCGTCGGCAGATATCTATAGATTTCTTCGTCGACAATATAAAAAGGAAGACATCGATCATGCCAATCGCAAGACTGGCTGTTGCAGGTATGCTCTAGTCTCCACAGCCGCCTGTTGAATCGCATTTCTATGGATTCATCACCACAGAACGGGCAACGTAATAAGACTTGAAATTTCGCCGGCATCGTATCGTCTTCGATGTCCGGTTCCCAAGCCTCCGGCTCCTCTTTCAACCTATTGGGCGTTGCACCGGCGCCCACGAGGTAGCCGAGAGAAAACTGGTCACCATCTATTTGATGAGCTAGGCGGACCGTTTCTGCCGCTGCCATTGCATCAGCAAATCTTTGCGTTTGCTGGAGCGAAAGCAGTCTGAGCGGAAACCTCGACCATGCGGTCACGCCGGAAAGCTTTCCTTCCAGTCGGTCGACGAACGCCGCCATAATTATGAGGCCGAGATACGTTTCTGTTTTGCCACCACCCGTTGCAAACCAAACCACGTCGGCGATATCTGCGTCATTATCGCGATCTGTGAAGGCTGCAATGTTGGTAAGTATGAAACCGAGCTGAAATGGGCGCCAAGAATCGTACAGCTTTCGCCCCGCGACGATTGCCATAGCTTCGTTCATCAGTTGAAATGCCTTACGAATTGACTCTTCTTTTTCGAGAACTTGCACGCCCGCCAACAAGCGACTCTTTTCGTCGTCTGCTTGAGAGAGCTCATGCAGTGCGGCATCAAGCATCTCTGGTGACCAGCCCCCAGCTTCCGCTCGACTCCGAATCGCAACTTCCGACCAAGCTGACTCATGCCATTTCTGATAAGCCGCATAGAGCTCGCGAACCGACACCATAGGGTCGGTCGATAAACGACCGAAAGTCAGATCTGGTATCTCTGCATCACTGTTCCAATAAATGGGTCTATTCTGGACAGCTTCCTTTGCGTCGCTCGTTGCAAAGGATCTTTCATTGATCTTGACTACCCCACAATTTATTCCGTATCCCACGACGGTTCTTTCGTATCTGAAACTGTCCGGAAGTGACTCCATCTCAAATGGAATTGTCTCTATGTCGGTGATTTCAAACTTCACTTCGTAAAAGTTCTTATCGCGGAACCGTCGTGATCCGGATTTCGAGCGATTTACTAGCTGGAACGAAGCCTCTAAGTACTCGTCGTCTCGTGCATCCTTAACCTCGACGTCAAGCTCAAGAGCATAGACAGCTGATATCTCTGAGTTTTGCCAGAGGCCCTCCGGGTCAATCGGCGACAATGTGGCTTTCTCTTGCGAGCCCGAAAGGACTACCTGAAACCGCAGATGTGGCATAGAGACTTTTAGCCAAGGTTGTTTGGCGTCTTTCTTGCCCCAAATCGCAACGGACGCTGTCGCTTGAATTTGCTGTGGCGTGTTTTGAGGAATTTGAAGACGCATACCTATTGCGCAAGGCTCTAGACGTTCACCGCGCTCGCCCATACCGCGTGCAATTACAGCGTCCTCCGAGCATATCCGTCCGAGCCAGAAGCGCCCAGAGGGCCTGGTTTCGCTCTCTACTTCTACAGCTCCTTGAGCTGTCTCGATTACTGTGTTCGCGAGGTAATTCGAAAAAGCCACGCAAGCTTCGTACTTGTCACTGATCAATTTCGTCCTCCTCTTCTTGCGCCGTCTCGTCCAAGATTTCGGCAAGAACTCGGCTTCTCGTTGGGTGGCGGAGTTTTCTTAATGCTATTGCTTCTATCTGTCGTATTCTCTCGCGGGTCAGACTAAATTCATCGCCCAATTCTTGAAGGGTAAACTCCTTTTTATAGTCCAAACCAAATCGCTTGATGATTATGACCTTCTCGCGTGGAGTAAGCGAAGACAATATTTCGAGAATCGTCCTACGGGCATCCAGATCGCATACATCAGCCTCAGGATCCGAATCCGGAGACGGTAGAAGATCGCCGATGGTCTGTTGCGAATCTTCAGATAATGGCCTATGGAGTTCGACCATGACCTGGTTACTGATATCGAGTAAGAACTGTACGTATTCTGGCTCGCTGTCGATTTCCTCGGCGAGTTGACCGATGGTCGGGGTCTTTCCTGTAAACCTAGTCAAGACTCGAATTGCCCGCCGAAGCTTCAGCACTTTTTCATGCATATGAACCGGCAAGCGGATCGTCGCACCGCAATCGGCAATGTACCGAGTAATCTTTTGCACTATCCACCAAGTGGCATAGGTGGAAAACTTGTATCCGAGCGTGTGATCGTACTTCTCAATTGCTCGGAGCAATCCAATGACACCTTCTTGAAAAAGGTCGTCAAACTCTAGGTCGGTTATCGCTGAGTACCGGTATGCGCTCTTCATCACGAGCCGTAGGTTCAATAGTGTGAGTTTCGTACGAGCTTGCTCACCTCGCTTGAGCACCGATATCACTTCTGGGCTCTTCGGTATGTCTCCCTGTTCAAGCCCAATCTCGAAGGTCTGCGCTATTCGGATTGCTCTCCCAAGTTCCTTTTCCTCTTGGGCAGTTAGCAACTGATGAGATCCGATGTCGGTTAGTTTGGCGGCCTGTACGTCGATCTCGAAGGCTGCGGCCGGAAACTCATCTCGAATTTCTTCCTTTTCTTGGAACTCGAATTCATCCTGCGCTGGCTCGGTCTCATCTTCGTCCTGTTCTGCGGCGGCAGGTACTCCAATAATCGGCAGGTCTGAGTCATCCTCCCCAGATGAAATTACGCCTTGCGCGACAAGGGCTCGAAATACCTCAACGCATTCACTTGGTGCGAGTCGGCGTCGGTCGAGAACTCGTTCTACTTGTTCTAGGGACAGAGTTCCGCCGTATCTTTCGGCGTCAATTAGAAGGGCTTCCGTAACTTTTCTTATTGTTTGGCCTTCCATAGTTGTGATTCTAGTCCTACTGGCGGGCCAACAGCACATCTAACACGTCACAGTTGAGGCACTTCGACTCTACACGAATGCCGGCCAACAAAGTGAACAGCTGGCGTTTCCTTGTCCAGGCCAGTCTTTCAGGGGGCTAGGTAGTGGACGCCAGCTGCCCCTAAACCCCCGAATCCCGGATTGGCCGGACAGAAAGGGATGAGACTCTTGTGGAATTGACGCTTCGGTTTTTCTTGTTCGTTAGTGGACTGGCTCATCAGGTCTGATTGGGCCACCGTCCCACTCGATCGGCTCGATCCAATCTGGCACAGGGCGTAAGTGCCGCTTCTCCGGCCCCCAACCCCAATTGTCCCCATCGGAAACCCCGGGGTGGACCAAATACACGACATCTTCTTTGCTGGGATCAACGAGCGGTTTTGAGATGACCATAACGACTCGGTTTTCCAGTTCGCTGCCGGGCCTGATGCAAAGGGCGAAATCGCCGACGTCCCAAGTTATTAGTTACCCTCTCAAGATTCGTTTACCGGCTGAGCAAAACCCTTCGTGTCGATTGCGAGTTTCGAAAATCCATATTGCCTTCTCGAAAATAAAAAAATCGCATATCCAGATCGAGGGGTAGGTACTGGACGCCACATCGACCTAGCCCCTCGATATACGATTCTTCCTAACCTAAAAGGATGAGACTCTTTTGAAATCGGAGCATCGTTTTTTCTTGCTCGTTAGTGGACCGACTCACTAGGTCTGAATCGGCCGCGCTCCCATTCGATCGGCTCGATCCAGTCCGGCATTGGACGCAAGTGCAGCTTCTCGCCCCCTCAACCCCAATTGCCCCCATCAGGGAACCCTGAATGGACCCGGTACACAAACTCGGGCTTGTCTGGATGGTTGAGCGGAGGGGACATAACCATCACTACTCGATTTTCCAGTTTGTTGCCTGGCGTGACGCAAAGGGCAAAGTCACCGATCTGCTAGTCCACGATATGCCTCCGATGAGATCCGTATCGCTGCACCCCCGGTGCACCCCCGAGAGTTCTGGCCTCCATGCCGGCATCATTATACCTTGCGTAACCCTTTGAAAAATATGGCGCGCCCGACAGGATTCGAACCTGTGACCCCTGCCTTCGGAGGGCAGTACTCTATCCAGCTGAGCTACGGGCGCGTGCGACGGGCGAGCTATTGTACAAGCACAGGTACAGCATCGCGAAGCATCACGGGCCTGGACAAATCAGCGATCCAGGACTCGCAGCACCACGCGGCGGTTCTCTTCCCGGCCCTCGGGTGTCGCGTTGTCCGCGATCGGGTTGCTCTCGCCGTAGCCTTGCCAGGTCAGTTGGTCCTCTCTGACGCCGGCGTTGATCAGGTAATTACGGACGGTCTTCGCGCGACGCGCGGACAAGCCCAGATTGTAGGCTGCGCCGCCGCGATTGTCGGTATAGCCGGCCACTTCGATGCGCAACCTTGGATTCTTGATCAGTGTCTGCGCAGCGTCTTCGATTCTGCGCAGCGCATCTGCACGCAGCCGATCCGAATTGGTTTCGAACTTGACGTCCTGCAGCCGGATCTCGGTGCCGATCGCGCAACCGCGCACATCGACAGCAGCATTCGCGATAGTCCCGGGGCAATGGTCTTCGTCGTCGAGAACACCATCATCGTCATTGTCGGTGTCCACCAAGATAGCGCAGCCGGTTCCGTCGATAATGCTGTTCCGCGGCGTGTCCGGGCAGCGGTCGTCGGCGTCATTGACACCGTCGCCGTCGCTATCTCTGACGGGCCTCTGTGGCAGGGGGCGCGTGCCGGCAGGCCGCGCCTCTGCACGCCGACCGAACGACCGCCCAATCGCGATGCCCGCATACCAGGCGTCGCGGTCGTACCAGTCGACATCGCCGCGCAGGAACCACGGACTGCGCCCCGCGTCATAGCGGAGGCCGGCACCGAACGCGAGCTGCACCGACGTCTGCTTTGCGAACGGCACTGGCCCGCCCTTAGCGCTGTTGCTGATGGCGGAGATACCGAACTTCGCGAACGGCTTCCAGTTACTCAGCACGCGCAACTGGTAGCCAACACTCAACGACGGAACCGTGTAAGTGATCGCCGCATTCGGGAACGCATTTGCAATCGCAGGATTACGATTCGTGATCCCGGCCTCGCCGAGGTCGGCGTACTTCAGTTCGGCAAACCAGCGCGGCGTGAACTGTTTGCCCACGAACAGCTGCACGCCGCGGTCGTGGTTCTCGCTCGTGTCGTGATAAAAGTTTTGTGCTTCCTCATCCGGCGAAACATAAGAGTAACCGAGACCCAGGCCACCGTACCAGCACGCTGCAAAGCCGGCCTCGTCACGTTCCGGGTCGTCGCCGGCGTAATAGTAACGATCGTCGTCAGGACCCGTGTGATGGCCGCAAAGCGAATCCGCGTTTGCCTGCTCGAGCGTCGTCCCACTGATGCCGACGCCGGCGACGATCATCAGAGCAGCCCGACGCGCGTTCGCCTGTCGCAGGGCCACAAAAGCTGCGAGCGCGAGTAGCAACAGCCACCCGGTCGAGCCGGCGCCCGATCCCGTCACAGCGGTCTCGAGTGCTTCGTCGACGTCGATGTAGTCAGGAACGCCATCATTGTCAAAATCGCTGGTTCCCTCGAGTACGTCGTCGATACCGTCGTTGTCGCTGTCGGTGTCGGTGTAGTCAGGCATCCCGTCTCCATCCGTATCCACCGGGTTGTCGGGATCGGCACCGGCTTCTGTCGCATCCGGTATGCCGTCGTTGTCGCTATCGGTGTCCCGCATGTCGGGCAGACCGTCGCCGTCCGAGTCGCCGGCTCCCTCGGTGCTGTCAAGGATTCCATCGCGGTCCGCGTCAGCGGCTGTACCGAAGCCGTCGCCCTGGTCGATGGGATCCGGAATGCCGTCAGCATCACTGTCGGTAATATCATCAACGAAGCCGTCCCCGTCACCGTC
>Ga0224512_10002819_pt1 | contig 15655 bp, 16 predicted proteins | sample SF_May12_sed_USG_4_FD_169103 | JGI IMG/M metagenome (GOLD analysis project Ga0224512, IMG submission 169103) | Sediment microbial communities from San Francisco Bay, California, United States - SF_May12_sed_USGS_13 | ecosystem: Environmental > Aquatic > Marine > Sediment | place: USA...
GCATTCGCTCACCGTGTACCACGCGACGCAGGCGCCGCACATGATGCAGGACATCTTCTCGCGCCACCTCGGCATTCCCGAGGCGAACGTGCGCGTGATCGCCAAGGACGTCGGCGGCTCCTACGGCATCAAGGTGCACGTCTACCCCGACGAGATGGCCACGGCGGCGCTTTCCGTGATGCTGCGCCGCCCCGTGAAGTTCGTCGCGGACCGCCTGGAGTCGTTCCTCTCGGACATCCACGCCCGCGAGCACAAGACCAGGGTGCGCCTCGCCTGCACCAAGGCGGGCGAGATCCTCGCTTTCGAGCTCGACGACCTGACGCCGATCGGCCCGTATTCGGTCTACCCGCGCACTAGCGGCATCGAGGGCAACCAGGTGGTGAACCTCACCGGCGGCCCGTACAAGCACCAGAAATACCGCGCCAGGCTGCACGTCGTCTTCACCAACAAGAACGTCACCTGCCAGTACCGGGCGGTGGGCCACCCGATCGCGGTGGCGCTGACCGAGGCCATCGTCGATCTCGCTGCGGCGAAGCTCGGCATGGACCCGGCCGAGTTCCGCAGGAAGAACCTGATTCCCGACGACGCCTATCCGTACACGTTTCCTTCCGGGATCAAGTTCGAGAAGCTCTCGCACCACCAGACGCTGGACAAGCTGCTCGCGCTCATGGACTACCCGAAGCTGCGCGCGGAGCAGGCGGCGCTGAGGAAAGAGAAGGTCTACCGCGGCATCGGCCTGGCGGCGATGATCGAGGTGACCAACCCCTCGCCCGCGTTCTACGGCGTGGGCGGCGCGCGCATCTCGGCGCAGGACGGGGCGACGCTGCGCCTGGAGCCGACCGGCATGCTGACCGTGATGTGCAGCGTCACCGAGCAGGGCCAGGGGACGGAAGCCATCTTCGCGCAGATCGCGGCGAGCGCGGTGGGCGTGAGCCTGGACAAGGTGCGCGTCATCACCGGCGACACCGGGGTCACGCCCTATGGCGGCGGCACCTGGGCTTCGCGCGGCGCCGGCATCGGCGGCGAGGCGGTGCTGCTCGCGGGACGCGCGCTGCGCGCCAACATGCTCGAGGTGGCCGCGGCGATCCTCAAGACCGACAAGGCCGAGCTCGATGTGCGCGACAACGCGGTGGTGCATAAGCTCACGCAGGAAGCGAAGCTGCCGCTCGCCGAGCTGGGGCGCGTCGGCTACTTCCGTCCCGACACGCTGCCGCCCGATTTCCAGGCCGAGCTGACCGTGACTCGCCACTACACGCCGCGCCAGTACGGCTTCACTTTCACCAACGGCGTGCAGGCCTCGCTCGCAGAGGTCGATCCCGACACCGGCATGGTGAAGCTCCTCAAGCACTGGTGCGTCGAGGATTGCGGCACGGTGATCAATCCGATGCTGGTGGACGAGCAGATCCGCGGCGGCGTGGTGCAGGGCATCGGCGCGGCGCTCTACGAAGAATGCCTGTACGACGCGAGCGGCCAGCTCCTGAACGGCAACATGGCCGATTACCTGGTGCCGATGGCCGGCGAAATGCCCGACATCGTCTGCGCGCACATCGAAACGCCGACGCGACAATCGCAGCTTGGCGCCAAGGGCGTCGGCGAGGCCGGCACCGCGGGCGCGCCGGCAGCGGTAATGAACGCGATCAACGATGCGCTGGCGCCGCTCGGCGCGCGCGTCACCTCGATGCCGCTCACTCCGGAGCGCATCCTGCGCGCGCTCGGCAAGGTGGCGTGAAACGGTGAAACTCTACGGCTTCTGGCGCTCGCTCGCCACGTTCCGCGTACGTGTGGCGCTGGCGCTGAAGGGGCTCAAGCTCGACGAACCCGAGATCCCGGTCGACATCCTGCAGGGCCGGCAATTCGACGACGCCTACCGCAAGCTCAACGCGCAGAGCGTGGTGCCGGCGCTCATCGTCGAGGGCGCCGGCTCGCCCCTCTTTCAGTCGATGGCGATCCTCGAGTATCTCGAAGAGATCAGGCCGCAGCCGGCACTGCTGCCCCGGGATGCGCTCGGCCGCGCCAGAGTCAGGGGCCTGTCGCAGATCTGTGTCAGCGACGGGCATCCGCTCATCGTGCCGCGCATCCGGCGCTACCTGGACAAGGACCTGGGGCTGGACGAATCGGCGCGCGACCGCTGGGTTGCGCACTGGTCGCTGATAGCCCTCGAGGCAATTGAAGGCCACCTCGCGCGCGAGCCCGAGACGGGACGCTTCTGCCACGGCGACGCGCCGACGCTCGCCGACATCTGCGTCGCCTCGCAGGTGATCGCGGCGAAGGACTATGGCCACTGCGACGTTTCGGGCGTGCCGGCGGTGATGCGCGTGTACGGCGAGTGCATGCGCCTCGACGCGTTCGCGCTTTCGCATCCGCAGCGCCAGTCGGGCGCACCGCCCGGACTGCGCGGCTGAACGGCGCGAGAATCGTTGACGCTCGCGCTCCGGTCGTGGCACGATGACTCCGGGGAGTCTCATCAAGGAGGAGGAACCCATGGTCGGTAGTGCACCGCGCAGCCTGCTGCGCACACTCAGCATTGCGCTCGCGTCCGCGGCATTCGCGGGAAGCGCGGCGGCCGCCGCGCCGCTCAAGATCGGTTTCAGCATGGCGCTCACCGGCGGTCTCGCCGGTGCCGGCAAGGCGGCGCTCATCGCCATGGAGATCTGGCGCGATGACGTCAACAAGAAGGGCGGGCTGCTCGGCCGGCAGGTGGAGTTCGTGTACTACGACGACGCCACGCAGCCGGCGAAGGTCCCGGGCATCTACACGAAGCTCCTGAACGTCGACAAGGTGGACCTGGTGGTGTCGAGCTACGGCACCAACGAGATCGCGCCCGCCATGCCGATCGTCATGCGCAAGAAGCTGGTTTTCCCGTCGCTTTTCGGCCTCGCGGTCAACGACCAGTTCAAGTACAACCGCTACTTCCAGATCATGCCGGCCGGTCCCGAGCCCAAGGTGGACTGGTCGCGCGGCTTCTTCGACCTCGCCGCCGAGCAAAAGCCCAAGCCGAAGACCGTCGCCATCGTCGCCGCCGACGCCGAGTTCCCGATCAATGCGGCAGCCGGCGCACGCAAGAACGCGCAGCGCCACGGCTTCAAGGTCGTCTACGACAAGACCTACCCGCCCTCGACCACCGATTACACGCCGATCGTGCGCGCCATCGAGGCCACCAAGCCCGATCTCGTGTACGTGGCGTCGTATCCGCCTGACTCGGTCGGCATGGTCAAGGCGGCGCACGAGGTCGGCCTGAAGGCGAAAATGTTCGGCGGCGGCATGGTGGGCCTGCAGTTTGCGGCCATCCAGAAGAACCTCGGGCCGCTGCTCAACAATGTCATCAACTACGACTTCTGGGTGCCGGAGTCGACGCTCGACTTCCCCGGCGTGAAGGAATTCCTCGCGCGCTACCAGGAAGAGGCCAAGGGCAAGGGCGTCGATCCGCTCGGCCACTACCTGCCGCCGTTCGCCTACGCCTACCTGCAGGTGCTGGAGCAGTCGGTGAACTCGGTGAAGAGCCTCGACCAGGCCAAGCTCGCGGCGCACATGCACAAGACCACCTTCGATACCGTGGTCGGCAAGGTCAAGTTCGGCTCGAACGGCGAATGGGCCAAGACTCGCGTGCTGATGGTGCAGTTCCGCGACGTGCAGCCGGACAACCTCGAGCAGTTCGCCGGGCCCGGCAAGCGCATCGTGCTCTACCCGAAGAACTGGAAGTCGGGAGACATCGTCTTCCCGTACAAGCAGTAAGCGCGGTCCCGCCCCGCAGGCGCCCGCAACGGTGATTTCGGCAGACCTTTTCTCGAACGCCGTCGTCTCGGGCATCCTGCTGGGCGGCTTCTACGCCGCCGTGGCGGTCGGGCTGGCCATCACTTTCGGCCAGCTCGACATCGTCAACATCGCCCACCCGGCGTTCGTCATCGTCGGCTCGTACACCGCCTGGATCATCAACACGCGCACCGGGCTCGACCCGGTACTGGCCGGGATCCTGGTCACGCCGATCTTCTTTCTCGTCGGCGTGGCGATCTATCGCATCTATTACGCCGCCTTCGAGCGCACCGGCCAGGAATCGCTCAGCGGCCTGGCGTTCTTTTTCGGCCTGATGTTCATCATCGAGGTGACGCTGATCCTGGTCTACGGCGTGGACTACCGCCTGGTGAATGCCGCCTACATTGGCGAATCCATCGACATCGGCTTCGTCGGCATTCCCTACCGCATGCTGGTGCCGTTCATCGTCGCCGTGCTGCTCACCGGCGGCGTCTACCTGTACCTGTCCCGCACCTTCACCGGCCGCGCCATTCTCGCGGTGGCGCAGGACCGGCTGGCGCTGCAGCTGATGGGCGCCGACCCGGTGCGCGTCAAGCAGTTCGCCTTTGGCCTCGCCATCGCCACCACGGCGATCGCGGGGTCGCTGCTCATCATCATCGGCCCGGTGGAGCCTTCAGTCGGGCGCCTTTACATCGGCCGGGTGTTCGCCATCGTCGTGCTCGCGGGCATGGGCAGCATTCCCGGCATGGTGGTCGCCGCGCTCATCATCGGCGTGGTCGAAACCATGGTCGGCACCTTCATGGGTCCTTCGTGGTCGCCGGCCGTGTCGTTCGGGGTGCTGCTGCTCACGCTGGCGGTGCGCCCCGCGGGCCTTTTCGGCAGGCAGTAGATGAAGAAGATCAGCCCGTTCTGGATTGTCGTCGTCGCCGTCATCATCGCCGGGCTGGTGTTCACCTCGACGGTGAAGAACGAGTACTACTTCAACGCCGCCTACGTCGTGCTGCAGGCGCTGCTGATGGCGGTGGCGTGGAACGTGCTCGGCGGCTTCACCGGCTATGTGAATTTCGGCAGCGCCGGTTTTTTCGCGGTCGGCGCCTACACCGCGATCGCGCTCGACAAGGCTTTCGGCCTGCCGCTGCCGCTCCTGATCCTCGCCAGCGGCACGGTGTGCGGGCTGATCGGCCTCGCGCTCGGCTACCTCACGCTGCGCCTGAAAGGCGTGTATTTCGCCATCGCCACGCTCGCCATGGCGATCGTGTTCGAAACGCTGGTGGTCAACTGGGCCTATGTCGGCGGCGCGAAGGGCGCCTACATTCTCACGCCCGACTCGCACCTGTGGTTCGACAGCTACATCCAGATGCTGTTCATGGTGATGCTGCTGCTCGCGCTGGCGGCGATCGCCGTATCGCGCTACCTCAACTCCTCGCGCCTCGGGCGCGGGCTGGCGGCGATCCGCGACGACGAAGTAGCGGCGGAATGCGCGGGCGTGCCCACGCTGCGCCTGAAGCTCATCTCGGCGACGGTGATGGGCGTGATGATGGGCGTGGCGGGGGCGCCCTACCCGTTCTTCGTCACCTTCGTCGATCCGGTGTCGGCGTTCAACCTGTTCATCGCCGTGAACTCGATCGCCATGCCGATGATCGGCGGCACGGCGCACTGGATCGGCCCGGTGATCGGCGCGCTGCTGGTGGGCAGCCTGCAGGAGATCATCACCGTCACCGTGTCCTCGGAGCTGAACATCCTCTTCGTCGGCCTGATGCTCGTCGGGTTCATCACGCTCGCGCCGCAGGGCATCGTCGGGCTGGTGCGCAAGTTCCGGGGGCGCAAACCGTGAGCACGCCGGTGCTCGAGGTGCGCGCGCTCGTCAAGCGCTTCGGCGGCTTCGTCGCGCTGAACGGCGTCGACCTGCACGTCGGCGCCGGCGAGCGCCTCGGCCTCATCGGCCCGAACGGCTCTGGCAAGACGACGATGATCAACTGCATTTCCGGCGCGCTCTACAACGACGAGGGCAGCATCATTTTCGAGGGCCGCGACATCACGCGCATGGCGCCGCACCAGAGAACGCGCCTGGGCGTGGCGCGCAGCTTCCAGATCCCGAAGCCCTTCCGCAGCATGACGGTGCTGGAGAACCTGCGCGTGCCGCTGGAGTACGCCGCCTGGAACCGCGCCGAGCATCGGCACATCACCGACGAGGCGATGGCGGTGCTCGAGTCCATCGGCCTGAAGCACTGCGCGCAGCAGAATTCGGCGGGCCTGACGCAGGTCGACATGAGGAAGCTGGAGCTCGCGCGCGCGCTCGCCGCCAAGCCGCGGCTGCTGGTCTCGGACGAGGCCATGGCGGGGCTCTCGAACGCCGAGGTGGACGAGATCCTGGAGATCCTGCTGGCGCTCAACAAGCGCGGCGTGGCGGTGATTATGATCGAGCACATCATGCGTGCGGTGATGCGCTTCTCGCAGCGCGTCGTCGTGCTCGACGCCGGCGAGAAGATCGCCGAAGGCACCCCGGACGAGATCGTCAGGAATCCCGACGTCGAGAGGGCCTACCTTGGCGAGTAGCCGGCTCGTCGTCGAGGGGCTGGAAGCCGGCTACGGCGCGGTGCGCGTGCTGCACGGCGTGTCGATCAATGTCGAGCACGGCGAGTCGGTGGTGCTGCTCGGCTCGAACGGCAACGGCAAGAGTACCCTCATCAAGTGCATCATGGGCATCGTGCCGCCCACCGCCGGCAGCATCCATTTCGAGCGCGACGGCGAGCGCATCAACCTCGCCGGCAAGAGCCCGCAGGAGATCGTCGGCCTGGGCATCTCGCTGGTGCCGGAGGGCCGGCGCCTGTTCCCGGCGTTGTCGGTCGAGGAGAACCTGCTGCTCGGCGCCTACCGCGCGGCAGCGCGCGCCCGGCTGGCCGAGAACCTGGCGTTCGTGTTCGAGGTATTTCCGGCGCTCAGGGAGCGGCGGCGGCAGCTCGCCGGCAGCATGAGCGGCGGCGAGCAGCAGATGGTGGCCGTGGCGCGCGCGCTAATGACCGAGCCGCGCATCCTGCTGATCGACGAGCCCTCGGTCGGCCTCGCGCCGATCCTCGTCATCCGCATGATCGCCAAGATCAAGGAGTTGAAGGAACGGCGCAACCTCACCGTGCTGATGGCCGAGCAGAACTTCAACCAGGCGATCAAGATCGCCGACCGCGGCTATATCATCGTCCACGGCGAGATCGCGTTCGAGGGCCGCAGCGCCGCGGATCTCAAGAACAACGACCTCGTCAAGCAGTACTACCTGGGCTTGTAGCCGCGCTGCCACTGTTCGCAGCGGCGCATCGCCGCCGGCGTGAATTCGGCCCGCGGCTGGTTGCCGCCGATGATGAACATCAGCAGGTGCTCCTTGCCCGGCTCGTCGTACGTGACGTTCATGAAGCGGCGTGCCACCCCGGTCGGAAACGAGATGACGTCATAGGGCCCGAGATCGACGTGGCATTTCGATCTGCCCTCGTTCCACTCGCAGCGCCAGCGCCCGGTCATCGGAATGAAGGTTTCGTTCGTGTCATGGTTATGCATCAGCGGTCCCTTGCCGGGCTTCGCCTTGCAGTAGCCGAGGTTGAACCCTTCGGCGACGCCGATAGCGGGCATCGCCGAGGCGTCGTCGCCCACCGGCGAGGTGGTCGCCTTGCTGCGCCTTTGCTTGGGCGGCTGGAAGCCGATCACCGCGTAGAGCCTGCGGCGGCACTCGGGCAACGGGCTGTCGGGCAGCCCGCCGTCGGAGCCCTTCAGATTCCGGAAACGCGCCACGCGCTTCATCATCTTGCTCCGCGGCACCGTGCGAATTCGCTTCCAGTCAGCCATGTCGTCGTCTCCTCACGTCTGAGCGCTTTTCCAGCACGGCGCACACCGCGGCCGTGTCTTCGTCCGCGTATCCCTTCGCCAGCGCCGCATCGTAAATCGGCGCACTGGCGCTGAACAACGGCGTCTTGACGCGGAAGGCCGCGGCGAACTCGCGGATGATGCGCATGTCCTTCTGCCACATTGCCACCTTCATGGTGGCCGGCCGGTAGTGCCCCGCGGCCATCATCGGCCCGCGCACCTGCAACATGCGCGAGCCGCCGGCGCCGTCGCCCACTACCCGGACGACGGTCTTTGGGTCGAGCCCTGCCTTCATGCCGAGCACCAGGGCTTCCGCGGCCGAGACGTTGTGGATCGCGACCAGCAGGTTGGCGACGAATTTCATGCGGCTGCCGTTGCCGAAGGCGCCCAGGTAGTGATAGGCGCGGGCGAATCCCTCGAACACCGGGATCGACCTGCGGCACGCCGCGCGCTCGCCGCTCGCGTAGACCACTAGGTCCTTGGTACGCGCCTGCGCGCCGGTACCCGACAGGGGGCAGTCGAGCAGGATGATCTTGCGGGCGGCAAGCGTGCGCTGCGCGCGCTGCTTGTCGGCGATGCCGAGCGTGCTGGTTTCGATCACCACCGTGCCGGCACGCGCGTGGCCGGCCAGTTCTGCAGCCACCGCATGCAGCGCGCTGGCGCTGGGGAGGGAGGTAAGCATGACGCTCGCCCCGGCCGCGACCTCCCGCGCGCTGCGCAGCGGGCGGCCGCCCGCCCGCGCCAGGGCCGCGCGGCGCGCCGCGACGACATCGGTGCCGCACACCGCGAACCCCGCGCGCACCAGATTGGCCGCGATCGCCGACCCCATGATGCCCAGGCCGATGACGCCAACCGCGGGCCGTTGCCGCTTGCGGGAAGGCACTTGCACGTCCCCATCTCCCGGCGTGAACGCGTGCGCTTAGTGTCGGCGCTTCGCGCGGCGTGCCGGGGATTTCCTCAGCCCCGCGGGCTTGAGCACGAAATCGTACCGGCACACGGCTTCGCCGGCCGCGTTCTTCTTGAAATTCACGATCAGCGAGTCCTTTACCCCGAACACGGCGTCCGAATCCAGGTACTTGTCGCCTTTCACAAAGAGGTGCGTCACCAGCTTGTCGCACCCCGGTGCCTCGATCACGAAATGCAGGTGCCCGGGGCGCATCGGGTGGCGGCCGGTGGCGACCAGCATCTTGCCCACCGGCCCGTCGTGCGGCACCGGATAGCTCACCGGCGTGATGCAGCGAAAATGGAATCTGCCCTGCGCGTCCGAGCGGAAGCGCGCGCGCAGGTTCGTGCCGTCGGGCTTCTGCACGTCGTAGAAGCCGTCGGCGCCGCCCTCCCAGACGTCGATCAGCGCGTCGGCGATCGGCTGGCCCTTGAGGTCCTTTACCGTGCCGGTCACGACGCAGGGCTCGCCCGGCGTGCCGGGCCTGGCGATGTTCGCGCCGAGCGGCATCTCTGGTGCGCCCGCGACGAAGAAAGGTCCGAGCACGGTGGATTCCGTCGCCTTGCCCACTTTGCCGTAATTGATGAAGTCCACGAGCATCGACACGCCAAGCGTGTCCGACATGAGGATGAACTCCTGGCGCTTGTCGTCGCACATATGCCCGGTCCTGGTGAGAAACTGGATTCCCTGGAACCATTCCTCCTGCGTCGGGCGAACTTCTCGCACGAAAGCGTGCAGGTGCTTCACCAGGCTCTGCACCACCTGGCGCGCGCGCTTGTCGGGCGCTTTGCCGACCCGCTTCAGGACCTCCGCGGTGAGCGTCTTCTCGCTGAAATTGCGGATGGGCATGGCCGTCTCCTCCTCGCGCAAATGCTAACATCGCCCGCAGCTTTGAACCTCCTGTTCGCCTCGACGAAGGAAGATCCGCAGCGCTGGCGGCGCCTGCTCGAGCCGGCGCTGCCGCAGGACCGCCTCTTCGCCTGGCCGGACGTGAATGGCGGCGACATCGACGTCGCGCTCGTCGCCACGCATCCGCAGGGCACCTTCGCGCAGCTGCCGCGCCTGAAGCTCATCCAGTCGCTGTGGATGGGGGTCGAGAACATCCTCGCCGATACCGAGGTGCCGCGCGGCGTGCCGCTCGCGCGGCTCATCGACCCCGGCATGGTGCACGCCATGGCGGAGACGGTGATCGCGAGCGTGCTCGACTGGCACCGCCAGCGCCACGTGTACCGCGCGCAGCAGCGCGCGCGCCTATGGAAATGGCAGACGCAGCTGCTGCCCTCGGATCGCACGGTGGGGCTGCTCGGCCTGGGCGAGCTCGGAAGCTACGCCGCCGCCAGGCTCCTCGCACTCGGCTTCAAGGTCTGCGGCTGGAGCCGGCGGCCGAGGACGATCGACGGCGTGCACTGCTCGACCGACCTCGACGAAATCCTCTCGCAGTCGCAAGCGGTGGTCTGCCTGCTGCCGCTCACCGCGCAGACGCGCGGCGTGCTGAACGCGCGCGCCCTCGCGCGCATGCCGAGAGGCGGCTGCATCATCAATGTCGCGCGCGGCGCGCACCTTGTGATGCCTGACCTGATCGCGGCGCTCGATTCCGGCCAGCTCGCGCACGCCTACCTCGATGTCTTCGAGACCGAGCCGCTGCCCGCGGACTCGCCCTTGTGGGCGCATCCCGGCATCACGGTCACGCCGCACATCGCCGCGCTCACCGAGCCGCGTACCGCGGTGCCGAAGATCGTCGAGAACATCGAGCGCGTGCGGCGCGGCGAGGTGCCGCTCAACCTCGTCGACTTCTCCGCCGGCTACTAGTACTGCAGCTTCGGGTACCAGTCCTTGCCGCGCCCTTCGGGCGTGAAATCGAGCAGGTTCCACAGCGGCCAGAGCGCGTCGACGTGGCGATTGTTCTGTCCGGGGTCGGTCTTGGCGAACAACAGCTCGGTGCCATAGAAGTGCCGGATCGCGCCTTTGCGGCGCACGAACACGTTCAGCATCGGCAGCTGCGCGCCGGCCGCCGATTCGCCGAAGTAATCCGCGTTGTAGCGGTTGCCCGCCGAGGACAGCAGGCGCAGATTCGACCAGCCGCGGCTGCGCGCGTACTCGAGGACGCGCGCGATAGGTGACTTCGCAATCACCACCAGGTTGGCGCACTGGGCGATGTGCTGCGCGCTGCCGTTCAGGCCGTCGAGCATCGAAGTGCACATCGGGCAGGCTTTTTCCATCTTCGGCCCGTACATGAAACTGTAGGCGACAACCGTGTTGCGCTCGCCGAACAGTTCCGAGAGCTTCACGGCGCGCGGCGGATCGCCTTCCTCGAACACGTAATCCTGCGGCACCTTGCCGCCCGCGGGGAGCTTGCGGCGCAGGGCTGCGACTTTCTCGACCTGGCGGCGCAGCGCCGTTTCGGCGCGCAGCAGCCGATTGCGGGCGCTACGGTACGGTTTGGTTTCATTGGGGAACTTCATCTTTTCTCCTTGGCCGGCAGCTTGCCGACATGGTCTTCCGCCATGGCGATCCAGCGCTTGAGCGCGCGCGCGTCGCAGCGTTTCGGGTCCACCCAGACGAATCCCTTCATGACGCGGCCGGTGATGTCCATCGGTTTCGCGCCGGCGCGCTTGAGTGCGGCGGCGTCCTGCGCCTTGCCGACGCGGAACATGAACTTGTCCTCGCCCATGCCGCACAGCATGTTGCCGCGCAGCAGAAAACACACGCCGCCGAACATCTTCTTTTCGGCGATGCGGCGGCGGCCGGCGAGCGCCTTGCGCAGACGCGCAGCGAGTGCCTCGTTCATGGTTCTTCCGCGTAGTCGGCGCCAGTCAAGCCAGCAGCGTAGCGCTATTCGGCTACCGGGTGGTTGCCGGGCTGGCGCCCCGTTACCGGATTTACTTCATGTGACCGTGCGCAGGTGCCGTCAGGGCCCTGACCGGCACATCGACCGTCACCGACTCGCGCTTGCCGTCCTTGCCCTCGACAATGAGCGTCAGGGGCACCGACTCGCCTTCCTTCAGCGGATGCGCCACATGCATGAGCATGACGTGGTAGCCGCCGGGCTTCAGGTCCACCGGCCTGCCGGCCGGCAGGTCGATCGCCCCGACGGCGCGCATTCGCATCACGCCGCCCGCCATCGTCGTCTGATGGATGCCGGCCATGCCGGCCGCCGGCGTGCTGACGCCGACCAGCCGCGCCGCGGATTTCGACGTGATCTGCATGAACGCCCCGGTCGTGTCCTGCGCCGCCACCATGCCCCGGATCCATGCGTCTTTCACTTCGACCTGCGCATGCGCTGCGCCTGCCAGGGCGGCAAGCGCCAAGCATGCCCATAGGGTTGTGCGAATCGCGCGGCGCGCGCTAGCGAGCGAGGTAACCACTGTCCACGGGCAGCGTCACGCCGGTGATGCAGCGCGCAGCCGGCCCGGCAAGAAACAGCACCGCCTGCGCGATGTCCTCGACCTCGGGCAGCACGCCGAGCGGCGTATGGTCCATCACCTTCTTCAGCAACTCGGGGTTGGAAAAGACCGGCGCCGTGAGCCTCGTGCGCACGAATGTTGGCGCCACGGCGTTGACGCGGATGCCGAACGGCGCGAACTCCAGCGCCAGCGCCCGCGTCAGGTTGACCACCGCGCCTTTCGAGGCCTGGTACGCGGGATTCGGGAACAGCCCGCCCGAGAAGCCCATGATCGAGGCGAGATTCACGATCGCGCCGCCGCCTTGATCCTTCATGCGCCGCGCCGCGCCGCGCGCGCACAGGAACAGCCCGGTGAGGTTGACGCCGAGGACCTTGTCCCATTCCTCGTGCGTGATCTCGAGGGCGTTCTTGCGCACGACGATGCCGGCGTTGTTCACCAGGATGTCGATCTTGCCGATCTGCTTGAAGGTTTTCTCGACCGCAGACTCGTCAGCCACGTCGCAGACCAAAATGCTTTCGCCCGCCTGAACGTCCAGGCGGGCGACCATGCAACCCGATTGATGCAGCAGGTCTGCGGTGGCCTTGCCAATGCCCTGCGCGGCGCCGGTGACAACCGCGGTCTTGCCTTTGACGTCGAAGGGGTCCATGAGGCCGGTAGTATATGGGCATGCACGACTTCGTCATTCGAAACGCCGCCCTCCTCGACGGCCTTGGTTCCGAACCCTTCACCGCCGATCTGGCCGTCCGGGACGGCAAGATCGCCGGGATCGGCAAGTCCCTATCCGCAAAGGAGATCGTCGACGCCGGCGGCCTCGCGTTGATGCCCGGCATCATCGACAACCACACGCACTACGACGCGCAGATCACCTGGGACCCGATGGTCTCGCCCTCGAGCGCGCTCGGCGTCACCACGGCGATCATCGGCAACTGCGGCTTCACCATCGCCCCCTGCAAGCCCGCCGAGCGCGAGCTGGTGATGAAGAACCTGACGCAGGTCGAAGGCATGTCGCTCGACGTGCTGCGCCAGGGCATCCGCTGGGACTTCGAGACCATCCCGCAGTATTTCGACATGCTCGAGCGCCAGGGCTGCGCCATCAACGTCGCCGGTTTCGTCGGCCACTCGTCGGTGCGCACCTACGTCATGGGCGCGGACGCGCCGCGACGCGCGGCGACGGCCGAGGAAATCGCGCGCATGCGCGCGCTGGTCGTCGAGGGCATGCGCGCCGGCGCGGTGGGCTTCGCGAGCAGCACCTCGCCCGCGCACAACGGCGACGGCGGCCTGCCGATGCCTTCGCGCCTCGCCGACGACGCGGAACTGCGCGCTCTGGTCGGCGCGCTGAAGGACGCGGGACGCGGCCTGTTCATGCTCACCAAGGGCGGGCACACTAGGATCTCCTTCCTCGAGGAACTCGCCGCGCAGTCGTCGCGGCCGGTGGTGGTCGCGGCGCTGCTGCACAACAGCACCAATCCGCGCTCGGTGTTCGACGACCTCGACGCGATCGCGCAGGCGAATTCGCGCGGCCATCGCCTGGTGGGCGCGATCTCCTGCTGCCCGCTGTCCATGGACTTCACGCTGCGTTCGCCCTACACCTTCGAGGGGCTCGAGTCCTGGAAGCCGGCGCTGCCGCTGAAGGGCGCCGCGTACGTGGAGAAGCTCAAGGAGCGCGGCTTTCGCGACGCGGTGCGCGCGGAGCTCGCGCGGCCGGCGCACTTTCGCCTGTTCAACGGCCAGTGGGACCAGGTCGAGGTCATAGCGTCCGCGCGCAAGGAGTGCGAGCAGCGCTCGATCGGCGAGCTGGCGCGCGCCGCCGGGCGCGATCCGCTCGATGCGATGCTCGATCTCGCGCTCGAGGAGAATCTCGACACGGTGTTCAACGCCATGCTGCTCAATTCCGACGAGCAGGCGGTGGCCGAAATGCTGCGCCATCCCGCCAGCCTGGTGTCGTTGTCCGACGCCGGTGCCCATCTCACCTTCTTCAACGACGCCGGCTTCGGCCTGCACCTGCTCGGCCACTGGGTGCGCGAGCGCGGCGCGCTCAGCCTGCCGGAGGCGGTGCGGCGGCTGACGAGCACGCCCGCGGAGCTCTTCGGCATCCGCAATCGCGGGGCCCTCAAGCCCGGGTATGCCGCTGATTTGATGCTGTTTGATCCGCGCACGGTCGGCCGCGGCGCGAAGCAGCGCGTGTTCGACCTGCCCGGCGACCATCCGCGCCTGACGACGCCGGCGCGGGGTTTGCACGGCGTGTGGGTGAACGGCGAGCGCAACCTGCAGCGCCTGCCCGGGCGCGTGCTGCGCGACTTTTCCCCGTAGGCTGGGCCTCTGGCCCGCCCTACGCGCGTCGCCGCAGGCCGACGTTAAGGGCTCGAGTACTATCCGCAAGTCTCTGTTTTCAGGTGCCTTTACGATAGGCACGAACCATGCATGTGGATTCTTTGGCCACAATCCACCCAAGGAGACTTCCATGCTTCAGAAAGACAGCCTATTCCGCCGCAATGAATCGTTCTTCCGCAGCCCGACGCCGTTGCCGCCGGCGCCGCCCGCTGCCGGCGCGGAGGCCGCGACGCCCGTGGAAGCCGCCAAGCCCGCAGACAAGACCGAGGATCGCAAGGAAGCGAAGCTTATCGTCGGCCCCGACATCAAAATGAAGGGCGTCGAGGTCACCGACTGCGACACCCTGGTGGTCGAGGGGCGCATCGAGGCGACGCTCGATTCGCGCGTGCTGCAGATCGCGCAGAACGGCGTCTTCAGCGGCACGGTCGCCGTGGATACCGCGGAGATCCACGGCCGGCTGGAAGGCGATCTCACCGTGCGCAAGCAGCTCATCATCCATGCCACCGGCAAGGTCTCGGGCAAAATCCGCTACGCCAAGATCAAGGTCGAGGAAGGCGCGGAGCTCGCGGGCGAGATCAGCATGATGGAACGCGGCCCGCAGGGGGTTCTGGTCAAGCGCACCGGGACTTGACGCGCAGCGGCAGGACCGGAACATAGGCTGCCTAGCCATGGCAGCCTCATGACCGATCCTTCCGACTGGGCGTTTCCCTCCGAGCTGCGGCCACGGTCGGAGGACTGGGACTTCGACCTCGAGCGCGCGCTCGGCGCGCTGGTGCTGCTGCGCGCCGAAGTGCCCGAGGACGCCTTCACGGCGCAGATCCTGGGCACCGAGCGCGTGGGCAACGGCATCGTCATCAATGACGACGGCCTCATTCTCACCATTGGCTACCTGATCACCGAGGCGACCGGCGTCTGGATCACCACCGCGCAGGGCGCGGTGCTCGCCGGGCACCCACTCGCCTACGACCAGCAGACCGGCTTCGGGCTGGTCATGCCGCTCGGGCGCCTGGGCACGCCGTCGCTCGTGCGCGGCTTGGCCGCCGCGGCGCGCACCGGCGACGACGTGCTCGTCGCCGGGCATGGCGGGCGCGCGCACGCCCTGAAGGCGCAGATCTTCGACAAACGCGAGTTCGCCGGCTACTGGGAGTACGTGCTGGATGAAGCGCTGTTCGCTGCGCCCGCGCACCCGCAGTGGGGCGGCTCGGCGCTGATCGGCACCGACGGCAAGCTGCTCGGCGTCGGCTCGCTGCTGGTGGAGGAAAAGCACGGCGGGAAGAGCATCCAGGGCAACATGTTCGTGCCGGTGGACCTGCTCGCGCCGATCCTCGAGGACCTGGTGAAGCGCGGCCGCACGCGCCGCGCCGCACGCCCCTGGCTC
>Ga0224512_10002820_pt1 | contig 15651 bp, 13 predicted proteins | sample SF_May12_sed_USG_4_FD_169103 | JGI IMG/M metagenome (GOLD analysis project Ga0224512, IMG submission 169103) | Sediment microbial communities from San Francisco Bay, California, United States - SF_May12_sed_USGS_13 | ecosystem: Environmental > Aquatic > Marine > Sediment | place: USA...
TGTGGTCCCCCGACCTCAGCGGGTGTCGTGTACCCGGTTGAGCTTGCCACCCTCCGACCGCGGCACTGCCCCAAACGGCTCGTGGCGGACCGAGACCGTCAGGCCCAGCGACGACTTCAGCTTGGCGGCCACGTCGGCAGCCACGAACCCATCGCCCTCGACCCTCACCTCGAGCTCGTCGAGCGTGCCGGCACGAGAGACAACGAGCTGGAAGTGCGGAGCCACCCCGGGCACGTCGAGCAGCGCATCTTCAACCTGGCTCGGGTAGACGTTGACGCCGCGGATGATCAGCATGTCGTCGGCCCGGCCGACAACGGCCGACATCCGGGCGTGGGTGCGGCCGTCGGCATCGGGCTCCCTGGTCAGCGAGCACAGGTCACCGGTCCAGTACCGCAGCACCGGGAAGGCTTCTTTGGTGAGGCTGGTGAGCACCAGTACCCCGACCTCGCCGTCCGGGAGAACCTCTCCGGTGTCCGGGTGGACGATCTCCGGCAGGAAGTGATCCTCAGCCAGCACCAGGCCGTCGCGCCGCGCCGACTCGCACGAAACGCCGGGACCGATCACCTCGGACAGGCCGTAGATGTTGACCGCCACGATGTCGAGGCGCTCTTCGATCTCGGCTCGCATCGCCTGGGTCCATGGCTCCGCTCCCAGGATCCCAATTCGCAGCGATGTGTTACGGGCGGCGTCGCCGAGGCGCTCAGCGAGAGTCAGCGCATAAGACGGAGTGCAGCAGATAGCGTCCGGCTGGAAGTCCTCGATCAGCATCAACTGCCGGTCGGTGTTGCCGCCCGAGACCGGAACCACCGAGATCCCGGCGCGCTCCGCGCCGGCATGCAGCCCGAGTCCCCCGGTGAACAGGCCGTAACCGTAGGCGTTGTGGAGTATCCAGCCGGGCTCGCAGCCGGCTCCGATGAGGTTGCGGGCCACACAGTCGGCCCACACGCCCAGGTCGGCCTCGGTGTATCCGACAACGGTCGGCTTGCCCGTGGTCCCGGAGCTGGCGTGGATGCGGCGGATGTTGTCGCGGGGCTCGGCGAACAGCCCAAATGGATAGTGGTCGCGCAGGTCGGCCTTGCGCAGCAGGGGGAAGTTCGCCAGGTCGTCGACGGATTCCGGGTCGGCAATCCCCGCGATGCGGTCGGCCATTGCCGGTACCCGAGAGCGCAGCCGATCGATCGTGGCTCGCAGCCGCGACAGCTGCAACGCCTCCAGCTGGGGCCGCGGCATCGTTTCAATGTCCGGCTGGAACATCATGCATCAAACCCTAGATCGCGCGGCGACAGATCTCTCCGGGGACAATATGCCGGGATTGATATGGCGGCCCCGGTAGCCTCGCGGTGTGATCACACGCAGCACGCCATCGGGCCTGGAACGTACACTTCTGTGGCTAATCAGCGCATATCGGGTGTTTGGGGCTGCCTGGATGGTGCTGCTGGGCTCGCTGGTTCTCACGTCATCGGAGGCGGCCCGGCCCGGCTGGGTAGTAACCGGGCTGGTTGTCGTCGTCGTTTGGACGATCGTTACGGTGGCACTGGCCCTTCGGGTGCCGTGGACTGCGGCGACTTGGAGCTTCGTGGTGGTCGACATCGCGATCGGCGTGTTCTCCGTTTGGGCATCGGTCCAAGCCGAGTCGACCTTGTTTGCCGGTGGCTATCCGCTCGCTGCCGTCTTCGGCTCCATTTATGCCAAAGGGACGGTCGGCGGCGCCGTTGCCGCCGCAGCCTTGACCGTCGCCGCTCTGGCCAGGCTCCCCGGGCGACCCAGCCTCGACCAGCCGAACTCCGTGTCGATCGTCATCAGCTACCTATTCTCGGCTGCGGCCGCCGCCGGGGCGGCCTCGGTCCTGCGATCTAGTGATGCCAGGCGCGCCGCCGCCGAGGAGGCGTTGGCCCAAGAGCAAGCGGCCCGCGCCCGGGCCGACGAGCGCGCCGACGTTGCCGCCCATCTCCACGACTCCGTTCTGCAGACGCTGGCGCTGATCCAACGCGATGGCACGGCGACGGACCAAGTGCGTAGCCTGGCCCGCCGTCAGGAACGTGAGCTGCGCAGCTGGCTCTACAAGGCGGTCGACGGCGCCGCTTCCGAGTTCCGCGACGCCGTCACCGCAATGGCCCACGAGGTCGACGACATGGCGGCGACTCACGTCGAGGTCGTGATAGTCGGTGACTCCCCCATGACCGAACGGCTCGATGCCCTGGTCAGAGCCGGAAGGGAGGCAGCCCTCAACGCGGCCAAACATGCCGGCACCGACACCATCTCGTTGTATGCGGAAACAAACGCCGACGCCACTGCGCTGTTTGTGAAGGATCGCGGAGCCGGATTTGACCCGGCAACGGTTCCACCGGACCGGCGCGGGATCGCCGACTCTATCGTGGGACGTATGAACCGCCACGGAGGAACCGCCACGATCACGTCCGCCCCCGGACAGGGCACCGAGATCCAGCTCGTCATGCCGGCCGCGGGAGACACCGATGAGTGATGCCGCGGCGGACATCCGGGTTTTTGTTGTCGACGACCACGACATCTTCCGGGCGGGCATTCGCTCCGAGCTGCCCGCCAACATCGATGTGATCGGCGATGCCTCCGAGGTACCGGCCGCCATCGAGATGATCCTCGAGCGCAAGCCCGATCTGGTGCTCGTCGACGTCCATATGCCTGGTGGCGGCGGCCGGGCCGTGATCGAAGGCGTCCACGAGGCCGATCCGGACATGAAATTCCTCGCCCTCTCCGCGAGCGACGCCGCCGAAGACGTCGTGGCCACGGTCCGCGCCGGAGCCCGGGGCTACGTGACCAAGACGATCTCGCCCCATGAGCTGGCCGACGCGATTCGCCGGGTCCACGAGGGAGACGCCGTGTTCTCGCCCAAGCTGGCCGGCTTTGTGCTCGATGCGTTCTCCGCGATCGACATCAAAGACATCGACCCCGAACTGGATCAACTCACCAAACGAGAGCGGGAAGTGCTCCAGCACATCGCCCGCGGCTACACCTACCGCGAAGTCGGCGAACAGCTGTTCATCTCAGTCAAAACCGTGGAAAACCACGTCTCATCAGTGCTGCGCAAATTGCAGCTGTCCAACCGCCATGAGCTCACCCGCTGGGCCCATGACCGCAAGCTGATCTAGTTCTTGCGTTCGTTGGGGCTAATCCGGGCCGTCGGTGTCGGAGGTCAGTGCTCTCTCGAGCAAGCGGACTGGCGCCAGGGACAGATGGACGAAGCTCGCCATGCCACGGCTAACCGCTTGGTCGACGCGCGGCAGGCGAGGCCCTCCAATGAAGCGTCGTCGCACGAAATAGGCCCACAACCCAATCGCGATGAGAGCCATCACGACCACCAGTGCTGAGAAACCCCACCCCCGATCGAGCCACGGCATGTCAACGAAGTTCATGCCGAAAAGGCCGGCAAGTAGGCCCAACGGCAGCACGATCGCCGAGAAGACAGTCAATACCTTCATTACCTCGTTCATGCGCTCGGCAACCGTCGCCCTATAGGTCTCGAGCACGGAGCCGAGAAGAGATCTGGCCGTGTCCAACGAGTCGGCGATTCGTACCGCGTCGTCATATCCGCTCACGAAGCGGGCCCGAGCCGCCTCTGACTTCACGTGAGTTCGGTTGGCTGCAAGCAGCTTTTGAGCGTCGCGCTGCGGAGCAACCACTCTCCTGAGGCGGATCGTGTCACGGCGCAGCGCCTGGACCAGCTGCGGCACGCTCGGGTCACCGCCGAGAGACCGATCTTCTAGCTCGTAGATGAGTTCGTCTACACCAGCGAGCATGGGCAACATCCGCCGACCGAAGATCTCGAGAGCGCGTGCCATCAGCTCATCCGGTCCTTCAATGGCTCCGTCCGCCATCATCTTGAGGAGGATGTCGAATCCCGGCGAGTCCTCTCGCCGCATCGTGAGGAGGAAGTTGTCACCGAGCACAAGGTCAACCTCGACCGTTCGAAACCGCGTCTCGTCCAGTGACGTAGTGTGCGCGATCAGAAATATGTACTCGGGTCGCTCCTCGACCTTGGGAAACTGGGTCTCGTGCGACATGTCTTCGATGTCGGGCTCGTGAAGCTGCAACACGGCTGCCACGGCGTCGGCAGCGGCAACAGCCGGGTCGAGGACATCGATCCAAGACCACCCCGGTCCGGACAACAGATGAGCAACCTCGTCGAGAGACGCCACCTGCGTCGCCGCACCTGAGGCCGGGGCGTGCCAAATCGTGATCGAATCGAGAGCCATTCCTGCCACTGTATCCGTGAACTCCCCATCGGGTGGTGCTTGTTCTTGCGTTCGTTGTGCTTAATCCGCCCATATATCGGCGGATTACGCACAACGAACAGCAACGAACGGCTAGGCAATCTCCCCTACCGGTTCCCAGGGTTCGCCGATGGGGCCGGGGGCGATTTCGATGACGTCGGGGATTTCGATGGAGACCCGGCCGTCCATGCCGGCGATGATGTAGAGCAGGTTGTCCAGCGTGACCGTGTCCGGCTTGAAATAGTCGGAGTGGCCGGTGGAACCTTCGGTGTGAATCTCGATGGCGCCGAAGTCCTCGTGGGCCGGATTCGTCCCGTGGTGGAGATCCTTGATGGCCAGCTCTCCATCGAGGGCGTCGGATAGCCGGCGCATCGTCTGTCGAAACTGCTGCTGCGGGGTGAGGAACTCGGTGATGTCAACACCGGCGCCGATCGGGTCGGCATAGGCCAGCCCGGCCCAGACAACGCCGCCGGGCTTGAGGTTGGCTTCACTGGCATGGCTGAGGCTGGTGCCGGGACTGCCGACAAAGACCACCTCATTGGCCGCCAGACCCGCCTTGGCCGCCATCCCGGTCACTAACGATCCGTAACTGTGCCCGACGACGGTGATGTGATGCCGTCCGTCGAGCGCATCCAAACCCGCTACGAAGTCGACCAGGTCACCGTGGCTCTCGCCGGCGGCTTTGCGGAGCAGGGCATCGGCACCGTCCGGAGTGTCGTAGCCAAGCCACGCCACGGTCGCGACAGAGCCGATATCGAGCTCTTCGGCGCGATCGTGGATGTTGCGTGCATTGGCCCGAAAGCCCCCATCACCGTCGCTGAAGTTCGAGCGATCGTTGGTGATGCCCGGCACGACCACGCCGATGTTGACCGCCGTCGCCAGATCGCCGAATACCTCGACAACCCGGCCATCACCGTCCGGGTCGAACAGCAGAATCTGGCGATCCTCGTCGAGCCATCGGGTCAGCTCGACGACTTCCTTGTTGAGCTCCCCCACGTGGCCCCGAATCAGCTGCACCTGGAGCCACTCCAGCTGCTCGGTGTGCACGATGTGCCAGGCCGCCGCGGCTTGCCGCTTCAAATACGCGATCCGTTGCCCAATCAGGAGGTCGCTGGCGGCGTAGCGAGCCCACGGCGGAGCCCCGTCGAGATCGGTCATCAGTTCCGGTTCGGCCACCACCAGCAGGTTGATCTGCGCCTTGGTCCGGCCGGCGAAGTAGGCCGCCACCGCGGCCGGAGACTTCTCGGACAGCTGGCGGACCTGGCGACGGCTCAACGCCGCCAGCGCCCGGGGCGGACCGGCTCCCAGCGGGATCGCAATCGCCAGCTCTGCCTGACTGATTGGCATCTGGCCGACCGGCACCCGAAATGACGGCGCCTGGTCCCCACGCCGAACTGCGTCGATACGCCACGGGAAATCAGCCGCGAAGGCCTCCATCGTGCGGCCCGTGCGAGTAAGTCCGGTGCCGATACGATCGGCGACTGCACCGCGCCCATGGCGCTCGAGCGGTGTCATCGCCCGGGAGGCTGCGGTGACGATGGCGTCGGCGTGGTGTTCGAGTGTGGTGCCCAGATTGGCGAGGCCGGCGGGGTCGATCCCGAAGAACGTCACTGCCAGGCCACCTGCGCCAGCTCGACGTGGCCCTCAGCGACCAGGTATCCCCGGCCGGCGGGAAAGAACCTGGGCCCGTGGCGGGGCAGGGTGGTCTGCCACAGGTCGCCATCGCTGGAGATGTTGGGCTTCAACGCCAGCCCGAGCCGGCTGCGGCGCACGCCCTGCGTCCAGTGCCCGTAGGCGCTGCGCAGAACGTCGGCGGCGCCGGCGGCAAAGACATGGCGATGCGGCTGCCGATCGGCGATCAAGGCCGCCACGGTCCCCGTGCCGTCTTCGATGTCCTCGGCGTCATCGATCAGGACGGCATGGGGCTGGTCGGGGCCGATCGCGGCCAGCGCACCAAGCAGCTGGTCAGCGTCACCAACCAGGAGATCGACGTCGGCGCAGTCGGCCAGCGCACTGCGCCGCGGCGTCAGCGCTGTGATCCGCATGTCTGGTCGGGCGGCCTTCAGGACCGTCGCGATCGTTGCCAAGGTGGTGCTCTTCCCCGATCGGGCCGGCCCGGTGATGAGCACATTGTCTCCCTCCCGCAGGACCCAGCCGGTGGGGGCCAGCAGATCATCGCCGATGGCTACGGGCACCTTCCACTCGAGGTCGTAGATCTCGGCGCCGGTAACGATGTCCGGGATCTTGACCTCGGAAGCGAGCAGCTCGATCGCCCATGGACCTCGTCCCGCGGCCGCCGGAGCAACTGCCGCGGCCAGCTCAAGGATGTCGCCGGGCCCCACAGCCGCGACCTGCACTTCGAGCGACGTTCCAGACTCGAACGCTCGTCCGGCGATCTCGGGTGGATCGCTGAGGGTGACACCGAGACCGGTGTACTCGTAGCGATCGGCCAGCCGCATCACCAGCTTGGCCGGGACCAAAGCTGCCACCTGGGTAGGAATGTCGATCGGCTGCTTGGCGGTGGCGACCACCACGATGCCGACACCGGGGCCATCAGCCACCAAGCGGCCCAGCGACTCTTTGGTACCCATGTCGGCGGGCTCATCGAAAGCCGCCCGGAACCCGGCGAAGTTGTCCACCCCGACGAGGATCCGCGGCATTCCGGCGAGGGCGCCCGGATCGGTGGCCGCCAGCTCACGGCGCTGCGCCACCTCTCGCTGTAGGTAGCGCAACAGCCGAATCTGTCGATCGCGCTCCCCGGCTCCGATCACGGCACCAACGTGCGGCAGCGGCTCCAGGATGCTCAGGCTCTGATCGTCGAAGTCCAGGATGTATGCGTGAAGATCCTCGGGCGAGGCTGCTCGACAGGCTGCCGCCACAACGGTGCCCAGGGCGGTCGAAGTACCTGAGCCCTGAACGCCGTAGATCAGCAGGTTGGAATCCGAGGCCCAGGCGAATGAGCGGCGACGCTGCCGATGCGGTTCGTCGGCGATTCCGACCACAACATCGGTTGGGCGGGCCGCCGCTGAATCGTCCACGTCGAGGGTGGCGAAAGCGACATGGGCCGGCAGCGGGTCCGGCCATGGCAGTCGGGCGGGCCGCATGGAGGTCTTGACGGCAGCCTCCTGAACCATCGCCACCAGCACCTCGAGGTCACTCTGTTGCGCCGTCTCGTCATCAGTTGCCATGTCGGCGATGACGGGCTCGGGAACCAAGCTGAACGGGGTAACCGACACCGCAGAGGCGACACCACCCGAATGCCCTGTCACGAGTGCCGACTGAAACGCCACCACATCGCCAGGCCCGCGGCGGAGGTAGCCGCGGCCGGGACGCTGCCGCGACAGCGCAGCCGCGTCGGCGGCCCCAATGACATCCATCGAGTCGGCAACGTCCTGAACCCGCAGCGAAAGGCGCAGGTTGGTGTTCGCCCGGATGTTGTCGTTTATGACGCCGTTGGGCCGCTGAGTGGCGAGCAGGAGGTGCACCCCCAGGCTGCGGCCTCGTTGGGCGATATCGACCAGGGCCGCCATAAAATCGGGCAGCTCTTTGGCCAGGGCGGCAAACTCGTCGATGACGACCAGCAGGCGCGGCAGCGGTTCGTCGCCGCCCATCTCCTGATAGTCATCGATGTCGCTGGCGGCGACGTCCCGCAGCATTTCCTCCCGGTAGCGCAGCTCGGCTTCGAGGCACGTGAGAGCCCGGAGGGCGAGGTGGCCGTCAAGATCGGTCACCATGCCAACGGTGTGGGGCAGCCCGGCACAAGCGTCGAAGGCACTGCCGCCCTTGTAGTCGATGAGGACGAAGTTGAGGTGCTCCGGATCGATCGACGCCGCCAGCGAGGCGACCAGCGACCGCAGCAGCTCGGACTTCCCGGCGCCGGTCGTGCCGGCCAGCAGACCGTGGGGCCCATCGCTCACCCAGTCGACCAGCAACGGGCCCTCTGCCGTAGCTCCGATCGGTGCTGCGCACCGCGGATTGGGGCCGGCCGCGGCCCAGCGGCGAACAACTGCGTCCGAGGTGCGCTCCCCCAGCCCCATCAGATCCAGCAGATGAACAACGTCGGCCAGGTTGCTGCCGGCGGCCCGCAGGTCGGGGTCCGTGTACCGGCCGATGTGACGAGCCATACGCCGTGCCGCAGGTGCCGCCAGGCGCCAGCTGCGCAACGGCCCAATACGCTGCGCCCGACTGGGCCGGTCGAGAAATGCGAAACCGACCGGATCAACCCGCACGATATCCGAGCAGGACGACGGCAGCTCTTCGACGGTTCGCCCCAGCGCAATCCCGCAGCTCCGCCAGGCTCCCTCGCCGCCAAGCACCCGGCGCACCGACGCTGCGGCCGCCGTGGTGACATCATCAATGTCGACGATCACAAGGACGGCCGGCCCGAGTTTGCCGTCGCGTAGCCCGGCCGCCGGATCGCCGTCGCCCGGATCGAGCAGCGGAGCCAAGAGGGCCTCGGCAGCTTCGCCGGGGGCGGCGACGGCCAGCCGGCTGCTATCTCCGTTGATCTGAAGATGGGGCAACCACTTCATCCAGTCCCACTCGGCGGGATGATCGGTCACCACCACGATCGCCATGTCGGATGGGCCATGGTGGGCGGCCGCCTGCACCACCAGCCAGCGAGCCATCTCGATCTGGCGGCGGCGATGCCCGGCAATGCCAAGGACCCGCCCCTCGCCAAGATCGACGGTGATCGGAACATCGTCCAACTCTGTCGCCCCGTCGAGGAGCTGGTTGGCCGCTGCGGCCCTGTCCGCTCGTGGTGGGGTCACGTCTGGCTGCCACGGCAGTCTGCCGGCACCCACCGCCAGCTCCAGGAAGTCGGGGTGGTTGTGGCGGCGCTGCCACAGGCGCGAGTCACCGGCGGTGACTCGCTCGGCCAGCGCGGCCGGGTCCGGCGCCCCCCGCCACGCCAGCGCACGGGCGCCGGCGATCGTCGCATCGAAGCGGAGCCGGAACTCGGCCATGGCGACCGAAACTCCGTCCGCTGCCTCAGCATTGGCCCGCTTCGCCCGCCGCTTGTCCTCATAGAAGTTGGCCAACATCATCGCCGGGCTGAAGATTGCGAAGATGGCCATGACAGGGCTCCAGACCAGGGCCATCACCCCGCCGATGACCACCGGGATGACCAGCGCCCCCCAGCCGAAGCGCATCGGCTGTTGCGCCGCGGGAGGAGCGCTCGGGGCAACCAGCAGAGGCAGGTTGGCGGGAAACTCTGCGCGCGGTGGTCGGTTGAAAGCGACCCGGCCCCTCCCCGAGGGCCGCTCGCCCAAGAGGCCAAAGCGGTAAGTCTGGGCTCCGATGTGGAGTTCGTCGCCATCCAGCAGCGGAGTCATGGCGGCAACCTCGTCGCCGCCGACTCTGATGCTATCGATCGGATCCACCTGGGCAGCTCCATCCACGTCGACGTACAGACGAGCGGCTCCCCCCTGGCTGCCGCACACCTGTACGCCGACGTCGACAGAGCCGAGGTGGTGTACCCCCGGCGCCAGACACACCGATTCGCCGGCGGCCGATCCGCCCAACCCGACGAGCGCACACACCGGTTCACCCGGGGCGTCATCGACGGCGGCGATGCGGGAGCCCCGCAGCAGCGGAAGCTCGCCGACGGGCATGTCGACCGCCACCGGGAACCCATCGACGACAACATGGCGTGGCGAGTCCCCGGTGATGTTTGTAATGAACTCGCCGACCTCGATGGCTCCATCGGCGACCGAAACCCTGACCTCGAACTCGCTGCCGCCGGAGACGACCACAATCTCGTTCTGCACAGGCCCGGCCATCACCACACCTCAGTTCACGTTCGGCGGCAATGCAGCCGCAGCCTGCTCGGCCTCGATGCGGGCCGCCTCGTAGAGGAGCCAGTTGGCGCTGGACCGCAGCCCGGCCGCCTTGGAGTCGAACCCGGCCGCTTCTCCGGCCACCTCATCCGCCTGGTGATCCAGATTGCTGCTCTGGACTTCCGCCTCCTCCTCGAACTGACTCGCCGCCGGCCCCTGCCAAACCATCCGAGAAATCCCGGCGATGCCTGACAGGAGCCCGCGGATCGACCCGGCGACCGACCGCAGAATCTGCGCCGACTCCTCGAGGACATTGGCCTCGTTGCGGTAGCGATATGCCTGCTGCCGCATCTCGTACGGAGTCATGGTGGCGCCTCAATCCAGCCGGATCAGCGAGTCGCGGCTTCGATATTCTGCCGGTACTTGCCAACCGCCACCGCGGCCTCTTTGAGAGCGGCGTCGAGCTTGACCATCGCCGGCTGAAAGTCGCTGGTCCAGGCAGTACGAAACTTGTCCGCGCCGGGACCCGACCAGGCCGTAGCGCCCGGCTGCACACGGTTGTTCAGAGTTTTCGTCAGCTGATCAACCTCTGAGGCTTTGCTCTCAAACAGTCCCTTCAGGCCGTCGAGATCCGCCAGGTTGGCGCCAAACATTCCAGTAGCCATTTGGCTTCCTTTCACTGGAGGAGGCCTCGCGCCTCCTGCTTGACCAGAACCTATCAACGTTGTTTAAGAGTTGTCAAGCGCTATTTTAGAATGTTTTCGATTGACAATCGTATTTGAAAGCCAGTATGGTGATTCCGCGATGTATAGATCCGCGAACTCAGCAATCAAGAACTCAGCAATAGTGGTGGCGCTGCTCGGCTTCGAGGCGGGCGCCATCGTGGCGCTCCACCGACTCGGCCAGTTGGAGTGGATGAACATCCCCTGGAGCTCGCTGCGAATGTGGCTCGATATCGCTCCCCTCGAAGATGTCGTTGCGGCAGGGCTCCGCACGATCGCTCTCGTCGTCGCCTATTGGATTGCCGGCTCCACGGCCGCATACGTGGTTGCGCGGGCCTCGCGCATTCCCGGCCTGATTCGGGCTACAGCCTGGGCAACACTGCCGCCGATCCGCCGCGTGATCGACCGCACCATCGCCATCACGGTCACAACCGCCGCCCTCGTTTCACCGATCGCCCCGGCGCTAGCCAACGAAGCACCACCGACGACCGAGCCCATCGTCTACCAAATCTCGGATCAGGGTGTGCCGACCCCAGTCAACGCTCCGGTGGTCGATCCGACAGTGATCCTGCCGCCGGGCGTGGGTGGGGGCGGGTACACCCCGAACCCCGCCGGTGGGGTGGCCGCCACTGCCGCGGCCGAGGCCGCTGTCGCAGACACTGTCTATGAGGTCGTGAGGGGCGACAACCTGTGGACTATCTCGCGCAGCCACCTGCTTGCCGTTTATCCAGACCGGGATGTCGATTCGGCGGAGATCGCAACCTATTGGCGTGAAGTCATCGAGATCAACACCCCGACATTGCGCTCCGGAGATCCGAATCTCATTTATCCCGGCGAACGGATAGTGCTGCCGGCGATTGCCAAGGGAGGAACCACATGAACGCATCAATGGGGCGGCCGGTCGCCGACCTGGACGACTATCTCGAGGCAGCGCCGCTACCCGTCCTGCGGGCTGCCGACGAGCCGGCACCGGTCGCCGCCAAAGGCCGCTCCCGCGCCTTGTGGTGGATCATGGGCGCCGCCACAGTCCTGGTGGCCGCCGGCCTCACCTTCTGGCTGGTCACGAAGTCGCAGCCGGCGGCTGCCGGCAATTCCGCGCCGACGGTAACTGCCGTTTCTACACCCCCCGGGGTCGGCGGGTTCGCCGAGCTGTACGTGGCCGCCTTCCTCAGCGGCACGCCGAATGCCACGGATGACTTCCTGCCGGCGGCACCGTCCACCGAGGCGATGACGCCGGCTGCTCACTACGCGACCCGGACCGCGGCCCTGGACATCACCGAGGTAGACGACCGCTACTGGGCGGTCGTTGTTGCCGCAGACGTGTTGACGTTCATCGATGGCGGCTACCAACCGTCCGGGCTGCAGTACTTCCAGATAGGCGTCGTCGACGACGGCGGCCGCCTGGTGGCGACGACACTTCCGGCCCGGGTCAGTGCTCCGCCGCCGCGTCAGGGAGCACCACGGTTCCTCCAACAGGCTACGGAAACGCCATCGGACGCCCAGGCCGCGCTTGTCGGCGACTTCCTCGAGTCACTTCTCATCGGCAGCCGTGATATCAACCGGTACGTGTCGCCAGCAAGCGGGATCACCGCAATCTCGCCGGCTCCGTATGTCGCAATCTCGGTCGGATCGCTCGGCTTGTACGGCGACGGCGTCGTCATCGCCACGCTTGATGCCCAAGAGGCCGATGGAGCGATCGTCGCGATGCAATACGTCGTTCGCATCACCGATAGCGGCTCGGGGCTCGTTGTGTCCGAGCTGCTGCCGGGACCTCCTGCGATAACTAGCAGCGCAGGAGACGGACAGTGAGCGGCGGGTTCTGCGGGATCGATCCCCCGGCGCTCGGCGAGCTGGCGCTGCGCCTCGATTGGGCCGCTCTCGATATCGATTCCCAGGCCGGCAAGGCCTATGACCGTCTGACCCGGCACTCGAGGTGGTCGACTGTCGACCGTGTCGGGACGGGCATGTCCGGCAGTGCTCGTTGGGCCCGCAGCAATGCAGACGACCTCCGCAACCGGATCACTGCGATCATCGCCGCCCAGAGCGTCGATTTCTTCGGGGGACCGCCGCTGACCAGCGGCCCGTGGACCCAATACCCGTCGCCGGTGCAGTGGCCCGGGCCGATCGTGCCCGGATTCCCGATCGGCAATCCGCTTGGCTACTTGGTGAACGATGCGGACATTCCATGGGACGAGATCGAGGACTGGGTCCGCGGGGCGCTCGGAATCTGGAACGGTCGGGTCGACGAGACTTTTCCGTTAGGACGTTGGGTGTTCGGCAGCCTCTACGTCAACCGGGTGGTCCAGTTCGGCCGGGGGCGGGGACCGCTTCCCACGATTGCCAACGGCTGGGCCGCTCGCCAGCTGGCCAACACTTCGTACTTCAGGTGGCTGTCTAATCCGGCTGTGCAAGCCGTGGGACGGCGGGTGTCGCTCGGCCTGGCCGTGGTCAGCACCATCGGCGATGCCAAGGTCGTGTGGGACCACGGCAACCCCATCGACGCATTCGAGAGGGAAGGAGCCGGCTATGTCGCCGACGTGGCCCGCCTCGGCTTCAGCGCCTCGACCACGGCATTCCTCATCGCCCCCAACCCGATTACGGGCGGCATCGTGATCGTCACCGGCGTGATCTGGGCGGGTGCCGAAGTCGTGGACCACTGGGACGACATCACCGAATTCTGGGGAGATGTCTCCGGCGACTTCGAGCGTGGGGCGGGTTGGATCTACGACGAATCGTCCGCAGCGCTTGGCGCTGGGTGGGACTGGACCACAGACAACTGGAACGACGCCATGAATTGGACCGAGGACCGGTTCCACGACGCCCAAGACTGGGCCAACGACCGTGTCGACGACATCGTTGGCATCGGGGAGTCGGGACTCGACCAACTCAACCGCGCCGTCGACTGGGGCAGCGACCGACTCGATGACGCCCAAGACTGGACCGATGACCGCATCGACGACATCGTTGGCATCGGGGAGTCGGGACTCGACCAACTCAACCGCGCCGTCGACTGGGGCAGCGACCGACTCGATGACGCCCAAGGCTGGACCGGTGACCGCATCGACGATCTGGCCGACGTCGGCAGTGGCATCGTCGATGCCGGCGAGGGCCTGCTCGATGCCGGCGGCGGGCTGTTTGACAAGGGCAAGAGCCTGTTGGGATTTTAGGAGGAGACCATGACCGCAACAATGAACACCGGCGCCGAGACCATTCGGCTCGACTGCAAGTACATGCCGTTGCTTCTGCAGCTGAAGACCACTGGTGCCGTTGGCGTGGACGACACCACAACCAGGGCGCTGGCGCGCCTCGAAGCCGGCGAGTTGCTCCGGGACGGCCAACTCCATCCAATGGCAGACGCCATCCTCGCAATCGTTGCCGAACCGGCGCTCGTGATCAGCGTCGAACGGATGCGGCTCGGGGCTATCGCAGCGTCAACGATCTGGGCCACACCCGATGGCGCCACGATCGGCACCCGGGTCGAGGGGGGCTTGTACGAGCTGAAGCTGGCCGCAACCGCGCTGCTCCCCTTCCACCTCTTCCAGTTGATCCATCTGCGGCCCCTTCCGGCGGGCTCATCCGTCGACGTAACACTGGGGGCCGAGACGATGTTGAGCGCAGAATCCATGCTGGCGCGGTCCGACCGCGGCGGCGCCGTCACAGTGCTCGTCGACGCGGGACTTGGCGATGACGGTGCCGAGTCGGCGGTACAGCTTCTCGAGAGCCGGGTCGCCAGCTGGCGGATCCACTCGCTGTGGTCAGCCGAGGGCGGTTCCCAGTCCTACGAGGCCCACGGCATGGATTGTGGGGTCCGCGGCCACGTTCTGGTCACCGTCGGCGCCGAACAACCGACATTGCGTTTGCGCTCGGCCAGCTTCGCCGAGGTGACGACCGCCGTCCGCGGCGGGCTGCCATCGTCCTAGGTGTCGGTTGGCGCCGGAGGGTCCTCGACCGCGAGATCGGCAACCACTCTCTCCACCTCGATTTCGGCAGCGGCAATACGCTCCCGGCAATATCGCACAAGATCGACAGCCCGGGCCACCTTCTGGCTGAGCACGTCAACGTCCACCTCGTCGCGTTCGATCGCGGCCAGAATCTCGTCGAGCTCTTCGACGGCGGCGGAATAGCTCGCCGGCTGGGGTGGCTCGCTCACTGTGTCTCCTCAACGCGACTGACGATCTCTCCAGACGCCACCGTAGTGTGCAGACGGGCACCGGTGACCACCGCCGACGGCGCCCGGACAACCCGGCCCGCCTCATCGCGCGTCACCGACCACCCCCGGGCCAAAAGCCGCTGCGGGTCGAGAGAGCCGACACGAGCCTCGACGGCGTCAACACGTTGGGAGGCGGCGGCCACCACCCTTTCTGCCGCGGGCCCGACCCCGGAGACAACCAGATTGAGGCCTCGGTTCCGGCGCCTGAGCGTCAAGCGGCCCGCCTCGGCCATCCGAGATGTCGATCTTTGCAACTGCTTGGAAGCGGCTCGGATCTGCAACCTAGATGCGCCGGCGGCGGTGGCGGCCCGCCGATCGATCGAGTTGGAGGCGAGCCGGAGCCCGCGCCTGGCATGACGTTCGACCAGTACCGCCGCCGTCTCGACTCGACGAGCTGCGTCCGACACCCGCTCCACGAGAAACTGCGCTGCCGCCGTGGGAGTTTTGGCCGCCACATGGGCAACTTCGCCCGCCACCGGCGAATCGATCTCGTGGCCGATGCCGGTGATCACCGGAACCCCGCTGGTGGCAATGGCGATGGCGACGTCCTCGGCGTCAAAAGCGGCGAGGTCGAGGGCAGATCCGCCACCGCGCACAACCGCGATCACTTCAACCCGCTCTTGTAGAGCCGCTATTGAACTGACGATGGCGGCCGGAGCATCTGCCCCTTGCACTCTGGTGTCAACTTCGAC
>Ga0224512_10002821_pt1 | contig 15650 bp, 16 predicted proteins | sample SF_May12_sed_USG_4_FD_169103 | JGI IMG/M metagenome (GOLD analysis project Ga0224512, IMG submission 169103) | Sediment microbial communities from San Francisco Bay, California, United States - SF_May12_sed_USGS_13 | ecosystem: Environmental > Aquatic > Marine > Sediment | place: USA...
CGAGCACTTCACACCGGATTTTCGCCGGCTCATGATCGACGACCCCGAGGCCGAGACGCGGGTCAAGGAGTATCTCCAGCAAACGGCGCCGCACCTCTTGTCGAAGGTCCAGCATTACGAGGATGCGGACCTCGCCCTCTTCGAGCGGTTCCATGTCGAGGACCAGCTGCGTAAGGCGCTCGATCGCAAGGTCTGGCTGCCCTCGGGCGGGCACCTGATCGTGGACCGCACCGAAGCGCTGACGGTGATCGATGTGAACACTGGGAAATTCGTCGGCAAGTCCAATCTCGAAGAGACTGTGTTGCAAAACAACCTCGAGGCCGCCGAGGAGATTGGCCGCCAGCTCAGGCTGCGCGATATTGGCGGGATCATCGTGATCGACTTCATCGACATGGAGATCGAGAAGAATCGCCGGGCCGTCCTGCGGCGACTGCGGGAGACGCTCGCGAAGGACAAAACCCGGACCCAAGTGTTCGATGTTTCGAACCTCGGTCTCGTTGAGATGACCCGGAAGAATGTCTCAGAAGGCCTCTTGGAATCCTTTTCTGACGTATGCCCGACATGCAACGGGCGCGGTGTGTTGCTCCACGAGGAGGCAGCCACTGTGGGCGCACCGGTCAACGATCACGACGGAGATGACTGACGCCCCGTGTCAGACCCAAGGCGGATTCAGGAGCGGATTTCCGCCTCACAGTCGCAGCGATACAATGCTTCGGTTGAGAGGTAGATATGTACGCAATCATCCGCTCCGGCGGGAAACAAACAAAAGTCTCGCTTGGCGATGTCGTTGACGTCGAGCGTCTGAAGGGTGCACAAGAAGAGGTCGAGTTCACGCCGCTGCTCGTAGTCGACGAGAACGGCGATACTGTGACCGACCGTGACGCCCTCGGAAAGGTCATCGTGCGTGCCAAAGTGCTCGGCGAGGTGAGAGGCGACAAGATCGACGTCTTCAAGTACAAGAACAAGAGCGGATACCGTCGCCGCCAGGGCCACCGCCAGCGATACACCCAGCTGGAGATCACGGCGATCGACATGCCGAGTGCCAAGAAGGCGAAGTCATCAACGGCGAAGAAGAAGGCCGAAGATTCGGTCGGTGAAGAGGAGTAACGCATGTCGAAAACGAAAGCAGGCGGTTCCAGCAAGAACGGCCGCGATTCGAACGCCAAGCGCCTCGGTCCGAAGGTGTTCGATGGCCAGGTGATCAACGCCGGTCAGATAATCGTCCGCCAGCGTGGCACCCGGATCCATCCGGGTGAGAACGTTGGCAAGGGCAGCGACGACACGCTCTTCGCGATGAGGCCGGGCTCCGTGCAGTACCACAAGCGCAACGGGCGTCGCATGGTCTCGGTGCTCCCCGAGTAGGGGAATACCTGCCGGGACCGTGTTCGTCGATCGAGTACGCGTGCGCCTGCGCGCCGGCAATGGCGGCGCAGGCGTCGTCAGTTTTCAGCGGCATGGCCGTCATCCGAAGGGTCGCGCCGTAGGTGGGTCGGGCGGCCCGGGCGGCAACGTGGTCGTCGAAGCCGACGAGGCGATGTCGACGCTCCTGACGTACAAACGCAACCCGCACCATTCGGCCGGGGCCGGGAAACACGGCCGCGGCGACTTCCAGCAGGGCAAACGTGGTGACGATCTCGTCCTTCGCGTCCCGCTGGGGACGACCATACGGGACGACGACGGGACGATTGTTGCCGACCTCGTCGAGCACGGACAGTCCGTTGTTCTCGTCGAAGGTGGCCGTGGCGGCCGGGGTAATGCCGCATTCCTCAGTCCTCAACACCGGGCTCCCACCTTCTGCGAGCAGGGCGAGTATGGTCCAGCCGAATGGTTCGAGTTCGAGCTCCGGCTCGTGGCGGACGCTGCGCTCATCGGATTCCCGAACGCCGGGAAGAGCACGCTGATCTCCCGGATTTCGGCGGCAAAACCCAAGATCGCCGATTACCCATTCACGACGCTCGAACCCAACCTGGGTGTTGTGTCGATCGCGGATCGCGAGTTCGTTGTTGCCGACGTACCCGGTCTGATCGAAGGGGCGGCCGAAGGAAAAGGTCTCGGACACGACTTCCTGCGGCACACCGAGCGGGCACGAGCGCTCGTGGTGCTTCTCGACCCCTCGCCGCTTCAGACCGACGAGGTCGATAGGCAGTACGAGGTGCTGATTCGAGAACTAGCGGCACATAGTTCCGAGTTGGCCGCCCGCCCCCGCGTGGTCGTGGTGAGCAAAGGTGACCTCCCCGAGGCAGAGATCAGCGCCGACGTACTTCGTGATCTGCTTGGTGAGCCCGTGCATGTCATCAGCTCGGTGACCGGAGCAGGCCTGACAGATCTCCTCCACTCGATCGCCGACGCCGTCGATACGGCGATGAAAGCCGCCCCGGAGCGAGAGGGATTCATGTTGCATCGCCCGCTTGCAACGCCGTTTGAGATAACCAGAGTCGGCGACGAATGGGTTGTTTCCGGCCGGGCCGCGGAGCGAGCGGTTGCCCTCAACGATCTGACCCAACCTGACGCTGCTGCGGTCGCTGCCCGCCGCCTCGCGCGGATCGGTGTCGACGAGGCCTTGCGGGCAGCAGGTGCGATCGCAGGCGATGACGTTCGGATCGGTGATCTCGTGTTCGAGTTTGATGACGACGATGCCTGAACGTCGTGCATTGGAATCCGGTGACCGGCTCGTCGTGAAGATCGGTTCCTCCAGCCTTGCCCAGCGGGGTGGCGGGATCGATCCGGCAGCCATCGGCCGCATCGCCGATCACGTCTGCGCACAGTGGGAGCTCGGTCACCCGACAGTTCTCGTCACCTCCGGGGCCGTCGCGGCAGGCTCGCCGGCGCTGGGCGGACGTCCGACTGAACTGGCCGGGCTCCAGGTGGCGGCGGCAGTAGGGCAGGTGCGCCTCATGGAGCGATACGGGCACGCGTTCTCCGAACGCGGTTGGGTGGCCGGCCAGGTCCTCTTGACCAAGGACATCCTCGCCAGCCGCAGCCAGTACCTGCACGCCCGATCAGCACTCGACCGGATGCTCTCGATCGGCGTCATCCCCATAGTCAACGAGAACGACACGGTGGCGGTGGAAGAACTGCGGCTCGGTGATAACGATCGCCTTGCCGCACTCGTGTCACATTTGGTGGGAGCCGAGCTGCTCGTCTTGCTCACGGACACAAATGGGATATATCGCAACGATCCGCGCAAGGTGGACGATGCCGAGTTGCTCGACGCAGTCCGCCACACCGATGAGGTGCTAGACGAGGTGGCCCGCGGTGGGAAGGGTCCGTTGGGCTCCGGCGGCGTGGCCACCAAGGTCGCTGCTGCCCGCATGGCTGCGTGGTCCGGGGTGCCGACCATCATTGCGCTTGCAGCCGAGGAGGACGTTGTCCTCCGCGCGGCGCGCGGCGAGGACGTCGGAACCTGGGTTGCCCCGCATCACCGAAGCCTGTCCGCACGCAAGTTGTGGATCGCGTTCGGTCAGCCGGCGAGTGGGCGGATCACCGTCGACGCCGGCGCCGCGGATGCGTTGTGTCACCGGGGCAGCTCACTGCTCGCTGTAGGGGTGGTCGGCTGCACCGGCGAGTTCGGTCACGGCGATGCAGTCGAGGTATACACCGACGACGGCGCGATGATCGCCAAGGGTGTCACCGCCATGGATGCCATCCGGACTGCGGCCGTGATGGGTCGTCGTACCACTGAACTCGCAGAGGGTGACAGTCTCGTAATTCACCGCGACAACCTCGTTGTGCTGTCGGGCTGAGTGCCGCGGCCCGATCACTTACAGGCTTTCGCAGGAGTGATGTGCTCGTCAGCCTCGCCACAGAGCCCGGGTGAAGAGCAGCAAGACTGGGAAGATCTCGAGCCGGCCGCCGATCATCAAGAATGACAACAACCACTTCGCCGGCCATGGCAATAGCAGGTAGTTGCCGGCCGGACCGACCTCGCCGAGACCGGGTCCAATGTTGCCGAGCGCGCTCGCAACCGCGGACGCGTGGGTCACGAGATCCAGGTCGGCGCCGGGCAACGTCGACGTGATGAAGCCAAACAAGAATGTTCCGGTCATGAACAAGAACATGAAGAAGAGGAAGAACGACTGTACCGACTCGACGACAGGGTCGGGGACCGCTTCTTTCCCGAAGCGGGTGATGAACACGCCGCGAGGGTGGATGAGCCGGCGCAGGTCCGCCGACGCGGCCCGGGTGAGCACCCCGATCCGGAACGTCTTCATGCCTCCGGCCGTCGACCCAGCCATACCGCCGAGGAACATGAGGCCAACGATGAAGATCTGGAGGCCCGCATTCCACAGGCCGAAGTCCGCCGTGGCGTAGCCCGTGGTCGTGACGATCGCCATGGCGGTGAACGTGGCGTCGGTGATCGAATCCAGCGCACTCCACACCATGCCCGGATCGCCGCCGACCGCCACCGAAGCGTCGCCCCAGATCCCACCGGCGATGATGATGGCCGCGCCGATCCCGATCGCGGTGTACAGACGGAACTCCGCGTTCTTGAAGTACACCGCCGGTTTTCGCAATGCTCGGAAGTGCAGCGCGAAGCTGGCCCCTGCGACGAACATGAAGAGGATGATGACCCACTGCGTGTAACGCGAGAAACCCGCGATCGAATCCGGCTCGGTCCCGAATCCACCGGTTGACATCGTCGTGAACGAATGGGTGACCGCCTGGAACAAGTCCATGTCGCCGGCCCACAGGAGCAGGGCCTCGACCAGCGTCACACCGGCGTAGACATACCAGAGGCGCTTGGCCGTCTCTCGGAACCGTGGTGTGAGCCGGTCGGGCTCGGGGCCGGGGGATTCCGCCCGGGCGAGCTGCACGCCGCCGACGCCGAGGAGGGGGAGAATCGCCAGGGACAGAATGATGATCCCCATCCCGCCGAGCCACTGAGTCGATGCCCGCCAGAACAGAATCCCATGCGACATCATGCTCGGGTCGGGAACGATCGAGGACCCGGTGGTGGTGAATCCGGACGCAGTCTCGAAGAACGCGTCCGTCAGATTGGTGATGGACCCGCTCAGCAGATAGGGAAGCGTCCCGAAGAACGCGAGAAAGAACCATGCGAGGCCGACGGAGGCAAATCCTTCTCGGGTGGTGAACTTTCCCGTCCGGCCCCACACGCGCCACCCCAGGAGCCCGCAGCCCACGGTGATCGCCGCGGACAAGAGGATTTCTGCAGCAATGTCCCAATCGGCGTAGATCGCTGCGACGCCAGCCGCCGGCACCATCGCCAACCCGGCGGCCACCACGACGGCGCCAATCACGTACGAGAGCAGGCGGAACATGGGCTGGCGCCGAGCCGAGACCGGCTGTCTCGCCCGGAAGTCTTCGTGATAGGTACTCACTGGGAGAACAGAGATTCGACGCTGGGAAGCGCCGCCGGCAGCGCAAAGATGATGAGATGGTCGCGGGCGCGAATCTCGGTCCTGCCCGTCGGCACGAAGACGTCGCCTTCGCGCAAGATTCCGCCGATCACGGCACCGGGTGGGAGGGGCAAATCGAGCAGGGTCTGTCCGACCGAACGACTACTGGCCTCCACCTCGATCTCGATGGCTTCTGCGTCGGTGTCGTTGAAGGTCGCCACCGAGTGGATACGCCCCCGGCGGACAAACCGCAAGATTGAGTTGGCCGCGGCGAGGCGCACAGACACGGTGGCGTCGATCCCGAAACCGGAGAGGAGGCCGACATAGCTCAAGCGGTTGACCCGGGAAATGGTGGTGGCTGCGCCCATCGCTTTCGCCACCAGGCTCGCCACGATGTTCACCTCATCGCTGCTTGTGAGTGCGACCACGGCATCGTCGTCGGCGATGTCCAACTCATCGAGGAGGGCCGGGTCGGTCGGATCACCGGCTACGACCAGCGCCCCCTGGTGCCGTTCGGCGGCCACTCGGCAGCGGGCCTGATCAGGATCGATGATCACGACCTGCATTCCCTGACTCTCCAGCAGGTCGGCGGTCAGCTCCGCCACCCGGGTGGTTCCGAGCACTATGGCGCGGCGAATCTTGCGCGAGTGGAGCCCGATCATTTCCTTGGCCCAATCGAGATCTTGCTCACGAACCATGATCAAGACGTGATCACCCGCGCTAATCTCCGTCTCTCCATGTGCGACGATGGTGCGACCGCCACGGACGACCGCGGTCACGACCCAATCGAAGCTGTCCATGGTCGTGCGTAGATCCGACAGCGATGCCGACTTCGACAATAGCGGCGAGCCGTCTTGAACGATCCCGCCGACCAGCACGAGTTGGCCGCGAGCGAACTCGATGAGCTCAGACACGCCGCTCTCGCCCAGGAGCGTCTGGATCTCTCCGGCGGCTGACTCGCCGGGGTCGATCACGACGTCGACGTCGAGGTCGGTCAAACCCTGGCGGAGTCCTGGATCCTCGACCCTGGCGACGGTGCGCTTGACACCCATTGCGCTCGCAGCATGCGATGCCAGGATGTTGGCGCCGTCGTTGCTGGAAACCGCGATGAAGAGATCGGCCCGGTCGACTTCCGCCTCTTTCAGCACGGTCTGCGACGCCCCGTTGCCGGTGATCACCAGGGCATCGAGCTGATCCTGCAGCTCAGCCGCCCGGCGGGAATCGACCTCGATGACGACGACGTCCTGGCCTTCTGTCGAAAGACGTTCGGCCAGGTACGATCCGACGGCACCCGCACCGACAATGATGATCCGCATGTGCTCCCGTCTCGCAACAGATCCAGCTACGATAACCAGTCCAGTGCGCCGTCAATAGTTCATCATCCGGCCTCAGGTACACTCGTGGTATGCACGCGCGACCGATCGGCGAGCCGCGTCCCCGGACGTTGGAGCCGTTTCCTCATGACCACTGACTTTGGATCGCCGGCCGACGTCCGCGATGCCTTGAAATCGGTCCACTACCTGGCAGACGATCGCATCAGCCAGGTGGTGTTCCTATCTGAGCGCCTCGGCAAACCGGTGCTCGTGGAAGGCCCGGCTGGAGTGGGCAAGACGGAGCTGGCCAAAGCCCTCGCGACCATCCATGGGCGACGGCTCGTGCGTCTCCAATGCTATGAGGGTCTCGACGAGTCCAAGGCAATCTACGAATGGAACTACAAGAAGCAACTCCTTCGGATCCAAGCTGACAGCGGCTCGTCGTGGGAGCGGCTCGAAGACGACATATTCGCTGAGGAGTTCCTTCTCACCCGCCCGCTGCTCGAAGCGATCCGCTCGCCGGAACCAGTCGTGCTGTTAATCGACGAGGTCGATCGGGTTGAGGTCGAGACGGAAGCGCTGCTCCTCGAAGTGCTCTCGGATTTCCAGATCTCAGTCCCGGAGCTGGGCACCGTCAAGGCGAACAGCCAGCCACTGGTGATTCTGACCTCTAACAACACGCGCGAGCTGTCCGAAGCGCTCAAGCGACGGTGTCTGTTCCTCCACATCAGTTATCCCGAGGTAGATCGCGAAAAGGAGATACTGCTCGCGCGCGTCCCTGGCCTCACCGAAGACTTTGGCGAACAGATCGCACGGGTGGTTCGAAGCGTGCGCCAGGTGCCCTTGAAAAAGGCGCCGTCGGTTTCCGAATCGATCGACTGGGCGAGGACATTGCTCGCCCTCGGAGTAACGGCAATCGATCCCGTGGTGGTCACCGATACGTTGCATGTGCTCCTCAAGTATCAGGGCGACATCGACAAAGTGGCGGCCGACCTGCAGATGCCACAATCGGGGACGGCGGGTTCTGAAACGTGACGTTGCTGGACGTCCTCGCCGGCTTCATCCAGGAGCTGCGCGAGGCCGGCATTCCGGTGTCGATGGTGGAGGCCATCGACGCGATGGATGCGTTGGGTCACATCGAACTCGCCGACCGTTCGGCATTCAAAGCGGCGCTCGGAGCAACCCTCGTCAAGAACGCTCGCCACTACGAAGCGTTCGATACCGCTTTCGAGGTCTTTTTCGCTGTGGACAGATCACTGCCCGGAGACGACGCCGAAACGGGCAATCACGAAGGCACAGACCGTGCACCGACAGCGTCAGGGGAAGGCCGGCAAGGCGGCCAGGGCGGCGGCGGCGCCGACGTTGAGGCCTTGATTCGAGGGTTGATCGAGGCGCTGTCACGCAACGACCGTGACCTCATGCGCATCATCGCCGGACGAGCGGTGGATCAATTGGCCGGAATGGAGCGAGGGCGGCCGGTCGGCGGCACCTACTACCTCTACCGCACCCTCCGTCAGCTTGCGGCCGACGAACTCGTGCAGCGGATGATGGACGACGCGGGCGACGACCTGTCAGATTTCGACGCACGGCTCGTGCAGGAGGAATATGAGTTCCGGCTCGAGCAGTTTCGAGAGGAGGTTCGGGCCGAGATCCGTCGTCGCTTGGTCGCTGATCGCGGACGCGAAGCGGTGGCGAAGACGTTGCGCAAACCGCTCATGGAAGACCTCGACCTCATGCACGCCACCCGCGTCGAACTTCGCCAGATCGAACAAGCTGTATACCCGTTGACCCGCAAACTGGCGGCGCGCTTGGCACAGCGGAGAAGGCGATTTCGCAAGGGCCGGCTCGATTTCCGACGCACCATGCGCCGGTCCCTGTCGAGCGGCGGCGTCCCCATCGATCCACAGTTTCGCAACCCGCGACCGTCGCGGCCCGACGTCTTTCTACTCTGTGACATCAGCGGCTCGATGGCGACGTTCGCCCGGTTCACGCTCCAATTCGTGTACGCAATGTCTGCGCAGTTCTCCCGCCTGCGATCGTTTGTCTTCGTCGACGCACTCGACGAGGCAACTCGCTTTTTCGACGAGTCGGCCGATTTCGAAGAGGCTCTCGCTCGTGTTTCCGCTGAGGCGGAGGTTGTGTGGATGGACGGACACAGTGACTACGGAAACTCGCTCGAGATGTTCTGGGACAGATATGGCGATCAGTTGACGCCACGTTCCGCGGTGATCATCACGGGGGATGCGCGCAACAACTACCGTCCGCCGAAAGCGGACCTGCTCGCGAAGATCGCGAATGAGGTGCGGGCCGTGTACTGGCTGAATCCGGAGCCGACCGGGTATTGGGACACGGGCGATTCCGTGATGCGGAGCTACGCCGAATACTGCACCGACGTCTACGAGGTCCGCAGCCTCCGCCAGCTCGAACAGTTCATCGAGGACATGGTGATTCCGACCTTCAAGACATCGCCGCGCCGACCAGCTGTGGTCGACTGAGGGTCCTCGCCGGGTTTCGTCGAGGCGGTCGTAAAGTGTGCGACGGCTGGTGCCGATACTCCCAATGCTGCTCGGGCAATCGAATTCGCTTCGGAGCAGCAGTTTAGGGTTCGGTCCAGGCGATCAAGTTCGCACCGGAGGATTCACGTGGGCAACCGGGTACTCGTGGTTGAAGATTCGGCGGTGATCCGCCGGCTGATCGAGGTGTGCTTGCGCCCGGCGAATCTCGAGATCCTCATGCGCGAGGACGGCCCCTCGGGGCTTGAAGCGGCGTTGAACGAGGGCCCCGACCTACTGGTGTTGGACATCGGCTTGCCTGAGATGGACGGATGGGAAGTGCTCGACCGGCTACGTTCCAACGAGAAGACGAAGAAGCTGCCGGTGCTCGTGCTCACAGCCCATGCCGAGGAAGAGTCCCGGCGTCGAGCCGATGAGGGCGGCGCCGACTCCTTCGTGACGAAGCCGTTTCAACCCAACGTCTTTCGCCAGGAAGTCTTGAGCTTGCTGGCCGCTCGCGGCATCCGGTCCGTTCCGAACATCGTCGGCTGAGCGCGCGAGTCTCGCGCACTCAATCCGCCCGCCCTCTGGCGATGATCCCACTCGCGGTTCAGACGTCTTCATCCACGGCGTCATCTGCGATACGGTCACCGCGGCGGGAGGTCGGAGGTGCGCATGCTTCGATCGTTCGCGCTGTTGCTGCTCATTGTCGTGTTGCCGGGCACGATCGGGAGGAGTACCAGCGCGGCCGTGGGTTCCGTTGCGGTGTCTGGTCGCATCGCCGCCGAAGCTGTGGACGCACGAGGGTTCAGTTGCGTTGGCCTCGATCGACCGGTGAGCGGTGCGGTGATCCGCGTCTACGGGCCGGTGGGACGCTATAGCGGCCATTGGGGCACCGACCTCGCCGCGTTACCCGGAACGTCTGTCCGGGCTGCTGCGGGCGGCACCGTCACGTTCGCCGGCTCGGTTGTCGACAATCTCACCGTGACCATCGCTCACGGCGGAGGCCTCAAGACGTCGTACTCGTATCTGTCCGAGCTCGCGGTGGCAGCGGGAGCGTTGGTTGGCCGAGGCGGCCTGGTCGGTCGCAGTGGCCCGTCCCATGGCGATGATGCGCTGCACTTCTCGGTACGGGTCGATGGCGTGTACGTGAACCCGGAGTCCATGCTCGGATGCCGCGCCCGGGGCCCGGACACGGCCCTGCGACTCGTTCCTGCGTTCGCGGCAGTGCACGCCTATGCTCCGCGCCGTGCGACGCGGCATTCTGGGCGGAACCTTCGATCCGCCACATCTGGCACATCTGATGGCGGGCGAGGCGGCCTACCGGCAGTTGGGTCTCGACATCGTGACACTTGTTCCTGCGGGGGAACCCTGGCAGAAAGCCGATCGGGAGGTGTCCGTGTCCAAACACCGGTGGGCGATGACCCAGGCCTCCACCGAGGGTGTGGACTACTTCGAGGCTGACGCACGTGAGATAGAGCGCCATGGCTGGACGTACACGATGGATACGCTCGAGTCGTTTCCCGGTGATGAACAACTCGTACTGATACTCGGCGCCGATGCAGCCGCTCGTCTCATGAGTTGGCACCGCGCCGATGACGTGCTCGAGCGGGTTTCGCTCGCCGTCCTCCCGCGACCCGGCACGCTGCGCACGGTCGTCGAGGCTGCCGTTCCGACCGAGATCGCATGGCTGGACACGCCCGAAGTCGGGATCAGCGGAACGCTTCTTCGCGAACGCGAACGAACGGGCCTCAGCATTCGGTTCCTCGTTCGCGAGCCCGTGTGGCATTACATCCAAGACAACCACGTGTATGTCTGAGCCGCAGCACCGACGGGTGCGTCGCAGACGCGGCTTCCGGCTCGCGGCCGGTGGAGGGCGCCGGCGGGCATCGGGCAGCGTTGATGCGAGCCCGAGGTCCCGTGAGGAGATCGTGGACAGTCAGCGACGCGAGCAGAGCCGGTCGGCTCGTTGGAAGATCGCGGGCGCCATCATCCTCGCGGCGCTGATCGTGCTCGCGACCGTAGTGCTGACGTCATTCCTCACCGGTTCCGATGAAGACCCAGCAGCCAGCCCGCATGCCGAACCGGTCGCCGAAGAGGGTGCGTCGATGCTCATCGGTATCACGGCCGACGATGGCACCGCAGCTTCGATCGCCGTTGTGTCGGCCGCCGCCCAGGCCACGCCACGCCTTGCTCTGCTGCCGCCGTCGATACTTGCCACGCTCCCTGGATATGGTGAGAACACTCTCGCAAACACAACGCGATTTGCTGGAGGCGAGCTCCTCGATGTGACGCTGGCCAATCTGCTCGGTATCCGGGTAGATGCGACACTCACCGTCGACGCAGCGGAACTCGCGAACGCGCTCGCGCAGGACCTGACGGTTGAACTGCGTGAACCCTTGCTCGAGGTCGATGGGGACGCACGGATCGTCGCAATGGCCGCCGGGACCGCAACCCGAACGCCTCAGGAGGCAGTCCGGCTGGTCGTCGATCGCGGGGGGGATGACGAGTTGACCTGGCTCCAGCGTCAGGGGGCCGTCTGGGAAGCAGTGCTTGCTGCCGGTGCTGAGGACTCCGAGTTGCTCGAACGACTCGTCGATCTGACTACCGGTGATATCGAGGCCGCCCGAAGCGCGCTGAACGCTGCGGCGGCCGACGCAGTGGTTACGGTCGTACCCGCCACTCGGATCGAACCCACGGGGGGCGAGGAGCGTTACCAGCTCAGCGGAGAGGTCGCGACGGAATTCGTCGCACAGTCGATGCCCTATCTCGCGCTGGCCCAAGAGCCCCGGGTGCGGATCGAGGTGCTGAACGGCAACGGCCAGATCGGGTCCACCCGCCCGGTCGCCGGCGCCTTGATCCGCCGCGGTTTTCGCGTCATCCTGACCGACAACGCCGATCGGCTCGACTACGACGAGACACGGATCATCGCACACGGTCGCGAGCATCAAGCAGCCGCACTGGTAGTACGTGAGATCGTGGCTCGAGGAGAAGTGTCTGTCGAGGTCCGCCAGCCGAGTGGCGTCGTAGACGTAACTATCATCGTGGGACGCGACTTGGGCTCGAATGGAGGTTGACCTCATCGCTGACGATTCACTCGCCGCTGAGCTGGCCATCATGGCCGCTGAGGCCATCGACGACAAGAAGGGAACCGATGTCACATTGCTGGACGTCTCCGAGATCCTTCGAATCGTCGATGTCTTCGTTATCGCGACCGGAACGAACCGGCGCCAGGTCCAGGCGCTGGCGGACGCAGTGGAAGAGCGCCTCAGAGACCTGGGACGCCGGCCGCTCCGGGTCGAGGGCCGGAGCGAGGCTGAGTGGGCGTTGCTCGATTACGGCGATATCGTGGTGCATCTGTTCCAGCCGGCGGTCCGCGAGTTCTACTCACTTGAGCGGCTGTGGGGCGATGCTCCGAAGCTCGAGTGGAATCCGACGCCGGTGAGTGACACCGCCTGAGTCCGCTGTTTCGATCTGGAAAGGATCGGGATTACTGGTACGATGTCGCTCCGCCACACCCGCTTCATCAGAGTGTTGCGCATCCCGGGGCTGTAGCTCAGCTGGCAGAGCGCTTGCATGGCATGCAAGAGGTCAGGGGTTCAAATCCCCTCAGCTCCACCACGAAAGCCTTACTCGAACCATCGACACGGTTCGATTCAGATGACAGAACGTCCACGGCGTTGTAGATGTGACAACGGTAGTTGGACGATATTGCCGCCAGTTAGAGCACTTGAGTGGTCTGCTGCATCCAGTACGCAATGACCGCTTGCCTCGACCACTCCCCAACCTTGTGGTCGAGCGTCCGACCGGCAAGATCGTAGTAACGAGATGACGGTTCGTGCTCTGTCGCGTCCGACTGCCCCTGCGACCGCGGGTATTGCTCTTCCTCACCACGCCGGTATTGCTCGGACGGTCTCCAAGAATTCTCCAAGCGTTCCTGGATATCTCTGGTTTGGTCCGGTCGACGGGAGGCGACACCGTCGAAGCGATACCGGAGGCCCGATCCGTTGTCAGCCAAGGGGGGTGACAGAAGAGCACGTCCGACCCCGAGAGAAATCAGATCCTGCGTGGCCAACACAGGATGAACCGTCCTGGCTCGAACCGAGCCGGACAGGAGGTCTCATGCGAAAAACGATCTTGCTGCTATCGGTACTCGCGCTGCTGCTTGCTGCGGCCGCGCCCGCCGGAGCGGCTGGCATCGCACTCGACGGTCCCGATCCCTCTTTCTGGCTGTCCGACCCCGAAGGCGACGAAGGCGACAACGGGATCGAGCAGTTCCACCCAATTGCCGGATCCTCCGGCTCGGCCACGGTCAACACGAACGGCGCGATCATCCGCGTCAGCACGACCGGGCTCGAACCTGGGCATGTCTACACGATGTGGGTGGTGTACTTCGTCGATCACGACGAATGCATCGACGGATGCAACGGCGCCGACTTGTCCATGGCTCCGGGAGGTGTGATCTGGGGCGACGGCAAGATCGCAACTGCCAACGGAACGGCGCACTTCACCGCGCGGCTGACCCCGGGCGAGGGAGCAGAGTACGTTGGCGAATCGCCACCTCCTCCGTTCTCGTTCGGCGAATACGAGCCGAATGAGAACAACGAGTTCCACGTGGTCGTTCGATCACATGGACCGCGGATCCCGGGCGAGGTGGACGAGCAACGGTCCACGTTCGGCGGCGGGTGTCTCGTCAACGTCGGTCCGGCGCCGGAGCAGATGGGTGACTTCCCCGTCCCCACGGCGCCCGGCGAATGTGGCGACGTTCAGTTGTTCGTCTTCTCCTAGCGAGCCAGCCACGACGACCTGGGTGCGGCCGATGTCGCACCCAGGTCGGTCTCGTTCCCAAGAAACTGTCCAGCCCTTGTGGGTGCCGGAAGCCCCATCGTGGTTGGTCAGGCGGCATGTCGGTATTCGTGGATGAGTCCTTCACATCGGGTGGACCTGACAACCGGGAGGCTTGCCGGGGCAGCCGGCGGTAGCGGTGGCCCGGTTGTTGAATTCACAACGAAGCGCCTGGTCAGACCCAAATCCGTTGTCCGGTCGCCGGCCGCGCAGCAAAGCTCGTGAACCTCGATTCTGCGTCGTCTGGCGTTTGCGACATTGAGCGCCGACGGCGGGGGGAGGGTCGGCCAGGAGCGGATTCCGGTCGATCTGGCCACTGTTGGAGATCCGACCACTATGAGTGGGCGGGCAACGCCTGCTCGCATGAACTCCCTGCGCAGTGTCTCTGCGTCGACATAGAGACCAGCGGCTTCGTTCTTGAGCGAGAGGCCGGTGGCGTAGCGGTCGGCGGCCCAGGCGACCCGCGCGTCGGTGATTTCGCGCACGGCTGGCCGTTGGGATGCCGGCTCGTTCGAGGTGGGCCCAGACAGTGGTCCGATGGATGCCGTGATCGTCGAGAAGCTGAGTTGTTCTTGCACCTTGCCGGCAGGCCTCGATGAGCCCGCAATCTCTTCGCCTGAAAGGCGCCGTTGCTGCTGTGACTGGCTTGGCGTAGCGGCAAGGTGCGCTGATGCGTCGGCAGGCACGAGTTTGCCGAGCTGCTCGATTGTCGTGCGAACGGCCGCCTTCTTTCTCCTCCTCGTTGCAGGCCGCTACGGGGTCCGTCGCTTCGGCAGAGTGAGCGCTGTCGATGTGGTCGCCAGATGGCACCGTTTGCGAGGACGGTCTGTGTCGCCCGGCGTTCATAGATTTCTCCGGTCGAATTCTTGTCGCAGTTTCTGTGCGCTGGTGCCCTTACATGGTGAGTGCCGTTGAGGGAGGCCGGTTGGCCGACGGAGTTGCCGTCGATTCGTTCACCGAGTTCGTACTCGAGGTCGAGCCGCGCCTGAAACGGGCGTTGGTGGCTGCGTTCGGTCGGGATGCGGGTATGGATGCGGTGGCGGAGGCGCTTGCGTACGGATGGGAGAACTGGGACCGGGTCCAGATGATGGACAACCCGGCCGGGTATTTGTGGACGGTAGGCCGGAACCGGGCGAGGACTCGGCGGCGCTCCAGGCCGGTCTTCCCGCCGATGCCGTCGAGTGGTGAGCCATGGGTAGAGCCGGGGCTGCCCGATGCGATGGCGGCGTTGTCGGAGGCGCAGCGGACCGCGGTGGTGCTGCTGCATGGTTTTGGCTGGACCGCACGTGAGGTGGCGGAGTTGGTCGGATCGTCCGAGTCGTCGGTGCGGACGCATGCCGTGCGGGGGATGGCCAAGTTGCGCCGGAAGTTGGGGACGGACCGATGACAGTTGATCTCGAAGCACAAGTCCGGGCGTACACAGACTTTCTGGACTCGACCCTGCAGGTGGTGGAAGCGGGGGATGTGATCTCGGAGCGGCTGGACGGTCTGCGCCACTCCGAGGACCCTGCGCGGCTGGTGGTGCCGCGGTGGGCGGTGGCTGTTGCTGCGGCGATCGGCGCGTTGCTGGTTGTGGGTGGGCTCGCCGTGTGGTTGCGGGCGTTCATCGAGGACCCGCCTCCGGTGGTCGATGAGCCGGAGCA
>Ga0224512_10002822_pt1 | contig 15648 bp, 12 predicted proteins | sample SF_May12_sed_USG_4_FD_169103 | JGI IMG/M metagenome (GOLD analysis project Ga0224512, IMG submission 169103) | Sediment microbial communities from San Francisco Bay, California, United States - SF_May12_sed_USGS_13 | ecosystem: Environmental > Aquatic > Marine > Sediment | place: USA...
CACTTCCTCGGTCCCCCGGCCGGTTTCCCCGAAGGCGCCGGCGCCGTGGGAATCATCGACCATGACGATCACGCCTTCCTCGAAGGCGGCGTCGAACTGGCGCGCCAGCGCCATGATCTCCTTGAGAGGCGCGAAGTCCCCGCGCATGGAAAACACCCCATCGGTGACGACGACGGCCCGCCGGCACCCTGCCGCCGCCTGCCCCAGCCGGTCCTCGAGCCCGTCAAGGTCAAGGTGCGGATAGATGTGCTTCTCCTTTGGGCCCCCCAGCCGGACCGCGTTGATGATGCAATTGTGGTTGAGCGCATCGCTGATGACGGCGGTCTGCGGCGTGATCAGCGGCACCAGCGTCCCCATCACCGTGGCATAGGCCGAGGAAAAGATCATCGCCGCGGGCCGGCGGTGGAATGCGGCGAGGGCGTTCTCGAGCTCAACGTGCGGCGCCCAGGTCCCGCTGATGAAGCGCACCGCGCCGGGCCCCGCGCCGTAGGCCCGGACCGCCTCTTCTTCCGCACTGCGGACCAAAGGATGCGCCGCCAGGCCGAGATAGCCGTTGGAATTCATTCGCAGGAAGGGCTTGTCCCCCATTCCCGCCAGCAGGTAGCGCGGCCCCCGGTCCGCGACCGCGGGGACAACGCCCGCGATCACCGTCTCCGCCCCCTTAGCCCGGCCCGATGTCTCCATTTCCGCAAGATCGCGGGCGAGCGCCCGTTCGAACCGTTCCACCGTCATGGCGTGCCCTCCATCGCTGCCCGAATGCGCGAGCCCGGCCTCAGCGTGCGCGGCTGAGCCGGCGACCCAGGCGTTCCAGCATGTCCGCCGTCATCGCCGCCAGATCAAATTCCGGCGCCCAGTCCCATTCGGCGCGCGCCGCGCTGTCGTCCAGCGAATGGGGCCAGGTATCGGCGATCGCCTGCAGCTCGGAATCGACCTCGTAATCGATGACGAAGTCGGGAATATGTTTGCGAATTTCCGCCGCCAGCTCTTCGGGCGTGAAGTTCATGGCGGTGACGTTGAAGGCGTTACGGTGCACAAGCCGTGCCGCATCCGCCGCCATCACCTCCATCATCGCCCGGATCGCGTCCGGCATGTACATCATGTCGAGCCGCGTGTCCGGGCCTAGATAACAGGTGTAATGGCCGTAGCGGACCGCCTGGTAGAAGATCTCCACCGCGTAATCGGTGGTGCCGCCGCCGGGCCGGGTCACGTGGGAAATCAATCCGGGGAAACGCAGCCCCCGCGCATCGACGCCGAAGCGCCGGGCGTAGTAATCGCAAATCAACTCGCCGGACACCTTGGTGACGCCATACATCGTGGTCGGCCGCTGGATGGTGTCCTGGGGCGTCTGATCGCGCGGTGTCGTCGGACCGAAGGCACCGATGGAACTCGGGAAAAAGACCGCGCAGCGGTTCTGGCGCGCCACTTCCAGCACGCGGTAGAGGCCGCCCATGTTGACGGTCCACGCCGCCTGGGGCTTTTCCTCCGCCACCGCCGACAGGATCGCCGCCAAGTGATAGATGGTGCCGATGCCATGGCGATGGACCACCTCCTGCAACTGGCCGCTCTTGGTGCAATCGACCAGCTCGAACGGCCCGTCATCGGGGCGGCCCATGCGGATATCGGACGCCACGACCTCTTCCGCACCGAACCGATCGCGCAAGGCGGCGACCAGTTCCGAGCCGATCTGCCCCAACGCGCCTGTCACCAGGATCTTGGCCATGCCCGCCCTTTACGTCCTACTTCGCCGCCCCGGCGGGCGAAATCTGCCGGAGGAAGGGAATCACCTCACCCTCCAGCGTCTTGACCGCGGCAGGCTTCCAAGCGTGGAACGCCTTGCGCAGATACTTCTTATAGCCCTTGGGGTCCTTGATCAGCGCCCGCAGCCGCTCCTCGTTCCAATCGAACCCGGCGCGCCTGGCCTGGGGCGAATAGGCATAGCCCTCCGCGGTCCCCACCCTGCGCCCGAAGACACCGTAAAGGTTGGGTCCGTTGCTATCGGCCGCGCCCTGTTGATGAGCGTGGCAGCCCGCGCACTGCGCATAGGATTTGGGCGGTTCGGGATCGGCGGCGAGTGCTGCCGGCGCGACCAGCGCCAGCACGCCGACGACAAATTGCAGACCAAAGGCTCGTAACGGTTTCGTCATGACCTCTCTCCCCGTCGTGGCTTGGTCCCGCACTCGAGATATGGGGCCTTGGCGGGGCGAGACAAGAAAGGCCAGCGACAAGGCGACTCCCCGGCGGTTCACGCCTCGGGGAACTCCTCATAGAACAGCAGCTTGCGCTGGATCGGCGCGTCGTCGACCACGAACAGGAAGGCAGGGTGCCGGGCCGAGCGGTTGGTGAGCGTCACGGCGGCATGGGTCGGCACGGTGAAGGTGTCGTCCTCTTCCCAGACGAATTCAGTCTCGTCCACCGTGGCCTCGCCTTCCCCCTCGATCACGTGAATCACCGAAGAGGCCGAGCGCCGCACCGGCCTGGCGGTCTCGCCGGGCCGCAGCATCGCGGCCGAGAACCCCAGCGTCGGCAGGCATTCCGTCCCGGTTTCCGGGTTGACGTAGGCCAGCCAGATCATTTCATCGGCGCCGGTGTCCGCTTCCAGCGCCTCAAGCGATTCCCGGACCTCGATCCAGGGATAGCGGTAGAGCGGATAGGGCGCCCGCCCTCCGGCCAATGACTTGTAGGGCACTAGGCCGGCGCGCCGGTATCGGGTTTGGGAGGCATCGGGCAGGTTGGTGAGCGGCTGGGATTCGCCCTCGATGCAGTAAGAAGCCTCCAGGTAATAGATCAGCGGCAAATCGAGCGCATCCATCCAGACCACCGGGCCGGATCCTTCATGGCCGTGCTCGTGCCAGGTGCCGGACGGCGTGAGGATCAAATCGCCCTTTTCCATCGGGCATTTTTCGCCTTCCACCGTGGTGAACCCGCCCGACCCCTCGACCACGCAGCGGATGGCGCTCGGCGTGTGCTTGTGGCAGGGCGCGGTCTCGCCGGGCTGGATCAGCTGCATGCCGATGTAGATCGACGGCGTTGCCATCATGTTGTCGACGCCGAGGCCCGGATTGCCGAGCGCCAGAACCCGGCGCTCGGCTTTTTCGATCGGCGTCAGTTCGCCGGCCTGCAGGAGCAGCGGGCGGATGTCCTTGTAGCGCCACAGCACCGGCTGGGTGTTGGGCGCGGGCTTGCCGTAGGGCAGCACCGCACGCAGGCTCGGCCACAGCGGCACCAGGTTCTTCGCCGCCAGATGATCGAGATACTCCGCCGGAAGTTCTTCGCGGGTGCCAAGTTCGGCCATGGCTCGGCCCTCCTTCTCTCTAGGCTTGAGGCGCACGCGGCTGTGCGCCGCCGGCCCCGGTGATGTCTCCGCCGCGCCGGCGTCCCTAACCGATCTCGCCGTTGACGCGGCGGACGAGATAATCGAACACCCTCGGGCTCTGCGGCAAGACCCTGCCCGCCTTGGCCACCGCGTCCTCATGGGAACAAATATGCTTGGCACCGCCGCAGGCCTCGACCAGGAGCTGCGACTTGCAGGCGCGCTCCAGATAGAGGGCCAGCACCGTCGCCTCTTCGATGTTGCGACCCGCCGTGACGATCCCGTGGTTGCGCATGATCAGGACGTCGCTGTCGGCCATCGCCCGGGCCACCGCCTTGCCGCGTGTCTGGTCGATGATCAGGTCGGCGGTCTCGGAAAACACCGGGAGGCCCCCGTGAAAATATGTCCCCTCATGGCCGATCCCCTGAAGCGGCCGGCCCAGGGCGGAGAAGGCGACGGCGTTGGGCGCATGGGTGTGGACCACGGCGCCGATATCCGGGCGCACCCGCAGGATTTCCGAATGAATGAAGACCTCGATGTGCCGGGGGGCGTCCCCCGCGACCTTCTCGCCCTCCAGGTTGACGGTGATCAGATTGTCCGCCGTGATCTCCTCCAGCCCGATCTGATGGGGCTTCATCAGGAAGTGCTCGGCGTCGTCGGGCAGTCTGGCGGTGACGTGACCGAAAATCAAATCGCCCTGACCTTCGCTGGCCAGGATTTTCCCGGCATCGATCAGGGACTGCTTGAGGGTATCGACCGATGGCATCTGCTTCGCTTTACTCCGGAACTTTCCTGTCGGGCCTCCGCCGCCCAGGGCGCGGCGGCGACCCTTCTTGATAACAACATCCCCGCCCCAACGCCAGGGCCCGGACGGCGGGACCCGTCTTCCAGCGGGGGCTCAGGCGCGGCCGAAATCGGTCTTGTAAAGTTCCTCCAGGTCATCCAGCGCATTACCCGGCAGCGGCCCCAGCTCCGCCGCCTCCAGCGCCGCATCGACATGGCCCGGTTCGCCGATGCCGACCAGGGCCAGGGAGATATCGGGACAGGACAGCGCAAAGCGCAGGCCCAGTTGCGCGCCGGAGCCGAGGTCGTGGCCGAGGGCATCCAGGATGGCCTGGCCCTTGGCGATCTCGGTGTCCTTATCGGTCTCCTTGGTCATCATCGAAACCCGACGCTCGCGCATGTCGGCGGCGATGATGCCGCCGACCAGGACACGGATGGCGATGATCCCCATGGCTTGCGCCTTGCAGGCATCGATCAGGCCAAAAAGATTCTGTCCCGTCCAGGCCGGCGGCATGGGCCGGGCGGCGGACGGGTTGATCATGTTGTAGAAGATCTGGGTGCTGTCGAAGCGGCCGCTGTTGATGACCTCGAGGATATCGGGCACATCGCCCAAGGACGTAAACCCCATGAACTTGCAGCGCCCGTCGGCACGCGCTTTCTCCAGGCCTTCGGCGATACCGCCGGGGCCGAGGACCTGGGCCGGCGTGACGGCACGTGGGTCCGCGTCGTCGGCCGCATCGATGCGGTTGTGGAGCTGGGCGAGGTCGACGTAGTCGCGCTGCAGGCGTTCCAGGCAATCATCGAGATGCCTTTCAACCTGGCCGGCCAGATCCGGCGCGCCGGGGTCGAGCGTGACCTTGGTGGAGACGTAAGGGGTTTCCGGGACCTGCTTGAGAAGATTGCCCAGCGCCGGTTCCGAGCCATAGGCCGCGGCCGTGTCGAACCAGTTGATGCCGCCGTCGAGCGCCGTCCGCATGGCGGTCATCTGCTCCTCTTCGGTGCCGTTGAGCAACAGACCGCCGGTGCGGCCGCAGCCGAATCCGACTTCGGAAACTTTCAGGCCGGTGCGGCCCAAGGTGCGATAGTTCATGGACGCTCTCCCCGTCACGTTGCCTCTGTCAGGTGATGGAAACCCGGGCGCCCCCTAGACGAATTCGGGCTTGTCCTTGATGTAGTGCTCCCGCATGGCCGGCCGGAAGGCTTCCATGAGGTCCCGGTTGAGATCGGCGGGCGGGTCCTGGCCGAGCGGCAATAGCGGATGGTATTCAACGCCGCCGAGTTCCTGGCGGAAGGTGGTCCAGGCCTCGGCGACCAACTGCGGATTCATCAGGAAATCGAGGGCCGAGGCCGCCAAGACCTTGGCGCCGGCCACCGCGCCCTTGTGGGCGATGGAGGTCGCCAGCGCCACCCCCGCGGCCCAATGGTGAAAGCCGATATTGGGAACGTTGCCGGGGTAGTAGAATTTCACCATCGGCACCTTCCACGACACGTCGCCCCCGTCATTGGCCGAGGCGCGCTGCTCCGCCGGACCCTCGAAAGGAGGCAGATCATGGCGCAGGCCGGAAACCCCGGCGCCCGCCTTTTCCTGCAAGGCCACGGCAAGATCGTTTTCCTCATTGGACCAGCGCGGCATGCCAACATTCTCGATATTGCCGCGCACCACCTCGGCCACGGTCTGGTTGCCCCGGGTCGGCCACACCGCCGACAGCACCATGTGCTCCCATTCGGTGTTGGTCATCATCGCCGCCCCTTGGGCGACGCGCTTGGCGTGTTCGAACAGCTTCTCCGCGCCCTCGGCGCCGGGATCGCGGAAATACCACCAGATCTTGGCCCGCTTGGGGATGACGTTGGGCTGATGGCCGCCCTCGACGATCACCCGGTGCAGCCGCGTCGTCGGGCGCAGGTGTTCGCGGTACTGATTGAGCCCGGCATCCATCAGCATCACCGCGTCCAGCGCGTCCCGGGCATTCCACGGTGCGGTGCCGGCATGGGCGGATTCGCCGTGGAAGGTGAAGGTGGCGGAGATCAGCGCCGATTGAAGAAGGCCGTAGCCGACACGCAGGTCCGCCCCGATATGGGGATGGAGCGCGATATCGACATCGTCGAAATAGCCATCGCGCACGAAATACGGGCGCGACAGCACCTGTTCCTCCGCCGGCGCGCCGAGCACCTTCAAGGTGCCGGGCAGCTTGCGCTCCTCCATGACGCGGCGGATTGCGATGGCCGCCCCGGTCATCACCGCGGCGTTGACGTTGTGGCCCTCGCAATGGCCCGGCGCCCCGTCGACGATCGCCGACGGTTCGGGGACACCGGGTTTCTGGCTGTTGTCGGGATTGCCGTCGAACTCCGTATGCAAGGCGATCACCGGCTTGCCCGCGCCGTAGGTCGCAAGGAAAGAGGTGGGAAAGCCGGACATGCCCCGCTCCACCGTGAAGCCCTCGCGCTCCAGCAGGCCACTCATCAGGGCGGCGGATTCGTATTCCTGGTTGCCCAGCTCGCCAAAATAGAAGATGGAATCGCCGACCAGGGCGATGGCTTCGGCGTTGCGCTCGATACAATCGAACGCCGCGCACTTTTCCGGTGTGAGCTCGCTTGCGGCCATGTCTGCCCCCCTCGCGCCTAGCTCGCGTAGGCTTCGAGGAGCTCGACCGGATCGCCGTATTTGGCCGCCGCCGCCACCACTTGCTCGTCACGAAGCGACATCAAAAAACCATTGTCAATCAATGTCGTATTCCCTGCTTTTACAGTGGAATCGAAGGTCACCAGATCCATATGGATGTGCGGCTCCTCCCAGTTGGGGATGGTGCGGCGCAGGTAGGGGCTTTCCTTGGTGGCATTGATCCCGAAATGCAGGCCGCCCGGGGAATTCGGACCGGCAGGATAGACTTGGTAGCGCGGCGCCTTGGGATTGTGGCCGCAGCCGAGTTCATTCAGACGGCCGCCGATCAGGTATTCCCGCAGGCTTTCGGCCGCCAGGGACTTGCCGTGGACCTTGGTCACGAAATCGTCCTTGAACTCCACCGCGACCTCGTCCTCGAACGGCTTGGGATATCCCACCGCCCATTGCGGGAACACCACCCCTTCCATCTTGGCGAAGGCGCCGGGCTCGCGCCCATGGGCCGTGTTGCCGTAGAGGTTGGGACCGTGGGTCGGCAGGTAATGGACATAGCAGCCGGGTTCGTCCGCCGTGTTGATGCCCTTCCAGCGGGTGATGCCGAGAAGCGTGTCGGTCATCTTCGGCGTGAAGGAAATGGTCAGGTCCGTGCCGCGCGTATCGGTGAACTGCATGTCGAAATCGACATTCCTCGGATAGAGGCGCGCGGTGGCGCGGATGATCTCGCCCACCAGGTCGACGGGGAACCGCGCCTGCGGCGTGTCCAGCAGGTCGAGGTTGCGGAAATAGGTAATCTTGACCCAACGCTGGCCCCTCTCCTTGCGGAGCTTGTTGGCGAAGGGGCAGCCGGTGGAGGCAAACCAGGAGGACACCACGAACTCGCTCTCTTCGAGCAACGGCCGCGCCATCTCCGGGATTTCGGTGATCCGGGTGGACGGCCACATGAACTCGCGGAAGGTGGCACCGTTGGCCCTGGCGATGCCGGAGATCGCCTCCACCACCCGGCGATCGAGCCTGGGGTCGGTGAGGAAGGCGACCCGCTCGCCGGGCCGGATGGCGAAGACCTTCATGAGATTGGCGTAGGCCTGGAAGCGGTCGCGCAAGGCAACCCCTTGGGGCACCGCGGTGGGCGGCATGGCGGCCGCGGTTTCGGATGCACGGATATCGTCGATGGTGGGCGGCGTGTGGCTCATCATCCTTCCCCCTGTCTAGCGCGGCTTTAACCGCATTTCTTACCGGTTCCATTGGTAGCACGAACCGCCGCCGGGGCACAGTAGCGCCGTTCCCGAAGCCAGTTCGAAGACCGCGACGTGTTAGGATACACTTAATTTTACAAGGGGTTATCGCCTTTTGCCGGGCATTTCCAGGGGTTGCGGACACAGCCGGGATATTTTGCGCAAAAATGGCGCGGAATCGACGCAAAACCCTGGACGCATGCTACCCATTTGACACATTATGCGGGCCGCACACACATCGGGATTTGTTGAGATTAAGTAATGAAACCCACCGACACGTCGGAGCCGGACTATTTTCATCGTGTCGTTGATTGCCAATGGGCTTGTCCCGCCCACACCGCAGTCCCCGAATACATCCGGTTGATCGCTCAGGGCCGGTTCACCGACGCCTATATGGTGAACCGCGAATCCAACGTATTTCCCGGCATCCTCGGCCGGGTGTGCGACCGCCCGTGCGAGCCCGCCTGCCGGCGCGGGCGCATGGATCAGAAGGAGCCCGTCGCGATCTGCCGTTTGAAGCGCGTCGCCGCCGATTACCGCGACGACATCAGCGGCCGGCTGCCCAAGGCGCCGGCCCGAAAGAACGGCAAGCGCATCGCCCTGGTGGGCGCCGGGCCGGCCTCGTTGACCGTGGCCAACGATCTGACGCCGCTGGGGTACGATTGCACCATCTTCGAGGCGCTCAACAAGGCCGGCGGCCTGATGCGGTCCAACATCCCCTCCTTCCGCCTGCCCGCTCGAGTGCTGGACGACGAGATTTCCCAGGTCATCGACATGGGTGTGGACCTGCGCCTCGGGACGCGGGTGGACAGCATGAAAGCGCTGCTCGACGACGGCTATGACGCGGTGTTCGTCGGCACCGGCGCCCCCAAGGGCAAGGAGCTCGACCTGCCGGGCCGCCATGAAGCCGATGCCAACGTCCATATCGGAATCGAGTGGCTGGAATCGGTCGCCTTCGACCACATCTCGTCGATCGGCAAACGGGTGCTGATCATCGGCGTCGGCAACACGGCCATGGACTGCTGCCGGACCTCGCTGCGGCTCGGCGCCAAGGACGTGAAGGTGATGGCCCGCAAACCCCGCGGCTTCTTCAAGGCATCCGACTGGGAACTGGAAGACGCGGAAGAGGAACGGGTCGAGATCATCGTCAACCATTCGCCCAAGGACTTCGTCATCAGGAACGGCAAGCTTGCCGGAATGACCTTCGAAAAGCTTGAATACCAGCTGGACGACAAGGGTGAGATCGTCGGCCAGGAGGTCGTGGAGGACGTGGTCATTCCCTGCGACGACGTGGTCCTGGCGATCGGCCAGGACAATGCCTTCCCCTGGATCGAACGCGACTGCGGCATCGAGTTCGGCAAATGGGACATGCCGGTGGTGGACCGCACGACTTATCAATCCAGCCACCCGTCGGTTTTTTTCGGTGGCGACGCGGCCTTCGGGCCCGAAAACATCATCTGGGCGGTGGAACACGGCCACCAGGCGGCGATCTCGATCGACAAGCACTGCAACGGCGAGGACGTCACCGTCCGCCCGGCCCAGGGCGTCAACCTGCTGTCCACCAAGATGGGCATTCACGAGTGGAGCTACTCCAACGATTTCGAGCCCGCGGCCCGGCGCAAGATGGAGCATGTCGACCTCAAGGAGCGCTTCAAGAAGCTCGACATCGAGGTGGAGCTCGGTTTCACCGCCGAGCAGACGGCGACCGAGGTGGAGCGCTGCCTCAACTGCGATATCCAGACCGTGTTCACCGACAGCCTGTGCACGGAATGCGATGCCTGCATCGATATCTGCCCGGTGGACTGCCTGACCATCGCCCCCAATGGGGAGGAAGACGACCTGCGCGGACGGCTGACCGCGCCTGCCACCAACCCGGACCAACCGCTGTTCGTGTCGGGACCGCTGAAACATACCGGCCGGGTCATGTTGAAAGACGAGAACGTATGTCTCCATTGCGGCCTTTGCGCAGAGCGTTGCCCGACCGCGGCATGGGACATGCAGAAATCCGTCATCGATTTACCCTATGCCGCGGACGGAGCGGGAGGAGCCTCACCTTGCCAGCAGCGAAAAGCCGGCTGAACGATTTCTGCCTCAAGATCGCCAACGTCAACGGAACCGGATCGGCCAGCGCCAACGGCTTGTTGATGAAGACGTTCTTCCGCATGGGCATTCCCGTGGTCGGCAAGAATTTCTTCCCTTCGAACATCCAGGGCATGCCCACCTGGTACGAGATCCGCGTCACCAAGCAGGGCTACAAGGCGCGCTCGGGCGATGTCGACATCATGGTCGCCATGAACGCCGAAACCTATGCCGACGACGTGAAGGAGGTCGCCCCGGGCGGCTACCTGATCTACGATTCGACCTGGCCGCGCCAGAAGACCCTGTCGCGCCCCGACATCACCATCATCGGCATCCCGCTGGCCCAGATGTGCAACGAGCATTTCGCCAATCCGCGGGTCCGCATCCTGATGAAGAACATGGCCTATGTCGGCGCCGTCGCCGCGCTGGTGGATATCGACATGGCCGTCATCCGCCAACTGATCGAACAGATCTTCGCCTCCAAGCCCAATCTGGTGCCGGCCAACATGGAGGCCATCGCCTTGGGCTACGATTACGCCAAGGCGAATTTCGATTGCCCCCTGCCGTTCCGGGTCAAGGCCCTGAACAAGACCAAGGGCCATATCATGATCGACGGCAACACCGCGGCGGGTCTCGGCTGCGTCTATGCCGGCGCGACCGTCGGCGCGTGGTACCCGATCACGCCTTCGACCTCCCTGATGGACGCCTTCAAGGCCTTCTGCAACCGCTACCGGGTGGACAGGAAGACCGGCGAAAAGAGGTTCTCCATCATCCAGGCCGAGGATGAACTGGCGTCGGCCGGCATGGTGTTGGGCGCCGGATGGACCGGGGCGCGCGCCTTCACCTGCACCTCGGGCCCGGGCATTTCCCTGATGAGCGAGCTGATCGGGCTCGCCTATTACGCCGAAATCCCGATGGTGCTGTTCGATATTCAGCGGGTCGGGCCGTCGACCGGCATGCCGACGCGCACCCAGCAGGCCGACATCCAGCTCTGCGCCTACGCCTCCCACGGCGACACCAAGCATGTGCTGCTGTTCCCGGCGGATCCCGGCGAGTGCTTCGATCAGGCGGTGACCGCCTTCGACCTGGCCGAACGCCTGCAGACGCCGGTCTTCGTCGTCTCCGACCTGGACATCGGCATGAACGACTGGATGTGCAAGGACCTCAAATGGGACGACCGCTATCGGCCCGACCGGGGCAAGGTGCTGAGCGATGAAGACCTGGAAAAGGTCGAGAACTTCTATCGCTATCTCGATGTCGATGGCGACGGCATTCCCTATAGGACCCTGCCGGGCAGCAATCCGAAGGGCGTTTATTTCGCACGCGGCGCCGGCCACAACCGCTATGGCGGACGCACCGAGGTGGGCGCTGAATACCAGGACGTGATGGACCGGCTGGTGGTGAAATGGCGCACCGCCGCCGATCTGGTGCCACCGCCGGTGGTGCGCCGGGCCCGGACAAAAACCAAGCGCGCCATCCTTTCCGTCGGAAGCTGCGATGGCGCGGTGCGCGAAGCCATCGATCATCTCAGCCGTCAGGGCATCGCACTGGATTACATGCGGGTCCGCGCCTTCCCCTTCAGCGACAAGGTCGAATCCTTCCTGGCCGATCACGACCGGATATTCGTGGTCGAACAGAACCGCGATGCCCAGCTTCGGGGCATGCTGGTCACCGAAACCGCGGTGGAGAAGGACAAGCTGACCTCGGTCCTGCAGTATGACGGATTGCCCATGGATGCACGGGTCATCGAAAGCGCGATCGAGGAAACCCTGGCCAAGGAGGCGGCGGCATGAGCTTCATCCGCAAACCGAAGGTTCCCCACGAAGGGCGCGAGCTCAATGCCCTCGGCCGCCCCCGGTCCGATTACGAAGGGTCAATGTCGACGCTGTGCGCCGGTTGCGGCCACGATTCGGTGACCGCCGCCATGACCCGGGCGTTTTTCGAGCTCTCGATCCCGCCCCACCGCGCGGTCAAGATCAGCGGCATCGGATGTTCCTCCAAGACGACCGCCTATTTCCTGGGCCAGTCCCATGGCAACAACACCGCCCATGGCCGCATGCCGTCCATCGCCACCGGAACCCAGGCCGCCAATAGTGCGCTGCACTGCATCGGGGTTTCGGGCGACGGCGATACCCTTTCCATCGGCCTGGGCCAGTTCGCCCATGCCATCCGGCGCAATCTCGACATGCTCTACGTGATCGAGAACAACGGCGTCTACGGCCTGACCAAGGGACAGTTCTCCGCCTCGGCGGCGCTCGGCGCCGTGCCCAAGAAGGGCGAGACCAACGTCCAGGTCCCGATCGATCCGGTCAAGCTGGCACTGTCGCTCGGCGCCACCTTCATTGCCCGCAGCTTTTCCGGCGACAAGAAGCAACTGGTGCCTCTGATCAAGGCCGGCCTCTCGCACCGGGGGTTCGCCCTGATCGACGTGCTGTCGCCCTGCGTGACCTTCAACGATCACGAAGATTCGAGCATGAGCTACGCTTATGCCTACCAGAATCTCCAACCCGCCGCGGATGCCGATTTCATCGATCCCGACAGGGAGGCGATCACGGCCGAATACGATGAAGGCGAAAGCCTCGCCGTAACCCTTCACGACGGCAGCAGGATCGTCCTCAAGAAGGCCGGGGACGACTTCGACCCCCGCGACCGGGCGCGGGCCTTCGACTACATCATGCGGCACCAGGAAAACGGCCAGGTCGTCACCGGGCTGCTCTACATCGACGAGACCCGCCCGGACATGCACGAGGCCAACAAGACCATCGGCACCCCCCTGGTCGATCTTCCGTACGACGACCTGTGCCCTGGGTCCGGCGCCCTGGCGGAGCTCCAGGAGCGCTACCGCTGACTTTTTGGCGCCGTCATCGTCCGGGACGCCCCGGGCGGACCAGGCCTCGCCAACCCTGGCGAAACGGATTCTGTTAACCCCGGGTTAACCGTACCGCTCCATGATCGCGCCAAATCTGGGGCAGAACCGCAACGCCGTTCCGGCGCAATTCGGGTTGCGGGATGTTCCGCTCAACCGGGCCGGGACGCGGCGAGACATGACGAAAAGGCTGCTTATCGTCGACGACGAAGTGGATTTCGCGAACTTCGTATCCTCCGCCAGCGCGACCTTCGGATACGACGTCAAGGTCTGCCATGACTGTGCCTCGGCCCGGGATACGCTCGACGAATTCATGCCCGACCTGATGGTCCTGGACATCGTGATGCCGGGCGAGGACGGCATCGAGTTCCTCAACTGGTTCTCCTCGCAATCCTTCGAGGCCAAGGTCATCCTTGTCACGGGCTACAACCCGCACTACATGGAAATGGCGCAGAAGCTCAGCGCCTTGTCCGGGACCAAGGTCATCACCACCCTGCAAAAGCCCGTGCATCTGCAAGACCTGCGCAACGCCCTGAGCGCCTGATCCGGCCCCGGCATAGGAAGGCCCGGGGTCCTGGGTTGGCCCTCCCGGCACCGGTAGGGGTTTCGGTCGAAACCGGCCTGGGGATGGAGCCGGGCATCACAGTCGTTACCACGGGGTAAGTGGGGAAAGCCACGCCGCATGGGCGAAGAGATCACAACGACGGATTTCACGCCGGAAGAGTTCGAACGCTTCCAGGTCTCGCTTGCCCGGGAAACCCGTCTTGCCGATGAATGGCGCAGCGCGAAACGGTTCGAGAACAACCGCTATGTGCTGGGATTCGAGATAGAGGCTTGGCTTCTCGATCACAACTATTTTCCCCACTCCCTGAACGAAGAGTTCTTGGAGACCCTCGACGACCCCCTGGTCGTGCCCGAACTCTCGCGTTTCAACGTCGAGCTCAACTGCGCCCCGCTGCCGCTCGGCGGCGCCACCTTCAGCCATGCCGAGACCGACCTGACGGGTCTGTGGCATCGCTGTAACGCCACGGCCCACGGGCTCGACAGCAATATGGTGATGATCGGCAGCCTGCCGACGATTAGGGAAGAGGACCTATCGCTCGCCAACATTTCCCCCCTCAAACGCTATTACGCCCTCAATACCCAGGTCTTGCGCCAACGGGGCGGGCGGCCGATCCAGATCCAGATCGAGGGCCCCCAACGACTCAGTCTCCAGCGCACCGACGTGATGATGGAAGCGGCGGCCACCTCTTTCCAGGTGCATCTGCTGATTCCCGCCGACCTCGCCCACCATTACTACAACGCCTCCCTGATGGTGTCCGGCCCGGCACTGGCGGCCGCCGTCAACGCGCCCTTCCTGTTCGGCAAGCGCCTGTGGGACGAAACCCGCATCCCCCTGTTCGAACAGGCCATCGCGCTGGGCAGCCGCGATGGCGGTGCCCGGCGCGTCTCGTTCGGCTCCTCCTACCTCGTCGATCACCTCTCCGAATGCTTCCATGAAAACCTGGATCAATACCCGGTCCTGTTGCCTCTGTGTTTCGAGGACCCGGCCGAAAATCTCCGCCACCTTCGACTCCATAACGGCACGATCTGGCGCTGGATCCGTCCCCTCGTCGGGTTCGGCCAGGATGGCCAGCCCCATCTCAGGATCGAATTCCGGATCCTGCCGGCGGGTCCGACGATTCTCGACATGGTCGCCAACGCCGCGTTCTATGTCGGCATGACCCATCAGCTGGTGGGACGGCGGGCCGACGAGGAGCCGGCGCTCAGCTTCGAGGACTCGAGGGTGAATTTCTACACCGCGGCGCGCTACGGCCTCGATGCCAAGTTGCGCTGGCCCGGCACGCCGCCGGTGAGCGCCCGGGATCTCCTCTTGGAGGAACTCCTGCCCGCCGCCCGCGCCGGCCTCGCCGACCTCAACATAGATGCCGACGACCGCGACCGCTATATTGGGGTGGTGGAGAACAGGGTGCGCCACGGCCAGACCGGCACGGTCTGGCAGACGGCCGGACTCGATTCACGGGGCGGCGATTTCTACCGGCTGATGGCCGCCTATTGCGAACGCCAGCGGAGCGGCGTGGAAATCAGCCAGTGGAAATCCTGAGCCCAGACCGCCGTCCATGACTGACCTCACGATCTTCGACCATATCCCGGACGGGCTGCTCGACTGCCGCGCGCCGGAGCTCGCGGGTATCCTCGACGGTCCCGCCCTGATCCACCTCCCCGGCCGGCATACGGCGCCCCTGTTCGTCTCGGTTCTGTTGCACGGCAACGAGCACACCGGATTCGATGCCGTCCGCGCGGTCCTTAAGCGCCACGGCAAGACCGGCCTGCCCCGGGCGATGTCTGTGTTCATCGGCAATGTCGATGCCGCCGCCGCAGGGGTGCGGAGCCTCGAAGGTCAGCGGGACTACAACCGCTGCTGGCCCGGCACGGTGGTCGAAACCTGCCCCGAACGGACCCTTCTGCGCCGCGTGACCGAAGAGATGGGCCGGCGCGGCCCCTTCGCCAGCGTCGACATTCATAACAATACGGGGCTCAACCCCCACTACGCCTGCCTCAACCGGCTGGACCGGCGGTTCTTTCATATGGCGCTCCTGTTCAGCCGCACCGTGGTCTATTTCGAGCGCCCCTTGGGCGTGCAATCCGCGGCCTTCGCGCCATTGTGCCCGTCCATCACCATCGAATGCGGCAAGAGCGGTGCCGCCGATGGTGTCGAGCACGCAGCCGAGGCGATCGAGGCCTATCTCAGCCTGACCGA
>Ga0224512_10002823_pt1 | contig 15645 bp, 14 predicted proteins | sample SF_May12_sed_USG_4_FD_169103 | JGI IMG/M metagenome (GOLD analysis project Ga0224512, IMG submission 169103) | Sediment microbial communities from San Francisco Bay, California, United States - SF_May12_sed_USGS_13 | ecosystem: Environmental > Aquatic > Marine > Sediment | place: USA...
TTCTGGTTTGACATCAAGTGAAGTTCCTCTTATCAAAAGCATCAGATGACTCTTTATCATCTGGTCTGCAGCCATTACTCTGGATCCAATCAATCCCAGTCCTAAAAATACTGCAAAGACAAATCCCGACATTATTAGGTTGTCACTAGTCATAAAGACAAGAAATGTCATCAATATCCCTGAGAACAGTATGGCAGTCTGCCTGATGGATACCTTTCCTATGGGAAGTGAAATTGATTTTTGATTAACTACAGAGTCATTTTCAAATGTTACCAAATCAATGTTTCTGGTGCTCATCTGAGATATGATATGTCATTTGTATAAAAGCAGACTATCTAGATATTAGTTGTCATTAGTAATCGTCTTGATGTCAATGTGCAGTTTGTCATTAAACTGAATAATCTCTTTTGCTGTGTGTTGTTGTTTTTTCTTTAGTGTCTTTTTGAATCCAGTCTTAAATCCAGATTCCTTGAATTTCTTAAAGACTACAAAAACTGCAATCATTGCAACCAATAATATTCCCAGTCCGGTAATCTTGACATAGACATCATCATCAGATTGAACATCATTATTAGCAACAGGAATATTGTCACCGTCAACTGAAGTGACATCATCATTGTCAATAGCGTCATCATTGTTTGGAACTATCTGCACAATGTCATCATCAACTGAATCTATGTCGTCATTGACAACAATGTCATCATTGTTTAGAAATTCATCGTTCTCATCAGGAAAAGTTAATTCAATTGTACCAGTCTCTGTTAATATTTCAGGAATAGTATTCTCTTTTGGTTCCTCAAAAACAGGTTTTATCCCCAGATCAATTTCCTTGCTGTTTGCAAGAAATGCCACTAGCTCAAACTCGAATTGTTTTTGTGGCTGTACTGTATGCACTGGACTGTAGGATACTGCAGATAATGGAAATGGTAAATCAGTAGATATTAAAAAATAATTTGTTACATTGTTATTGTCTTCTTCTACCATCTTCTTTTTCTTGTCATCAGATATAATGAAAGGATCAATAATGTCAATCTCATATCCTACCTTGAATGCATCTGTGATGTTTCTTGCAACTGGAATGTTCTGCTTGTCAATCATACGTATACTGTTTTGAGTTACAGAGTATTCCTGGTTGTTATCCAGTACTGCCATGTACGGGTTTTTTCCTCTTTCACGCAGCGCTTCAGTAACCTCACCCCATTTCGTGCCTGTTTGCAATAGTTGTGGTTCAGGTGCAGTATACTTGAAAAGTGAAAACAGCGTATCTTGCAGCGAATCAGTGTATTTTATGGTATCAGGATGTATGGTATCTGCTGATCTAACCTCAAAAGAATCAGCATCAACATGAAATACAGAATATCTAACGTCATCTCTGTTTGTTGCAACATCGCTAATTGCAGCTTGTACCAACCATACATCATTGTTAATCTGGTTTTCATCAGAGTTTAGCAGGTTTACAAAGTCCATCTTTATCACATAACATACGCTGGAATTGTGGTTCTCATTCCCTTGAGTAAAGTAATGATAGTTTGCAGCAGCAGTCTGCATTGCACCAGGATCACAGATCTTGTATGTGTATGAATCTCCAACTGATAGATTCTTTCCGAGATGCCACAAGTGATCTTGCTGCCATAATACTTGATCACTGTAGTCTGCACCAACATGAGGAGACAACACTAACGCATAAGAACTTGGAATTATCACATCAAATGTCGATCCGATTATACATATGGTAATCACAAAGAGGGACAGATAGATTTTTGTTTTTTTCACAAAAGTGTAGTTTGGATTTACTTAAAAGGCAAAAATCAGGCAAACAGCGTGGTCTCTATCTTTTGAACTGGATGTTTAAAGATATCATGATGGATGGCAGCAGTTGCTTCTTTGGCAAAGAGCAGATTACATCGATAGCATTTCCAGATGGTTGTGGTTTGCAATGACTTTGAAATGTATTTACAAATATAACATTGTCGTATGAATTATCATCAACTAAAAGACAATGTTCAATTTTGACGGTATTACAAGATTACCAACATGCTATATTTTAATTTGGTAAAAACTGATGATCTTCTACCATTGGGGCTGTCATCAAAGTACTACCGGTAGTTTTTGATCTTAAGCTCCAAGATTATTTTTGATGCAATGACTGTCCTTGAGATTCAAAGGTTACTCAGAGCCTTGATCGTTGCATGTTTTCTATGCGCAAAGATCTGGTCGAGTTTATTCATGGCATACCACTCAAACATTTTTCCGATAAACCCATACTGCAGTTCAAATTCAACCTCATCTGTTACCTTTGTCTGATTTTCGCTTATTTTGTGAAAAATATGAGTGTGCCTCCAGCGCTTGAACAGTGCATTGCTCATTTCATCGACATATGTGTACGGCTTGCAGGCTGTAATTTTGGTTTTCCAGGTCATGCGGGTCAGCAACTTGCTTGAAAAGTAAGCGGTTTGTCCCAGGGTTATTTTATTGCTGCTTGACTCTACTATCTTAAAATCCAGCCTTTTTGGAATGATTACCTGCAAATGATGCAAATCAGTGTAAAAGTCCCATACCTTGCCAACAGGTGCATCCACGACAAAAGAGTGATTGAATGTTCTCAACTGTATTGAAATTTTATGTTTGTAATATATCTCAAGTCTACTCGTCTTATGATCCCGAGTTATTTTTTAGTTTGACTGGGTTTTAAAATTATTATTTTCTTTTTGTAGTTTACATTCAACACAATTTGATCTTCTTGATTCCAATCCAATCTTTTGATGATATAATCTGGTATGTTGATTCTGTGTTGAATGTATTTTGCAGTATTATCTGTACCAAGATATGTCCTGTGTTGCAATCTGATTGGTTTTGCCACAAAACTAAAGATGATTTCTATAAAAGAGCAAACATTCTATTGGCGTACTGTTCTGAAATACCATCTCATTGTTCTATACAGAATGTATGATACCATCATCAATACCAAAAGAATCGACACAAAGTCAAACAGAGTCAAATTGAATATGGAATTAATTGGTTTAGGAGATAAGGGGTTTAGCTGCTCAGGAGTAATTTCAGGTAATGTGATTTTGGATTCTCCTCCCCACATGTTGGAACCAACAATTTCAAGCTCTGCCAACTGTTGATCCGGTGGCACTGAAATGTAACATGCAGCGCTTGACTTTACTCCAAAGCATTCAGGCAGTTCCTCATAGGGTACTCCATTAATGAATAGTGATTCCAGTACACCAAAGTTCTCATCATAGAAATATTTCAGCACCTTCATGTTGCCAGGATCTCTTTGCATGTTTAACACGTTGGAGTTATCCATGTTTAGCTGGTAAAAGTAATCAATTGAAAAGTCGTACCAGATATGATCAAACTCATTTGTAGATTCTATCGAGTCATTATCTGCAGTAATTGATATTGTAAATGGCGACAAGGCATCAAGTCCTGTAGTTAGTGGAATTGGCAGTATGCCGTCTTCTGTATCTAGCAGATACTTGTTTGAAATGTCAGTTACCTCATTTGGATCAAAAACTTGGTCAATTGTAGTGTCATACTGCGTAAATGATGATAACACACGCCTGGTTTTTTCAAGTGATATGCTTCCTGTCCCTTCTATTGTGAGATTATCAAGAGGATAGATGTCGTGATCATTTACCACTACAATGTCGTTTCCATCCATGTCAAGTCCTGTTATTATTTGCGCAAACCCGTCATCATCCATATCAAATATCACCTTGTCATGGACGTACTGGTCAAGGTATGCCGTACCTGCAATCTCCTCTCTAGGTGTTATGGTTAGTGAAAGGTTTACCGAGTCATCTTGCATGCCATCTGAATCAACTGCCAACACGTTTACCGTATTATGGAAGAATGATTCCGGATACATGTACTCATCAAATGTAAGAAACGATACATCATGTCCTGCAAAGTATGTAGATTCCAAAGTGTTGTATACGGTTGCATTCTCGTATCTTGGAATCTTTAGCACAGGATCCAAGACGACATCCAGCAAACCGTCATATCTGAACTTTACCTTGCCATATCCTGCCTTTAGGAAATTGGCAGTCCCGTGTTCTCCTATCTCATATGGCACTATCCCGAAAAATTCAGTTGGTATCAAATTGTCTTCAATCTCGACTGATTTACCAACAGGAACCTCGTTTGTTATTATTCCAACATGATTTGCCTCATCCCATGTCAACTGGATGTCGTCAGAATAGTCTGTTGCAATTGGCGTGGTCCCGTCAATAAAGTCAAACTCCCAAGGGTCTGCACCCCAAGTCGAGTAGAAATAATCATTAATCTTGGAACGACGGTCCTCATGGATGCCTATTTCATCATCAGGGTTTGCATCAGTGCTCTCGTTTCCAAAATAGTGCAACGCATATCCTATCCTGTCATCAAAGGCAACCTTTCCATCATCAGATAAAACGGGATACACATAGCTTTGGTATATTGGCTCATACTCCACTACCAACTCATCAATGGTCTGTGTGAACTCATCTATCTGCGGAATGATGTTGTACAGCCTTGCAATGTACTTTATCTCGTGTTCACCGATGTCATCAAGTGAAGTCGCATTAAACACGGTGTTGCCGCCACCATAATCAAATGTTCCAGTCCATGGAAGAAATCCCGGCATCTCCATCGTATTGACACAAAGAGCCGCATCACAAAAGAACTCGTCCTCCAACATTAGAGGATCATGAATCTTTTCATATTCCACAAAGATGGTTCCGACCCTGTCATTTTTGAACAGGTATATCGGATTGTGAACCACGTTGATTGCATCCCATACGTAATAGGACTCATCAAGATTCCTTGATGTGTATCCTGCACTTTCAGTAAATTCCTCTCCAACTGTCCACATGTCTACTGTCATGTTAGGTAATCTCATCGGCACTGCCTGTGTTGCGCTTGCAGATACGGTATTCCAACTGCATCTCCATCCGGAATCTCCTCTGTGACATACATACTGCTCTGCTATTGCCCTTTTTGACAGGGACACAGAGCCCGCAGTATAGTCCGGTATTATCACTCCAGTTCCAGAATCTGACGTGCTGCCATATGTGACTCCCTTGATGCAATTAGGACCGTTTGGAACAGTATTGTTTGGTGTTGACTGGATTGGACATGGCTGCCAAAAGGTTCCGCATCCATCCTTCCAGGTGGTAGTGGTATAATCAAATGCGTCTCCCGGATAGAATGTCTTATCAGGATTGTTTCTGTGAAATGCTCCATGATGTGATGAATACACGTCAATCTTTACATGGACAAAACATCTCTCTTTTCTCAGTGTATCTGTATTGACATCACCGCTTCCAGCTACTTGGTGAACAGTATACAACAGTACAGAATTGCCATACGAGTTTTGGATGTTGACTGGCATGAGAAAGGTTCCAAAAATTAACAGCATGACAAGAAAAAATCCAGATTTCATAAAATGAAATGATTGTTTTGTTAAAAAGGTAGAAATTACAATTCTACTTTACTATCATTTGTAGAATGATGGAGTCTTTTCTTCCAGTACGACGCCACACTTTTGACAGACTAATTCCCCTGCATATTCATCAGTAATTACTCTGCCACAATGAACATTCTTTGTAATATTGCAAGATTCCTTGGATGACTCCATTAAATGGCAATGGAATTTTTTCATAAAAGCAAAAAATATTATTTTTATTCTGTTGTATCTTCAGATTTTACCATCTCTGCTGCAAGATAACTGACAAAAACTTTCTCGTCCTTATCATCAAAGATTATGCTATCATATGCAATGTCCTGATTATGTGAACATCTTTCGCATTTGATTCTCATGAAATGATATAATTCAAAACAATAAAAGACAAAGTCAGTTCTCACACACAACAAAGCAATTGCTTAAAGTCATCAGTACTTCTCTCATAGTCACAACTCCTACATACTTGCCAGCTTCTTTTTCTAAGGATTTGTAATGTTGCGCCGTCATATGATATACAGTACATCTTTCCACTACACTTGGGACAAGGTATTGGTATTTCTATTTCCATGTTGTATGTTGGAACAATTTGATAAAAGCAACTAGTAGAACTGATAAATCATTCATAGATTTGTTTAACAAAATAATCATCATGAAATAATCAAAAGAATTTGATTTTTCTAAAATAATGAAACAGAAAAGAGCTAAAATTTTGATTCAATTAAGAACTTTTTATCTTAGAGTATCACACAATATTCATGCAAATCAATTGTGCTGATTGCGGTTGTACTCCAGAAGAATGCAGACATAGTGTGTCTCCAAAAGAGTGCCCTAGTTGTTCATGGACTGAATGCTGTTGTTGGAATGCCATTAATGGCTAGTGAAAAGGATAATCATTTGCTTGATTCTCCTGAAGAGTATCTATAACTCTCTGTTAAGAGTGTGGACTTTGATGAATTCCCTCAAGAATTTTCTACAAAAATTGGTTAAACATCAATACATGTTAAAATGTATGAAGAATATCTAAAACATGTTGTCTGAAATAAAACCAATACCACCAACATCAGTCTCTGAAACACTTGAAAAACATACTATGGAAATAATGAAGAAACTAGAATCTCATATTCCACTTCAGATAAAGTCTTTTTCTGATTTTTCAAGAGAGTACATGAAATTATTAGAAGAAATCTATGATATCGATTATACTCTGGAAAATAAGATATTTGGAAACTTTGGTATGGATGAAAAGTCCATAAAGCTGCTAGATGACTATTTGGAAATTGGTTCCAAATTTTATACATCTCAAATAGAAATGTCAAATGAACTCTTCAAGGGATACCTCAATATGAGACTCTCAGTAATGGAGTCATACAACAAGTTTCTAAAAGAATTCTCGACAAGCTTTAGAGATAACGCCAATTCAAAAACAGATAAAGCAGATTAGAATAAATTCATAATCACACTTGATCGATTATTTCTTAAATGGTCTGATTGCTTTGTAGGTTCCGTCTTTTAGTTGTACGAATAACGGCGGATTGCCATTTGGGTTTCCACGTCTGTATCCTGCAAAAATTTTCCTGAAGGTACCTTTATTTTTTGGCTTACAAATTTTGATTGCCTGGATTGGAGTGAATGGTTCTTTGAGTTTCTTTGATGTAATTGCCTTTACTACTTTGGAGTATGCTTGTGGAGCCATCGTATTATGATGTAAATCTATTTCTATGATTAATATGGTTTTGTAATGAATTCTCTCAAGAATCTTTCCTGGATTCTCTTATAGAGAATCAAGTCTATGTAAATTATGTATCTATTGTATGTCAACATAAAACGTATAGAAGTTGTTTAATCAATTCTGGTACAACATTATGTCATGGAATTACAATGCGGTTGTACCGTTGATGAGATTGGAGGAATACTCTTGGTAGAATGTAAACCACACAGAGAAGGAAAGTTTAGAGAGTAGGAACTCTTATCACACATCTTACCTTAACAATCTCATGAAGATAACATACGATGAAAAAGTGTGTATTCATTCAGGAAAATGTGTCAAAAATTTACCATCAGTGTTCCAAGTAGTAGACTCTAAATTTGTCATAACACAGGACGGAGCCAGTGAAGAAGAGATAAGAAATACAGTTAGTAAATGTCCATCAAAGGCCCTAAACATTGTAAACACTACTGGTTCTGATCCCATTTGATAAAAAAGTAGGGTGTTAACCCCACACAAGATGACTACCTATGGTCTGGTATGAATTCGTGTTTAGATGTTTGAAATATCATACTGGGATTAAAAATGACATTGGTACATTTGATAGATGGACCATTAAATGATTTAAGATGAATTATGATTTTGATTGTTCAAAATGTATTCTATCTCTTCGTGGACTGTTACAGTTGGGGCATTTCAGAAATATTCTGTCTGGAGTAAGCTTGGTAAATATAGTTCCACACTCCATACATACACGTAGATTTTTAGGATCAATCACGAGAAATAATTAGATTTTGTAATTGTTAAAGAATGTGAATCAATGAGATGATTCACTGTAATTAGAGAATTAAAAATTATGTTATAGAGTGAGTTATAGATTATGTTATGGGTATAATTGCGAACTTTTCATTTATTGGGCAGTTTAGTGCATTTTGTTGATTTTCGTGCCTGATTAGCCCTAAATTCAGCATTTTATTTTGTAATTTGCGACTGAGGCGACTTGACTGACTGAAGCGACTGACTTTCAGTCGGTTTTAACTGATTGTGGACATTATTTTCATGGAGGAATCATACCGCTATATCAGAAAACCTTGGATTGGTGGAAATGGTACAATGTATTTTGGAATACCACCAAAGATAATTAAAAAATTGAAACTGGTTCAGGGACAATATCTCTTGGTAGATGTCATTGATGACATTATTGTAATTAAGAAAATGAACCAACAGTTTTCAAAAGCTGAAATTAAAAAGATCCAGACAAACACCATTGTAATTGACAAAGACAATTCATTAGAATTAATTGAGGATAGAGATGAAGAATCAGCAGTAACAAACAATGAAAATGACTACAACCCATTAAGGGATGTATTCTAGACTATTACAAACGCCCTGACGTTTTCCTTGTTGGTAATTTGTGAATCATAAACTTCCAGCAATTTTTTGCTTTCAGACCAGCAATGGCACATGTCAAATCCCATGTCTCTCCATTTTTCCATGTTGAGTCTGGCGTGCTCTGGATGACTTGTCAATTCACTTGCTGATTCTATCTCTATACTAATTGACTTTTCTTCATCAAAATGATATCCTATCAAGTCTGATCTGTATTTTCCTTTTTCAACATCTTGAGAGGCAACAGTGATAAACACACCCATGTCAAGATAGTTGTTTATCACCTTTTGTGTCACTCTGGGAATGTCTTCTGCTGTCCCTATCTTGGTATCGTCAAATGTAAAATAATCCTCAACTGTTTTTTTAGATAGGAAATACTTTATGTTTCGAGTTGAATCCTCCTTGTCGATAATTCCTTTCTTTGCCATGTTTTTCAAAATGGATACGACATCATCACGGGTATCTGCCTTTACTTGTTCTGTAATCTCTGTTAGCTGGAGCGGGCCTTTTTTGTGTAGAACTATCATGATTTGCCATTGTTCCTTTTCAGGGAGTGGAACGGTGATGTATCGTAACCATCTGTTCTTTTCTATCTGCTTTTGCTGGAGGATTGATGAATTGTCTGTTTCAAACAAGCTTTCTATCTTGCCATTCCCGTACAGTTTCTTTTGCTCTGAGATAAAATCATTCAGAAACTGCTCATCCTCATTAATGGCTGGAGGATAATGAAGCCAGAACTGGAGTGGAGTTGATTGTTCCTCGTCTGGAGCTGCGCGCATCTTGATTGTCCAGTGAAAGTCCTCCTGCGCAGCTAACTGCTGCTGAATTTCCTTTGAGAATCTTGGATCCCAGATGTTTGCCAGTTTTGATGCATCTTTGCCAGATATTCTACCAGCTAATTGTGTCCCACAGTTTCCAGTGATCTCCTCTAGTAAAGAGTCAGAAATTTGGGCTGTAGTCTGGTGTGCCAGTAATAGTCCCAGACGGTATGATCTGGCCTGGGATAGAATCATCGGTAACACATGCAGATCTGAGACTATCTGAAATTCATCCAAAGCTAGTATGACATAGTTTCTCTCTTCTTCTGCTATTCGTGATGCTCTCTCCTGTATGGTAAACCACAATTTTATGACAAAGGCCTGTATTGCCAACGGCTGGATGTGGTGAGCCAGATGCAGTGATGATATTCTCACTATGGTGTACTGGTTTGGCTCTATCAAGTCTTCAAACTTTACAGTTCCATGTCTGACACAAAATACTTTTTTTAATATGGGATCTGTTGCAAACTGCTCGACCCTGTTTAGCAATGGCACAAATGATTCAGGACGAAGTGTTGCAATTGATGTCAAGGCCTGCTTCATTGCTTCAGAGTCTGGCATTCCCAAAGCCTTGAACATTATTTGCAGGAATTTTTCTTGTTCCTCTTGGATGTTGATTATAATATCATACATGTCCAAAAAAGTTGGCGCGTCATTGTTCTGGTACATGTAAAATAACAATACGCGAAATATTCTCTCCATCTGTACAAAGCTCTGCTGCTGGTTGTACCATTCCTTTAGAATCTCCATAAAATATCCGACATATCGTGAAACTGTCTCCTGTCTTTCTGATGGGCTATGCCTTGGAAGCTCCAATGGATTAATTGAGAAGTCCGTCTCAATCGGGTCCAGGAAATTCACATTGCCATCGTTCAGCGAACTTTCACTGCACTGCTGAATGAACTTTAGGGAATCATCACCTTTAGGATCCAGGTAAATGAAACTATTTGGGAATGCTCCATTGAGATTTGATACTTCAAGATGCTTTGCAATCTCTCTAATCAGTGAGGTCTTGCCAGAGCCAGTCCCGCCTACACAGTAGATGTGTCGTGAGAAATCCTCAGGTGATATCACTGAGCACTGCCCATCAGTTGATTTTACTATTCTGCCATACTGGCTGAAAATTTTGGACTCTTCAGAATATCCCAGATTGAATCCCTTCTTTGATGTTATCTTGGATGGCAACGAGACATTCCTTGATGTCTGCAAGTTTTTTGTAGTTACTGCATCAGGAAGATGCACAAACAATGACATCTCGTCATTGTTTAGTACAAGAAATGGCAATGGCTTTCTAATTTTGTAATGCCCAGTAAGTTTTGACGTGTTAAAGTAGTTACTAATTGCATCTTCAAGTGGTTTTTTTGCAGCAGGAATTAGCCTTAACTCAAATAGTGATTGACGTTCAAAATATTTTTTTACTCCAGATATTGTAATTGGAGAACCAGCTCTCTTTGGTTTTTTGTTGTAGAATTTTGAATGATTGTATGTGTATGATGTCAGATGCTCATAGTTTGACTTTATGTCATCAAAGGGAATCGATTCTAAATTGTTATTTTTAGATGAGGATAACAAACCTCTGATGCTCATGATGACATGCGACTTTTGCATCTTTTGTGATGTGTCTGACTGCATTGTCTTGTAGTTGTTGTAAAAGTCCATCCCGTTTTCCGGGTTCTCGTACGGCTTGATATCTTTGATTTCATCAATCCAGTCCCGAAACTTTTTGCTTGTGACAAACTTGATTCTGTGGTTTAACTGGTTGTGATGTGACTTTAGATAGGGTGTAAAGTTGTATGGTGCAAAGACAAACTGAATCCATGCAAAATCAGCAAGCTGTATTGTGTTTGCAATTCTGGTGATTGTACCATGTGCATTTGACTTGTCAAACAGAGTACTGTAGTGACCGTGATGAGTAGATACATCAAATATCTTGTAATCTTTTGATGAATCATACCATTGGGGTGCAATTGTTTTCAGATTAGAATATGTTGCATTGGGGTACATTTGTGAGAATGCAGTCTTGAAGGATTTCAGGTCTTCTGGCGAATGCGATGCCAGAACTATCTTTAATTGCTTTTTTGTGCCGTCCCACCAGATCTCAAAGGAACGTATTGTGTTGTAGTATGGGTTCTTTGATGGTAATCCCAAAATATTAGAAGCTGACTGTATGGCAAGCTTGACATCAATTGTAATGGGCACAATTACCTGGCAGCATGATATCTTTGACTTGTCTGTTATTCCTAAAAAATCTCTTACTGAATCAAGCTGTCCGTTTGGCTTTTGGATGTTTGATAATGACCAATAGTTTCCCAAATGAAATCAAAAAGATATGAGAAATTTTGATAAAAGATGGGAAATTGTCATTATGTTGTGATTTGTACATGATTAGATTTTCAAAATAATTCAAGAAATTATCCATAGCATGAACATTATTTTGGTACCAAAATAATTATCAATAGCCTTCAAATCCTGTCAGTCATAACATTACAAAAAAATCTTAGATCAATTAGAAATTAATTTTATAATCTAAATTAAGAATATAACATACTTAGAATTTCAGGTAACAACAAAAACAAACCAACACCAAACATGTAAGCTGTTAACGGTGGAATGTTTTGCACATACATTTCATTTGATTGCAGTAATTGATTGTCTCTTTTTACTTTGTTTCTAGATGACAGAAACACAAATGATTTGACATTGGGTGTTATGTTCATTGAATTCTCCATTGGAATTACAAATTTTTCAAACCTTCTTTTCTTGTGAACAGCAAGAAATGCAAAAGTCTTTTTGTATCTTGGTTCTAAAAATTCAGAGAATATATCTATCTTTCTTGATCTGATTATATGAAATACATTCAGGAATACATTATACAAAGTAACAAAGATTGCAACCAGGAAAAATGCAGTCACCAGAATCATTATTGGCACCATTACAAACTCGTAATGAACCGGTAAAATTACAGTCATTGCAAGAATGGCAAATGCATCAGCTAGCCCTGCAATTTTCCATCTCCATAACATCATTCCTGCAAAGACAGATGTGAAAATAGTGATGACATGGTATGGAGTTACTCCATCATAATCCCAGGCATAAAGTACTGCCCCAATCCCTCCAAAAATCAGCCATATTACATCAGGAATTTTTCTTGACTTTATATCAAATACTGCTGCAATGCCAAGCATGGATACAAGCAAAATGATACGGAGGGATTCTACTGTTTCCACAAAGAGCAACCATGAATAACAATAAAACTTTGAAACTCAAAAGGTCCAGTCTCAATTCCAAATTTCAGGAAGTCAGAGTGGGCCTTTCAATTCTATTGATTTGTGCAATGAATGAGAATAGATTCTTTTTTTCTTTACTGCGCATGACTGCTTTGAATTGCTCTTTCCTGCATCTTTCAAACATTTTGTCCTGCCACGATACAAGAGATACAAAGTCCTTGTCATATTTTTGCAAATGATTAAACATTTCAGGGCTCATCTTTACAAAATCTTCGTTTGCCCAATACAACAAGTTCCTGTCAGTCAGCATTCTAATTGACTGTGAAATATTTCTTGACGTATACACTGCACTTGCACATGCCTCATCCTCATCATCGTATGACTTGTCAAATGTATCTCTGAACTTTGATATCATGTAACAGATTGCTTTACTGTTTGGATCTCTTTTGACTTTGCAGTATGTCTGAGATAATATACACAATGACTGGAACGATATGTAATCCAACTTTACGCAGACTGCAAACCATCTTCCAGTATCTGATAGAAAATATGTCCTGTTGTATTTTTTTCCATCATGGAATAGGTATCCATCTGAGTGCATCTGCAATACAATCTTTTTTGTGTAAGCATGTGGCTTGCTTACCCTAAATGCAATTTGTGAAACAGTAAATCGCATATCAGAATACATCATTTCCATAATATTACTGCATGTAGAATTCCTGTGAATTTTTTTCTTGTAGAACAAAATACGTTTTATTTTTCTGTCAAGTTCCAACAAATTATCTTTTTTTGATATACTCATGGAACTATTGTACCACACTCCAAAATACGGACAGCTTTGCATCCTTTGGAAACATACCTGATAGTGCGTCAATTAGCTGCCTTGACGACTCAAAGTTCTTGTGCCTTACCTGAGACTCGTCAAATTCCAGATGCTTTGTGACATCAAGCGGTATGGAATAGAGAGATTTTGTGCCTACAGAAGCAGTCTTTATGATGCTATGGTTGTCTGATGGTTCGATTTTTGATACTGCGCCAGTTCTCTTGTTTACCAGAATCTGGGGTTTGCCCGTCTTCTCATCAGGGATGATTATCATGTTAGGTATTGATTTTTTTACGGTAAGGGTTTCAGAGTCTAGCTTTTCAGTTTGAGGCTTTGTGTTGTCTTTCTCTTTTTTGGATTTTTTTCCTGATCTTCCAACATCTTTTGTTTTTGTCATGTTAGCTACGGTTGATTCTTCTCTGTTGTTTTCCTCATGTGTCGCATCCTGTCTGATGTATTTTATCATGGAATCAATCTGTTCAGGAGTGGTCCATGCAAAGGAGCTATCACTCATTGCATCCAGGTCCAAATGAATCTGAGATATCAACTGTAACTGGTGTGACTCTTCATCCAGTCTTGAAATTTTTGATATTACATACAACGGAACACATACCTGGGATGGCACTAGGTTCTTTCTCTGAGATAGCTGGTTTACAATTAGCTGTAACTGCTCGATTGATTTTGCAGAGATGCGGTTGCTATTTTTAGAGAGAATTATTTTTTCAAATGGTGTTCTGCTGATGTGTAACATTTCAAGTATGTCTTGTTTTTGTAACTGTAGTTTCTCTTCGAGATAGTATATGCTATCAAAGATTGATACTGGATTAAACACTTCATTTTCTAGAATCTCTTTGAAATGTGCAAGTAAAATATCAGTGGATCCTTTGCAGCTGTTATCATCATCTGTGATTACTCCATTAATCTCTGAAATGATATCTGGACCTGCCTGCATACATCCCAATATGACATCATGGTGATTAATTGCATAGAGTTTCCCTTCTACTTTTGCCAGTTTGATTTCAGGGAGTGATACTGGATTATTTCTTGCAATCTCTGCAAATTTGTCAACATTGAATTGAGTACATATTCCTACACTTACAGCTGGTGAAAGTATTTCTGAGATCTTTACCTTGATTTTTGACTCTGGGATGTTGTCACTCATTGTCTGATGCACCTCTGAATTGCCAGTGTCACGGCTCTTTTGGCCAGAGTGTTGAAATCTGAACTATTGTTATTTCTCATGACAAGCGATAATCCATTATTTTTTAAGGAAGATGAAGAGGACGGATTTACAATGGTTTCATAGTATCTTGCCGTAATCCGTCTTAGGATGGTGATATCCTCTATATTATGGTCTTTTTGTGCCTGGGAGAGATGTAGATTCAGATAGAATGTCTTCTTGTTATTTCGTTCCGTATGGCATTTTTCTTTTCCTGTCTTGAAGATGAGGTTTTTTAGCATTGGTGCCTTTTTGGCCCCCAAGCTTTGGCACACGATATTCCTGATGTTATCCTCATCAAAGGGAATGCAGCTGTCTCTGCAGGTCTGATAAATGACAAGACACATCGCCTTTGCTCGGGTAAATTTGTCTGTCTGTCTTTTCAAAGTACAGTATGACTTCCAGCAGTTCTCAGATGTGACATCAGATAATTTTAGCTTGTCACAAATATCTGCAAATGGAATGATGTCAGAATTATTATTTTTCTCCAGTCTTAGATTAGAAATATGTGTTATGTTTTTTACATCATGTGGATTTCCACCCTTTTGTCTTTTTTGATATAGATTGATTCTAGATTTTGTAATGTGTTGGTATGGAATGGTGTTGCTATTGTCCTCCTCATCAAATCCAAATACAACTCCGCAATTACTGCAGATAATTTCACTTTCCTCAACTGTTGTCACAAGTTCTGGTCTTTTGTTTTTACATAGACATGTGTATTGTAATGGTGATTGTAATTTTTTTGTTCTATTTATTACGTGATTTGTTTTGATGTTTTGACTTTGTGAATCTGTCATGCAACAGAATGTGGTAACAATTGCATATAACCACCCTAGTTACTTTTGCTACAAATGCTTGCATGTGTTCCTAGTTTTTTCAAAAAAAAAAACTAAGAGGCATTTTATTGCATGTCCTCTCTGTTTATCACCTTGATGCAAAACATATCCTCTTCATATTCACTGGAAATTACATTTTGGCCAATCATTTCAAAAGCCTTCGTGTATGTCTTGCA
>Ga0224512_10002825_pt1 | contig 15622 bp, 15 predicted proteins | sample SF_May12_sed_USG_4_FD_169103 | JGI IMG/M metagenome (GOLD analysis project Ga0224512, IMG submission 169103) | Sediment microbial communities from San Francisco Bay, California, United States - SF_May12_sed_USGS_13 | ecosystem: Environmental > Aquatic > Marine > Sediment | place: USA...
CCGCCAGGCGATGCGCCTCCGGGTGACCAGCCGACGAACAGGTCAGGGTCGTCCCAGCCTTTGCTGCTTGCGGATCTGGCCTGCCAACCATGCGCCAGCTCGGTGAACACCTGACGCCACAATCTTCCGTGGTGAGGATCCGGGAGCTTGCTGTCGGCTTGCCATACATGGGACAGTCGTCCGATGTACTTGCCTCCTCCGACCATATGATGGGCCAGTTCGTGAAGCAGGGTGTCCTCCACAGTCTGGATCCTGGGTTGGCGGCCCCTTGTCAGCTCTTTGCCGTTGAGAACGATTGCCCAGGCGATCCACTCGAAGTTCGACCGCAGGTCGTCCCATCCGGCTGGCATGAGTTCGTCCGGCGGAGAGCAGAAACAGATCCTGGCAACCTCGTCCTCGGCCTGGTTCAACAGCGGCAACCAGCCACCCTCGCCGTCGGGAACCCAAAGCCAGTCGTGAGGCATATCGTCGGTGATGAGCACGAGAGGTTCCCACCACTCTTCCGCCGGTTTCCCCACGATGATCTCGCCTCTTGCTCTGGCAAAACGGACTATCTTCTTGGCCCGGTTCGGGTTGAAGTTGGTGAGATAACTCAGGTGTAGGAGGATGTCTGTCGAGAGGTCTAGGTCCCTCATCCTCGGACCTCCCCGGCGAGCCTCTCCATCTCGTCGAGCAGCACAGCCACCGTCTTGGCATGCTCGGGGGTCGGGTTCTTAGTCCCCTTCTCCCAGGCGGTCAGGGCAGTCCTGTCGACACCGATTACATCGGCCAGTTCTGATTGGGTCAGTCCTAAGCGGACACGGAGTTGCTTGAAGCGGGCGAGATCGACTTCACCGACCCCGGTTTTACGATGAACGAGGGAACGGACCCGTTCCCTGAGGTAGGTGGATGAGGTCGTAGCCATGGTCACTCCTGCAAGTCGATTGCCTGCAGTGGGAGGATTTCAAATTACGAACCCGGCCTGCCCGGCGGGGGTTCCACCTCCGGTCACCGGTTGCCTGGCTGGCCTGGTGACCCAATGCCGTTTCTCGGCTACACCTCTTGTGAAATGGTCCCAGTGGTAACGAAGGTGACCAGAATGAGACCAAGGGAGCGGAGGGGCTTACATGCAGAAAGCCCCGTGGATATTGGAACATTCTGTTCGTACCGGGAGAGGGATTCGAACCCTCACGCCCTTTCGGACAACGGATTTTGAGTCCGTCGCGTCTACCGTTCCGCCATCCCGGCTCCGGACCATTATGGTACGCGTCCGCCGCGGCTGGAACGATCGATGGGTGTGGAAGCCAAACTCTTCAAGATCAATGACGCGATCGATGCTCTGCAGCGCGAGGAAGAGCTGGTGGCCGAGGAGCTGCGTTACCACCGTCACATCGATGACGACGCTCAGCGCGACGCGGCGGTCAGTGACGACTGGCAGGACCGATCATTCGCCCGTGATACCTCCGCCGATGTCCGGCGTTTCGAGAAAGCGGTTGCCGACGTGCGGTCGAGGCGGGAGAAGTTGGAGCGGAAACGGGACAAACTGCTCAGTCGCCTCGGCGACCTATGATGCGCCTCGATGCCGACCCTCGCCGTTCTCGACGGACATAATCTCGCCTATCGGGCCTTCTATGCCCTTCCAGATGATCTGGCAACCAGTGCGGGCCAGGTGACCAACTCGGCTTACGGGTTCACCTCGATGTTGATCAAGATGTTGGGTGATCACCACCCCGACGCGGTCGTGGTGACGTGGGATACTCCGAAACCGACTTTTCGCAAAGAGGAGTATCCGGAATACAAGGCACAGCGGGAGAAGGCACCAGACATCTTCAGCAGCCAGCTGCCGCTCATCAGGGAGATCGTCGAAACCCTTGGTGTCCGGCAGATCGAAATGCCGGGCTTCGAAGCCGACGACATCATCGCCACGGTTGCCGAACAGGCAAAAGGCGGCGGCTGGGATGTTCTCATCGTCAGCGGAGACCGGGATACGTTCCAGCTGATCGACGACCATTGCCGGGTGCTCTACATCCGGCGCGGGATCTCGGACCTGCTCATTGCCGACGACGCCTGGGTTGAAGAACGCTACGGAATCAGACCCGACCAGTATCCAGAGTACGCCGCGCTGCGCGGCGACACGTCCGACAACCTTCCCGGGGTGCCGGGTGTGGGGGAGAAGACTGCCACCCGCCTCATCGCCGGCTACGGGAATCTCGAAGGCCTGTTTGACCACCTCGATGAGCAGACACCCAAGTTGCGCGAAAACCTCACCGCCCATCGCGAGCAGGCATTCTTGAACCGGCGCCTGATGAGCCTGATCCGGGATCTCACCCTGGACGTACCGACCGAAAGTCTTCGCTGGGAGGGTTTCGACCGGGCCGCTGCGAAGGACATCTTCGAGAGTATGGAGTTCCACTCCCTGTGGGACCGGCTCATCGCATTGGGCTCCACGGCAGACGGACCGGTCGGGGAGGTCCTCGAGGTTGAAACGCGAGTAGTCATGGACCCGGCGGAAATCAGGAAGCTCGCTGCCCGAGCTCCGCTGGTTCTCGAGCCGGTTTGGGACGGCCCCGAACTGGCCGGTGTCGTGATTGCCCGGGACGACGAGAGCGCCTCTTTCGTGCCTATCGAGAGAATGGAGTCGTTGGCCCCGGTGCTCGAGGACATGGACCACCCCAAGGTCATCCACGATGCGAAGGACTTCATTCGTTCTCTGATCGACGCCGGCACGCGCTTCGAGGGACTTGCGACTGACACGGCTTTGGCTGCCTATCTGCTCAATCCTGCCGCCCGCACGTACGAACTGAATGACCTGGCCGGCCGCTATCTCAACCTGGAGCTCGAATCGCCCGATCAGGACAAGGAATCGGGTTCCCAGGGCATGCTCGACTTTGGCGGTGGTCCCGACCTCGATAGTGCGGGACGGCGAGCAGTGATCGTGATGAAACTGGCCGAGTACCTCAGGAATGAACTCTCCGACGAGATGAGCTGGCCTTGCTGGACGACATCGAGATACCGCTGGTGTTGGTGCTGGCCCGGATGGAGGCGGCCGGAATCGGTATCGATCGGGGATACCTCGAAAATCTCGGCGAGACGTTGCGGGACCAACTAGCCGATCTGGAACGTCGCATCCACACAACTGCCGGTGAACCGTTCAACATCAATTCGACCGGGCAATTGCGCGAGATTCTTTTCGACCGGCTCGGCCTGCCGGTGCTGAAGAAGACTCCGAAAGGGGCGCCGTCGACCGACGCATCCGTTTTGGAGAAACTGGCCGACGCCCATCCCATCGTCAATGATCTTCTCGAGTACCGCGAGTTGGAGAAGCTGCGCTCAACGTATGTGGATGGATACTTGCCACTCGTCGGCGGAGACGGCCGGATCCATACTCGCTTCAACCAGCTGGCGGCCACCACCGGTCGGTTGTCGTCGGACCGACCAAATCTACAAAACATCCCCGTCCGTTCCGAACGAGGCAAGACCATCAGACAAGCGTTTGTGCCGCGAGCGGGCTGGCGTTTCGTCATCGCCGATTACTCACAGATCGAGCTTCGGGTGATGGCCCATTTGAGCCAGGACCCGGGGCTTCTCGAGGCCTTCCACGGGACCGAGACCGACATTCATACCGAAACGGCCGCGCGGGTGTTCGGGCTCGACCCGGCGAACGTCACCGATGAAATGCGCCGCCGGGCCAAAGCGATCAACTTCGGTCTGTTGTACGGGATGGAAGCCTTCGGCCTGGCCGATCGTCTCCAGATCTCTCGCGAAGAAGCACGCGACCATATCGATGCCTACTTCAAGCAGTTTCCTTTGGTGCAGGAGTTTCTGCAAGGTGTTGTTACCGAAGCTCGCAATCGTGGCTACACGCAGACTATGTTCGGGCGCCGTCGCTACCTGCCGGAGCTGTCTAGCGACAACTTCCGCATCCGGCAGATGGGTGAGCGTATGGCCCTGAACGCACCGGTACAGGGTTCAGCCGCCGACATCATCAAGAAGGCGATGGTCGACCTCGATGCCGGGTTGCGCGGGGCGGGTCTGGAAGCAACCCTGCTGTTGCAGATTCATGACGAGCTGATTCTGGAGGCCCCTGAGCATGAGGTGCCGGAAGCGGAGACACTCACCCGAAGCCTGATGGAGGGGGTGGCAGAGCTCGATGTGCCACTCCGCGTCGATTTGTCGAGCGGCACCAACCTGGCGGACGCGAAGCACTGACCGGCGGTTGCCCCGGGTTTGCGCCCCGTCCTTGTGGTATCGTACTTTGCGCCTTGGCACGTTCGTTCGAGCCGAGAGCAAATTCTCGAGGAGCAAAAACCATACATGACCACTGAACACGAGTCCGCGCCCGCTAACGATCCCGACGGGATTGAGGAGCCGGACGCTTCCCAGGCAGCCGCTGACGCGGCCTCCGCCACCGACGAACCTGCCGGCGAGACAAAGGAAACGGTCGCCGCAGCCGACGAAATCGTTGAGACGGCCGACGCAGAGATCGCCCCGATCGACGAGGCCACCACGACGGCCCCCCCGATCGTAACCGAATCCGAGATCCCGGAATTCGGTGAGGCTGAGGTTGCAGTCGCAGAGGTCGACGGCCAGGACGCAGATGTTGTCGCTCCCGCCGATCCCGTCGTCGCGGCCGCCGACCCTGACCAGGGGGAGGAGACCGTCTCCGCCGACGAGTCGGGTGAAGCAGAGGAAGAAGAGAAAGAGATCTTCATTCGGGCCGAACGTCCCGCCATCGTGGCTAAGAGCCTCAGCGATCTCTCCGAGGAGATGCTCACGAGCGACTTCGCAGCCGCTATCGAACACACCGTGCTCGAATTCAAGGAAGGCGACATCGTCGAGGGCACCGTCTCGAGCGTCGACCAGGACGAAGTTCTGGTCGACATCGGATACAAATCCGAGGGCCACATACCGCTCAAGGAACTATCGATTCGTCACAGTGTCAATCCGCTCGAAGTCGTTTCGGTCGGAGACCGCATCGAAGCACTCGTTCTCGACAAAGAGGACGATGAAGGGCGGCTGGTCCTCTCCAAGAAGCGTGCCCAGTATGAGCGCGCCTGGGGTCGCATTCAGCGGATCCACGCCGAGGGCGGCACCGTCACCGGGCCGGTCATTGAAGTCGTAAAAGGCGGGCTCATCGTCGACATAGGCTTGCGCGGTTTCCTTCCCGCATCGCTCGTCGAGCTTCGCCGGGTTCGCGACTTGGAGCCGTATGTCGGTCAGGAAATCGAGGCCAAGGTCATCGAACTCGACCGCAACCGGAACAACGTCGTGCTCTCCCGTCGGGCATATCTCGAAGAGCAGCAAGCCGAGGAACGGCAAGCCTTTCTCGACGATCTCGCAGTCGGCGAGGTCCGGTCCGGAGTTGTCTCTTCGGTCGTGAACTTTGGAGCGTTCGTCGATCTGGGCGGGATGGACGGTCTGGTGCATGTGTCGGAGTTGTCTTTCCAGCACGTGAACCACCCGTCTGAGGTCGTCAAGGTGGGCGACGAGGTTACGGTCAAGGTCCTCGAAGTCGACCTCGATCGGGAACGGATCTCCCTCTCCATCAAGCAGACCATGGAGGATCCCTGGGTCAAGTTCTCGCGCGAGCACGGTGTCAATGACATCGTTGACGGCACTGTCACCAAGACCGTTCCGTTTGGTGCCTTCGTCTCCGTTGGAGATGGCGTCGAGGGTCTTGTTCATGTGTCCGAGATCGCCATTCATCGTGTCGAGTCTCCAGAACTCGAGCTTTCCATCGGCCAGGCGGTTTCCGTCAAGGTCACGGAGATGGACGAGGAACGGAGACGGGTCAGCTTGTCGATCAAGCAGGCCAATCCTGAATGGAAAGACCGGGAGCCGGAAGAACGAGCCCCGCGTCACAAGCAACCCGAGGTACGCGAGTTCACGCGCGAAGAGCCGGAAGAGGAGCAAGAGCGGACGTTCGATGTCGATTCGTCACTCGAAGCAATCCTTCAAGAGCTTAAAGAGCGCGGCATCGGACGCCGATAGGTATCTCATAAGGTTGACACCCGAAAGATCTGTGGCACTCTGTTGGGTGCCGGGCAGATTCGGACGGGGGGAAAACCGCGCAGCTCTATCGGGTAGGGGAAGTTGTGTCCAAAAGGAGGCGACATGCAATGCCGATGCTCCTTGCACGACAGCTCCGGTCGGCCGGGGTCCCGACGATGGTGCGGCGTACGGTCACGCTGCGTGACGCGAAATCCATGACATTACGACCCAAATCGGCCAACCTTATGGAGAAGCCGAACGGGTTTAGACTGAAGGAGATTCGATGGGCAGGCGAACCCTGGTCCTGATTGTGGCTCTGCTGTTAGCCGGCATTGCTGCGTTTGCCGTGTGGCAGTTCCTTTCCAACGTGGAAGAAGAGAAAGAGGCCGAGCTCTTATTGCGGACGGTGTACCGGGCTTCCGGCGGCACAATCACCGAAGGCACCGAGGGAAGTCTGGTTCTATCCCAAGAGCGCGTCGTGGAGAGTGAGGAAGAGACCAGGTTCCTCCCGGACAACGCGATCGGCTCCCTGGAGCAATTGACCGCAACGCTCACGGGCCGGGTGGCGGCTGGTCCGATCTCGAACAACTCGATTTTGACCACGGATCAGTGGGTCGAGTTGACGGCCGATATCAAGCCCCTGGCGGAGCGTATTCCAGAGGGCAAACAGGCCATCACCATCGGGGTGGACAATATCCAGGGCGTCAACGGCTTCATTGAAGCCGGAGACCGCATCAACATCATCGTGACGCTCACTGCGCCCATCGAACAGATTGCCGAGGAAGTCATTGCTTCCGATACCCTCACCGAAGAAGAGCTCAAAGCTCTCGAGGCTGAGCTGGAGCAGGGCATCATCAGCCGGTTCGTCTTGCAGGGACTTCCGGTACTGGCGGTGGGCGACGAGATCCGTGTCGACGAAGACGCGGACCAGACCGTCACCGTGACCACCGTGCCGGTTGAAGGCGGAGAAGCCGCCCAGCAGGTGCAGACGGGGGTCCTGACTCTGGAGGTCACTCCCGAAGAAGCGGAGCGAATTGTCTACACGTTCGCGACAGGAACGGTGTGGCTGACGCTGGTTCCGGAGGACTTCGTGCCGGTTCCGACCGACGGCATCACCCGCGACAACTTGTTTGACACAGCTGAGGAGCTTGGCCAATAACATGAGCGACCCTCTCGACGACGCGGGAATCGTCATCGTTGACGACGATGACGATTTCCTCGACGAAGCCAAACGCCTCTTCGATGGCCGCGTACCAACGGTTCGCAGCATCGCCGACGCCCAGCGTGGCGTCGAGGAGGGCTCCGTCGACCTGGTGATGCTTGGTCCGTCCTTTGCCCATGAGGCCGGCCTCAAGGGAGTCGGCGTGTTGCTCGAAATCGATCCGGACCTGGCCATAGTCATGGTGGCCGGCACGATCACAGCTCCTTTGTTGCGATCCGCGATGCGAGCCGGATTGAAAGACGTGATTGAAGCTCCTTTGACGGTCCAAAGCGTCGGCGACGCGGTAGGTCAGATTGAGCGGACGGTCCGGCGCCCGCGACCGGCTGCGCCACCTCCCGAGCCTTATGCTGCTCCGGCCGGCGAGGGCAAGGTCGTTGCTGTTATGTCTGCCAAGGGTGGCAGCGGCAAGACCGTGACCGCCACCAACCTAGCGATGCTCCTTGCCCAGCGGCACGACCCGGCCCGGGTCTGCATTGTCGATGCCGACCTGCAATTCGGTGATGTCTGCCTGGTCTTGCAACTCGAGCCGCGGCTGACGATGGTGAATGCGGCTCATGAGCTACACCGACTCGATGAGCCACTGCTCGAATCGTTGCTCACGCCCCATCCATCCGGGCTCCGGGTGCTGGCTGCGCCGCTGGAACCGGCTTTCGCGGATGAGATCTCAACGGCGGCGATGACGGAGATCATCACGAAACTGCGTGGCATGTTCGATTACGTCATTGTCGACACTGCTTCGTTGCTCGATGAGCTCCTCTTGTCTTTGCTCGAACGCGCCGACCAGGTGCTGTACGTGCTCGACATGGACCTCCCGAGCGTGAAGAACGCCAAATTGGCGCTCGAGACGTTGCGGTTGCTGAAATTCCCCGGGTCAAAGGTGCAGCTGGTCTTGAACCGCTCCAACGCCCGTGCTCGTCTCGACGAGAAGGAGATCGAGCGGTCGTTGAAGCTCAAGATTTCGGCGGCGATCCCATCGGATGGGATGGTCCCGGCCTCCATAAACGAAGGTAGACCGGTAGTGGAATCGGCCCCCAGGTCGAGAGTGGCGAAGGGTTTCGACTCGGTCTACGACCTGGTCGCCACCAGCGCCAAGCAAGATACTTCAGGGAAGTCGGGCAAGCGCCGATGGATGTCCTGAATACAAGCAAAACCAACCCCGTTGCGACCGGCCGAACCGGCCTGCAGTGGGTAAGACAGTAGAGGGAGAACTCGATGGCATCCCTATCCGAGCGGGTCGCAGCTGCCAAGCAAGCAGAAGTCAGCTTTGATACGAAGCGCGACGACATGTTCCGCGAGCTGCGTGGCAAGCTCCATTTCAAGGTTGTCGAGGAGCTCGGCCCGACGCTGTACGACCGTCAAATGAGCGACGCTGAACTGCGTCTCCGCGTTCTCGAGATGCTCGAGTGGGCACTGGACCAGGAAGAGAGCGTCCCGTTGACGCGCTCCGATAGGACCCAGCTACTCAACGAGATTGCCTCCGACGTGCTCGGCTACGGACCCATCGATCCGCTACTCAACGATCCTGACGTTACCGAAATCATGGTGAACGGACCTCACAGCGTGTTTGTGGAGCGCAACGGCAAGATCATCAAGACGGAGTTTCGATTCGTCGACGAGGTGCATCTCCGGCGGATCATCGACAAGATCGTCGGCCAGATCGGCCGCCGCATCGATGAGGCCACACCGATGGTCGACGCTCGCCTTCCGGACGGTTCCCGGGTCAATGCCATTGTTCATCCGCTGGCGATCGGTGGTCCGTTTCTCACCATCCGGAAATTCGCAGTGGACCCGCTCACGGAAGCGGATCTGGTCCAGTTCAATACCTTCAATCAGAGCACGGCAGATTTCCTGCGCCAGTGCGTCAAGGGCCGGCTCAACATCATCATCAGCGGTGGTACCGGTTCCGGAAAAACGACAACACTGAACGTCTTGTCCAGCTATCTGCCCGGCGACGAGCGCATTGTCACCATCGAGGATGCGGCCGAGCTGCAGCTGCACCAGGAGCACGTGTTGACTCTCGAGTCCCGGCCCCCGAACCTGGAAGGCAAGGGGCAGATCACTATCCGCGACCTGGTCCGCAACAGCTTGCGTATGCGTCCCGACCGTATCGTGGTCGGTGAGGCTCGCGGTGGCGAAGCCCTGGACATGTTGCAGGCGATGAACACGGGCCACGATGGATCGATGACCACCATTCACTCGAACTCGCCCCGTGACACCCTGGCTCGCATCGAAACGATGGTGTTGATGGCCGGGTTCGATCTCCCCGTTCGTGCCATTCGTGAGCAAGTGGCTTCGGCGGTCAACCTGATCGTCCATCAGACACGGTTGCGGGACGGCTCCCGCCGTATCACGCACATCACCGAGATCGAAGGAATGGAAGGCGAGATCATCACATTGCAGGACTTGTTCCTGTTCGACTTTGGAATGGGTGTGGACGAGAGCGGGCGGTACCTGGGCAGGCTGAAAGCTACCGGCATTCGGCCCACGTTCAGTGGCCACCTGGAGGACTTCGGGATCAAGCTGCCACCGAACCTGTTTGATCCGGAGCCATTTGCCCGCCGCCAGGCCCAGTATTCGAAGTGAAACGGATACGCAGCCTCGTTGCGGCGGTCACGGTCGCCATTCTGGTCCTCGGGATCGGCGCAGCGGCCCTGGCTCAGACCGAACCCAGCGCCCCGGTTATTGAGATTACGGACGTCAACACGACCCGCTATCCACGGGTGCAGATGATCGTCGATTTCTTGAATCTTCCGGAGGCGCTCGATCCGTCCGGCCTCCAGGTCACCGAGAACGGGAATCCCGTTTCTGATTTGGAAATCGAAACCATCGCCGAATCCCGTGTCCAGGTCGGGATTGTGCTGGTCATCGATGCCAGCGGCAGCATGGAGGGTGAACCGATTGAAGCTGCCAAGGCGGCTGCCCTGTCTTTCATCAATCAGAAGCGGGCGGAAGACTTCATTGCCATTGCCACCTTTGCCGACGAAGTCCAGGTCGTCCGGGGCTTCACCAGCACAAAATCGGCCCTGGTGGCCGCTGTGGAAGGCATCGTGGCGAATGGCGACACGGCCTTCTACGACGGCATCATTCGGGCTACGGATCTGTTCTCGGGCGATGCCGAACGCCTCGAGCGCAACATGATCGTGCTCACCGACGGAAAAGATGAAGGCAGCGTCGCGACACTCGACGATGCGCTTGCCGCCGTGGACGACAAAGGAGTTCGGGTCTTCGGCGTGGCACTGGAATCGACCGCCTTCGATCCCGCCGACCTGCAGACCGTGGTCGCTGATACCAACGGGCTGTATTTGTCCACGCCCGAACCGGGGGCGTTGAGTGGACTCTATGACCAGATCAAACGCGAGCTCGACAACAAGATCGTTGTCCGTTTCAACGCCACCCAGGACAAGGCCGGCGACCTCGAGATCGGGGTCGGGTATCAAAACCTGGCTGCGGCCACTTCGGTGAACGTACCCGGCTTCATCAAGGCGCCACCTCCCACCACTACGACCACGGTGACGTTCGCGCAGCCCGAGCCCTACTCACCAGCCACGGCCGGACCGGTTTCGGCGGGAACGCTGCGACTGCTCGGCACATTGGCGGTTGGGTTGGGAATCGTTCTCTTCATCATCATCCTCGCCGGCCCGGGGGAGGAAGACGGGGCTTCGGCGTTCCGTAAACGTCTGCAGGCCTACGGTCGGGGCCGCGCCGCCGGTCCTGAGGAAGAGAAGAAGGGTTTCTTGGCCAGAATTCCCGGCTTGAGCCGCTTCACGAAGTCGGCCGAGGAAGCCGCACAGCGGCGGGGTCTGCTCAGCGGCGTCAACGCAGTGCTCGAGCAAGCCAACATCCCCCTGCGCGGTGGAGAAGCCCTGGCGGCCGGGTTGGGATTGAGTGTCATCGCCGGGGTTCTCGCCGGACTGTTCACTCGCAGCGCCATAGCTGCCGGGGTGGGCTTCCTGGTTCTGTTGCTGCTCGTTGCTGCGGCCATCCAATTTGCCGGTACCCGGGAGAAGCGCATCTTCGAACGCCAGCTTCCCGACACACTCACGCTCTTGTCGACGTCGCTGCGAGCCGGTTACTCGCTGCTGCAGGCCGTCGAAGCGGTCGCTGCAGAGGCGCCCCAGCCGACCGGGCGTGAGTTCGGGCGCTCGATCGCCGAGTCGCGTCTCGGCCGCCCCGTGGTCGACACCATGCAGGCCATTTCCGAACGCATGCGTTCCCAGGACTTCCAATGGGCGGTCATGGCGATCGAAATCCAGCGCGAAGTAGGCGGAAACCTCGCCGAGGTTCTCCAGACGGTTGCCGACACCATGCGTCAGCGAAACCGCCTGAAGGGCGAGATCAGGGCGCTGACTGCGGAAGGCCGTCTGTCGGCGATCGTGCTGGCCTTGCTCCCGATTGTGCTTTTTGCGTTTCTATTCAGCACGAATCGCAGCTACCTGGAGCCGCTCTTCGAGGAGACGGCGGGGCTCATCGCCATTGCAGTTGGACTGGGGTTGATGGGCGCAGGCGTGTATTGGCTCAAGAAGATCGTCGATATCGAGGTCTAAATGGATCCCAAGCTATTTGCCGTAGGGTCAGTTTTCGTGGCCATGGCCGGACTCGTATTGTGGATTGGCTTTGGCATTGTCCGGGCTCGAAAAGCCGCGACAGAGCGGCTCGCCGTCTACGGATCGGCCGAACTCATCCGGGATGAGACACTCAAGAAGCCCGTCGCCGAGCGGGCGATTGCCCCGGTCTTTCTGGCCGTAGGTCGGGGCCTGGCCAGGTTTACTCCCGTGGGCTGGCTGAAGAAGACCCAGCGACGAATTGTTCTGGCCGGTTCTCCCGGGAACCTGGACGCCAACTCCTGGGCCGTCATCAAGCTGCTGACCTCGGTTGGTGGTTTGATACTCTGGTTCTTCCTGCAGGGCCCCCTCGAGTTCCGCATGAAGGTCCTGAGCTTTGCCCTGCTGGCCGTGCTCGGTTTCTTCGGGCCCGACGTGTGGCTCACCCGCAAGATCGACGATCGGCGTCTAGCGATGCAACGGGCGCTTCCCGACGTTCTCGATCTCCTGGTTATCAGCGTCGAGGCGGGCCTCGGGTTCGACTCGGCCCTGGCCCGCGTGGTCGGGACTGTGCCCGGACCGTTATCGGAGGAGTTCTTCCGGATGCTGCAGGAGACGCGTGTGGGGGTGAGCCGCCGCGACGCGATGAGACACCTCACCGACCGCACCGATTTGGACGAGCTTCGCTCGTTCCTGCTGGCTATGATGCAAGCGGAAGCTTTTGGTGTGGCGATCGCCCAGGTGTTGCGCGTCCAGGCCGACGAGATGCGGGTCCAGCGCCGCCAGCGCGCCCAGGAGAAGGCGTTTGCGGCGCCGGTGAAGATGGTGTTTCCGCTGGTGTTCTGCATTTTCCCGGCTCTCTTCATTGTGTTGTTGGGCCCGGCCGCCATCCAGATTTACAACACGTTCACCGAGCTGTAAGCGATCGCTGGCGTGGCTGCCGCGACCACCCGGCTTCCGGATCTCTGGCGGCGGCTCTCGGTAAGGCATCTTCTCTTGCTGACCCCATGGATCGGGATTGTGGTGGGTGCATCTCGCCCGATCCGCGACAACTCTTTTCTCTGGCATGTTCGGGCCGGCGAACTCCAGCTGGCCGGAGGCCGTGTGCTGACCGTCGACCCGTTCTCCTACACCATGGCCGGGGAGCCCTGGCGCACGCAATCGTGGCTGGCAGATCTCCTCTATGGGACGGCTGAACGGGGGGCAAACGGGCTCGGCTGGGTGCCCTGGCTGCTCATCGTGGGCGGGGGGCTCGTTCTGACCTTGGTCGGAGTGGCGGCTTACCGGCGGGTATCAGATCCACTGCCCGTGGCTCTAGCCCTGGTCGCCCTCACCTGGCTGGGCCTTCCCAATCTGGTTCCCAGACCGGCGCTCTTCTCATTCGTCCTGCTGGCTCTGCTGGTGCTGGTACTCGAGATCCGAGCAGAGTGGGCGGTTCCGCTCATCATGTGGGTCTGGGCTGGGTTACACGGGTCCTTTGTTCTCGGACTCGGCCTTTTGGTCCTCGACGCTCTTCGTCGGAGTCCAGGTTGGCGCCGAGCAGCCGTGCGCTTGGCGTTCGCTGCCCTGGCAGTCAGTATCACGGCGCATGGCCTGGGTGTTTGGGCGATGCTGACGTCGTTCTTGACCAACAGGGAGGCGCTCAGTTTCATCTCGGAGTGGGCCGCCCCGGACCTGCTATCGATAAGTGTGGCTCCCTATGTGGTCGTCATCACCGCGGTGATGGTTGCCGCCGCAAGGGGCCGCATCGAGGTGCGGGAACTCTGGGTGGTCATCCCGTTTCTCGTATTTGGCCTGACCTCGGTGCGGGCGATCATGCCGGCGACCATCGTGCTGGTCCCGTTCGCGGCTTCTGTCTGGCCCTCGTTGCACGAGCAGTCGGTGGGAACCCGGGGTTCGACCCGCATCAACCAGGCCATTGCCATCAGCCTCGTTCTGCTGCCATTCCTTTCCCTTTTTGGCTTTAAAGGGGTTGATCCTGAACGGTTTCCAGTCGAGGCGGCAGGATATCTGGAGACCGAGGCGGTGTGGCACGATGATGCGACCGGCGGTTATTTGATCTACGCCAACCGGTTGCCGGTGTTCGTTGATGACCGGGCTGAATTGTACGGCGCTGCGTTCTTCCGGGAATTCGTGCATACTCGCCTCGGAACACCCGCATGGGAAAAGGCGTTCCAACAGTACGGGATTGAACAAGCCCTGGTCGCAACGGACGCGGGGCTTGCCGAAGTGCTCACCGCGGCGGGCTGGCAGATCGACTTCTCGGACGACCGGTGGACGGTCTTCTCGCGCAGCTAATCCGATTCGGGTGTTTCGCAGGCTTGCACTTGTGGCCGCGGTCGGCGGTTCGTTCTGGCGCTCGAGGCATGACTCGGGCGCCTACCGGCGTCTGGATCGAGTGACGACGGTGAGCGCCCATGATCTCGGTTCGTCCGAATACCGGGTCCCTTCCGTGACCGGCGCGCAGCCTCGAGAAGCTAAACGACGGCAAGGCGCCGGCAGGGAGCACAACAAGAGTGGGGGACCCTTTCGGGTCCCCCACTGATATCTTTAGGCGTTTCGGGCTAGATGTCTACGGAGCTCGCTATCTCACTCCACAGCACTGAGTTTTGGTCGCCGGCAAACTGGACCGCCACCAGGGCGACTATTGCGATGAGGACTACGAGTAATCCCCACTCAACCAGTCCGGCTCCTTGCTCGTTCTGGAATCTGCTCCTCGCAAACTCACTCAGTGGCTCCCAGCCCATCAATCGCCTTTCGGATCAATCGACTAGACGTCGAGTGCGCTGCCGATTTCGCTGAAGGTGTCCGAAACTTGCTCGCCGGCGAAGGTGATCGCCAGGATCGCGATGATCGCAATCAGCACGACCAGCAGTGCGTACTCAACCATGCTGGCGCCGCGCTCGTCCTTGAAGGACTCCCAGCGGGCCGCCAACTCACTCATTACTGTCAACACAAGAACCCTCCTACAGGCTCGGGTCACTACCTGGCGGCAAGCTACCACGCAGAGCGCTCATTTCACCATAGGTCGAGCGGCCCATTTTCCACAGAACGATGGCTACCGCCGCTTGACCAGACCGAGCCGGATAGCCTCAACGGCTGCCTGGGTCCGGTCGCTGATGCCAAGCTTTTCATAGATCGACGCCAGGTGGTTCTTGACAGTTTTTGGCGATATGAAGAGGCTTTCTGCTAGTTCGTCTGTGGCGCTGACACCCTCACCGAGCAGGGTCAACAATTCGCGTTCGCGAGCGGTGAGCGATGCTGCACCCGGGTCGAGGGCCGGCTCCATGTAGTGAACAAGAATCTCACGGAGAGTGGTCGTAAGCGGAGTCAAGTTCTCTCCCGCGGCCACCGCTCTGACGGCTGCCGCCAGCTCGGGCAGCGGAGTCGATTTCGAAAGAAAACCTTGGGCGCCCGCCTCCACAGCCTGGGATCGGCGTTGGTCGTCCGCATGCATCGTCACAATGATGGCGGGAAGCGATCCTTTCAACGCGGCCAGCACCTCGAATCCGGAGAGGTCCGGCATTTCTAGATCGATCAGGAGGACATCCGCCGGAATCTTCTTGGCCATCGCAACGAGTTCGACACCGCCGGAGGCGGTTCCTGCAACGCGAAGATCCGGGATGGCAGCGAGAGCCTGACTTACACCCTCGGCAAACAGCGTGTGGTCGTCGGCGACGAGTACGGCAATCAATCTGGCCCCCATGTCACGGTTACGGCCGTTCCGCCCTTGGTACTCGTGATGTTCAGGGCGGCACCGATTCTTTCGGCTCTCTCTTCCATTCCCAGCAAACCGAAGTGGCCCTCCGGCACTCGATCCCGTCGGAAGCCTTTTCCCTCGTCGTGCACGGTGACGGATCCCTGGTCGAAGTCGACGGTGCCGTGGACC
>Ga0224512_10002826_pt1 | contig 15620 bp, 15 predicted proteins | sample SF_May12_sed_USG_4_FD_169103 | JGI IMG/M metagenome (GOLD analysis project Ga0224512, IMG submission 169103) | Sediment microbial communities from San Francisco Bay, California, United States - SF_May12_sed_USGS_13 | ecosystem: Environmental > Aquatic > Marine > Sediment | place: USA...
ATGGCTGGACATGAGGTGACGATTCCTCCCGCCGGGTTTGGTGCCTATCTGGCGCTGCCCGAGGTGACTCCGGCTCCGGCTGTCGTGGTCTTCCACGAGGTGTGGGGTCTCAACGATGACATACGCAGGATCGTTGACCGGTTTGCCGCGGCAGGCTACGTCGCGCTGGCGCCCGCCATTTGCGATGGCACGACCCGATGCATGATGCAGGGACTGCGGAACCTGGCGGCCGGCGCAGGACCCAGCGTGGACGCCGCCAGAGCGTCGTTCGCCTGGATAGCCGGGCGAGACTTCGTCGATAGCGGACGGGTGGCGGTGGCCGGCTTCTGTATGGGGGGTGGCTTTGCCCTGCTCCTGGCTTCGTCGGGCGACCCGGCGGCGGCCGCCGTCAACTACGGACGGGTGCCCACCGATCAGGACTATGCAGCGATGTGTCCGATCGTTGCCTCCTATGGAGGCCTCGACAAGGCGTTTGTGCCTCACGTCGAGCGTCTCGAAACGGGCTTGACCGCAGCCGGCATTGCTCACGACGTCAAGGTGTATCCGAAAGCCGGGCATTCGTTCATGAACGACGCGTCCATCGCCCCGCTCATGCGTCCGTTCAGCGCCCTCATGCATGTCGGCTACAAACCGGACGAGGCCGAAGAAGCCTGGGACCGGATACTCGCCTTCTTCTCAGAGCACGTCTGAGGTCAGCGCCAGTCGCGCTTGGTCTCGGCCTTGGCCTCGCGCCACTCGTCACGCAACCGGCGGATCATGGACGGGACCGATTCGGTCGCCCGGGAAAGCTCCGGGTTGGCGATCCCCGCCAACGCCCGGCGGAGACCGGTGCGCATGCTCGCCGCCCAGGTGCGAGAGATGAGCAGTGAGAGCCCGACTCCGAACGCGATGCTGCCGACCCCGATGGCCAAACCGACCGGCAGGGTCACCGCTCCTGCCAGACCGACCGAGAGCCCGGCGATCAGGCCGGCGGTGGCCACCGAGCCCCCGACCGAGGCCCCGACCTGGGTGATGGGTCGGGTATCCGCCTCGATCGTGACGACGTGGGCGCCCTCTCCGACCGATTCCACATGGTGGGTGATCGAAGTGGCGCTGCGGAGAGCGCCGGTGCCCTGGCTGAGCTTGAGGCCTCTCCGGATGGCGGTAACCGGTGAGCTGTCCCGCTCCCACACAATCCCTGCCCTGGCCCGGCGTTGGGGTCTGAGGCCCTCGTGCCGGCTCATCCACGTGACGACCGTCTGTTCGAGGGCGTCCCGGGACCCGGTGACGGTGGCTCGCTCCGCCATGCGCGACGGGGCCAGGAAGCGGTGCAGCACGGTCGGTACGACCTCCTCGGGCGGTACGACCAGTTCCTCAGCGAGGGCTTGCTCCACGTAGGCGGGATTGACGCCCAACTCGTCGGCGATGCGTTGCAGCATCTGCTTGTCGAAGACATCGGGCTGGTGCAGTTCGTCACTCTGGAGCTCGATGGCGCGGCGCAAGACCCGTTCGACGGTGGCGGCGCGCATTGCATCGAGGCGATCGGCCACCCCGGTGTCGTGTTCGTCGAACCATCCGGGAGGGAGATGTTGACGCGATCGATCGGACATGGATCCCAGTATCGCGCACCGGCAGGGCTTCAGGTCGGGAGCAGCTCAGTCACCACAGAAAGTTTCGAGGGCGCCGCTGACCCAGTCTCGGGAGCAGACCTGCTCGAGCCATCGGACCTCTGCGAGAGCTTTCCCACTGGTACCGAGGAAGGACACCGTGAGCGGGACGCCGTCTACGGTCGGGTCGAAGGTACCGCTGTATCCGCCAAGGTCCCCACCCGCCGACGTCGTCGTATAGGTGAGAACAGTCCCCGAGGTGAACGTTATCTCCACTGCCGTCACGGTGCCGTCCGTGATGCCGATCACACTGCCGGAACCAGGCACGAGGCGGCCTGCTTCTTCCCGCCAGGACGGTGAGATCGTCCCGATACCCGGGGCATCCCATTCGGTCTTCAGCATGCAGCCCTCGCCTTCCGAGCCCGTTCCGTCGGGGTTGCGAATGGTCTCCTGAACACAAATACCCGGCCCGCGCTCCCATGCCCGTATCGCCCAGCCGTCGCCCTGGGCAACGATGCTCTTTTCGCCTGGTTCGGCTTGCAGGATGGCCTGAAGGCTCGTGTTCCCGGTGATCACGGCATATCGGTAGGCGGCCTCGTCCTGATCGGTGCTCGATTGCAGCATCCAGATCTCTGCAACGTCGGCCAGGTAGGTCGCCATGCACGGCTCGAGGAGCGACGGGTCGCCCACGAGGTCGATCGTACCGGTGGATTCGTTGTAGGTGGCGGTTGCCGAACCGCCGGCGCTTTCGGCGCAGGACACCGTCGCGGCGGCCGCCAGATCGTATTCGGAACGCGTCACGATTCCGTCCGCGATCATGTTCCTCTGTTCGAGTGTCGTGGCCGGCAGGACATGAGACGCCCAATCGAAGGAGAGCTGATTACCGCTTCTCGTGATCTCTCCACGCACCATCGAGCGGAACATCAGAGCTGTGACCTCGAACACGACGATGCCGTCGCGGACGATCCGCACCGGTATTCCCTCGGCCGTCGTCTCGAGTTCCGTGGTGCCGTCCGAGTAGGCGAAGCCCGCCAACTCGTGAGTCGTGGGTTGCCCGGCGGGGTCGCCATCGGAGAGAGCCGCCCATACGGCCAGGGGCGTGCGTGGCGTCGTGAGCAGCGACCATGGGACCTCGCCGTTGTTGCGTTCGTTTTCGAACTGACCGTTGCCCGTCCATTCGTTGGAGTTGAACCGTTGATAGCTGTATCTGTGGACGACGGCATCGTCGGTGACGTCGACACGGTCGGCGCGGTAGAAGACCCGGGTGACAAACAGGAGGCGTCCGACCTTTCCGGGCCCCACGGAAAACGTCATCTCGAACGATGGCCACTCGGCAATGGGCGCCGAGGGTTCGTCGGCCCGTGCTGTCGTCGACGTCGATGCGGGAACGGTCGGTATGAGGTCCTTGTCGTCGAACACCGGAAACGTGGGTACGGACGCAGATGCCGTGCAAGCTGTCACCAGCAGAACCAGCGCCAGCACCATCCGGACTCGCATGGAGCAAGTATACCCCGGTTCAAGCCGGTGTCGCACTGATAGATATGGTCAACTATGATAAACAATCGTAAAATGGACTCTCGATGACGCTGCGTCTCGATCCCGAACACCTGAGCCGGCATTGTGCGTGGCTGACAGCCATGTCGTCGGACCTGAGGATGGTCCGTCAGGAGGCCACCCGGCTTCTCGCGACGGTGGGCCGCTCGTCTGGCGCGGTGCAGAACCTCGCTTTCGCGATCGGCGGCATGACCATGCGCAGTGATGATCTTTGGTGTCGGCTTCGGTTCGTTGGAGACCTCGACAGCGAGTGGGAATCCACCGTGGTGCCGGCTCTGCTGGGCGTCTGGTCCCGGATCGAATCCTTCGATGGGTCGGACAACGACCCGCGGCTCGACGGATGGTTGAGCGAGTCGCGTGGACTCGAGGCGGAACTGGCTGCGTGGCTCGACGGTCGGTCACCTACGGCGGTGAGCCGGGCAGTGTCGGAGCTTTCGCCGGAGGTCGGGCGGCGGATGGCGCTTCGCTACCCGGGCCTCATCGCAACGGCCGATGGTGTGCCGACCGCGTGGAGAGCGACGGCGACGCGGCGCCTCATGGCGCTCGAGATCGATCGGCTGCGTGAGGAGAGGTCCGGTTTCGGTCTGTGGCTCGATGACATCATGTCCTGGCCCCACCCTTCGGAGCGGGACCGGATCGACGGCCGGATCGACACGCTGGAACGGTGGCTGGCGTCAGACCGGACGTTTGTCATGTTCGACGGCCGGAACGATGGGATGCTCGTGGAGGTGATCGGTGAGCTCGACAGTGCAGACCATATCGCCGTGGTCGTTCCCGGGATCGGAACCACCGTCGACAACTTCGATGCATGGGTGGCGGCACCGGCGGGCCGGTTGTCTGCCGCGGTCCCCGACGGTGCGAACGGCGTGGCGGTGGTTGGGTGGCTCGGGTACGACGCACCGCTTGGTCCGGGTCTGAACATCGATCCGCTCACCCGGGACAATGCCCGGGCGGGCTCAGCCTCGCTTCGAGCGTTCGTCGATGGAGTCCGGGTGGTGAATCCGGATGCCTCCCTCACCGTCGTGGCCCACAGTTATGGCTCGGTGGTGTCCGGGTGGGCCGCCAGGGCCGAGATCCTGGATGTGGATCGCCTCGTGTTGGTCGGGAGCCCCAACATCCCGGTCGAATCGGTCGCCGACCTTCATCTGGCTGATGGGGGCCGCGTCTTCGTCGGGGAGGCGCCTGGGGACCCGGTGGTGTGGCTGGGCGACGTGTCGGATGGGTGGTTTCCGGTACTCGGACACGGCTGGGACCCGGGTGATTGCGCCGAGTTCGGGGCGCCGGTATTCACTACGGATGCGACGTCGTGGCAGAAGGCGCACTCCTCCTATCTGACAGGCGGCTCGGCCGCGACCATCGGCCAGATCGTGGTCGGTGACATCGAGGGCACCGACTTTGTGTGCGAGCCATGATGTCTGGCTTGCTCGAAACGCCGTCTACGATTCTGCGTCATGCAACGTCTTCTTCGCTCCTGCGCGCTGGCAGTGCTCGTCACCGCCTGCTCGGCGCCGGTGACGGTCACCACCCCGGTGCCGGCAACGTCGACGGTGCCCGAACCGCCGGTGGCGACCACACGACCCTCCTCGACGACATCCCTTGCGGTAACCACCACCGTTCCAGCGACGACGACCACGGTTGTCGACGGCATCGTGGTGACCGTCGCTTCAGGAGCCGTTTCCTCTGAGTTCCGGAGGGAAGTGGTGCTGGGCGACGAGGTCCGGATCGTCGTCACGGCCGACGTGTCGGACGAGGTACACCTGCACGGCTACGACCTCGTCGCCGATATCGAGGCCGGTCAGACCGTCGTATTTGAGTTCGTGGCCGACATTCCTGGCATCTTTGAGATGGAATTGGAGGGTGCTCGCCTCCCGATTCTGGAACTGACCGTGCAACGATGATGCGGCGGGCGATGTTCGTGCTCGGGCTGGCCCTGGGCACCCTGGCTCTCGCTCCGGGGGTGGCGCTGGCTCATGGTGTCGGCGGCCGTCAGGATCTTCCGATCCCGCTGGAGTGGTCGCTCCTGGTGGCCGGAGTTGTCGTGGTGGGCTCCTTTGTCCTGCTCGGCTCGTTGTGGACCGAAGCACGGCTCCAGGACGGTCCCCGGGCCCGACCCCTGCGAGCCGCATGGGTGGGTCCGGTCGGACGGGTGCTGGCCGTCCTGGGTGTTGTGTTCTTCGTGGTCGCCTTGCTCGGCGGCATGATCGGCTCGGGCAGCCCGACCCGGGCGATGTCACCATTTATTGTCTTTGTGCTCTTCTGGCTCGTGGTCCCCTTCGCGGGCGCCTTGCTCGGCGACCTGTACACGATCGTCAACCCGTGGCGCACCGTCGGGAAAGGGGCAGCCGTGCCCGAGCGGCCCGTGCCCGAAGGGCTGGGCGTGTGGCCGGCTGCACTGGCTTTCCTGGCGTTCACCTGGCTCGAACTGGTGGCCACCCGGGGAAGTGAGCCGCGCTCCCTCTCGATCGCCATCATCGTGTACACGGCTTGGATCGTCTTCTGGGTGGCCCGGTACGGTCTGGACAACGGGCTGCGGGCGGGCGACACCTTCACGACCTACAACCGGGTGATCAGTGCCATCGCTCCCTTCGGCCGCAGTCCGGATGGCACCCTGGTGTGGCGGGGCTGGCTCCGGGCCTTGCCGGTGCTTCCGCAATGGCGTGGTCTCACCCCGTTCGTCCTGCTGATGATCGGCACCGTCACCTATGACGGCCTGTCGAGTTCGATTCGCTGGGACAATTGGTTCGGCACGACCGCCCGGACGACCTGGTTTGCTTCTCTGTCGCTGGTGGGCATCACGGCCATCATCGGAGCCGCCTATTACGGAGCATCGTGGTTCGCGGCGCGGCTGGGAGAAGTCGACCGGCCGGCACGAGAGGTGGCCGACAGCTTCGCCCACACCCTCGTTCCGATCGGACTCGCCTATGCCTTTGCGCACTACTTCACTCTCGTGCTGTTCGAGGGCCAGAAGCTGCTCTCCACCGTCTCCGATCCGTTCGACTTGGGTTGGAACCTGTTCGGGACCGTGGATTGGAACATCGTCTACTGGTTCCCGTCCGACGCCGTGTGGTGGGTGCAACTCGGATCGATCGCTTTCGGCCACGTCCTCGGGGTCGTGCTCGCCCATGATCGGGCGCTGGTTGACTTCCCGAAACGAAATGCGATGCGCAGCCAGTGGGCGATGCTGGCGCTGATGGTTCTCCTGACCAGCCTCGGCCTGTTCATCCTCGCCGAGGGCTAGAGGGACATGGGGCCGCGACTGCCTGCTTCGGGCCGTTCACTTCTGTGGTGCCCCGCTGATGGCGACACCGCTCAAAGACCGATTCGACAAGGAGGTCGTGGAGATCCTCGCCGATCGGTTCTCTGTGGCCGTTGGCGGATTCGACCGGGAGACGTTCGTAGCGGACCTTCTCTCCCGCTTCCCCTCCCTCGAGTTGAAGGAACGGGTCAACCTCGTGGCCGACCGCCTGGCGACCGACCTGCCCGCCGACTACCCGACGGCGCTTTCGGTCGTCCTGCAGGTGGCCCCGAGTGGAATCGGTGAGTGGGCGGCCTGGCCCCTGTGCTCGTTCGTCGAACGCCACGGTGTCGGCTTCCCCGTCGAGTCACTCGACGCCATGTCGACGCTGACCCAGCATTGGAGTTGCGAATTCGCGGTGCGTCCCTACCTGGAAGACCACCTCGAACTGACTCGCCAATACCTGGGACGCTGGGTGAACGATCCGCATGAGGCGGTGCGCCGCCTCGCCTCGGAAGGTACCCGTCCTTTGCTTCCCTGGGGGCCGAGGGTGAAGGCTCTGACCGACGACCCGGGAATCGGCATCGAGGTGCTCGTCGCCTTGCGCCACGATCCATCCGAGAACGTACGCCGGTCCGTGGCGAATCATCTGAACGACCTCGCCAGGTCGCATCCTGACCTGGTCGTCGATCTGCTTGCGGAGTGGTCGGCCGGCGATCCTCCCCCCAACTCGCTCATGATTCGCCATGCGCTTCGGACCCTCGTGAAGCAGGGCCACCCCGGCGCGCTTGAACTGCTTGGCTTCACAGTCGATCCAGAGGTGTCGGCTACCCGCTTCTCCTGCGACCCTGACGTGGTGTCGCTCGGTGCCATCATCGAGATGACCGCAGAGCTGACGTCGACGTCGACCGTCGAGCAGATGCTGGTCATCGACTTCATCATCCACCATGTGTCGGGGTCGGGTGGCACGTCGCCGAAGGTGTTCAAATGGACCACGCAGTCGCTGGCTCCCGGGGAGACGGTGACCTTGACGAAACGGCGGCGGATAATCACGGCCTCGACGAGGCGCTTCCAGGCCGGCTTTCATCGCATTGAGCTTCAAATATCCGGGAAGGTGCTGGCCGACACGGGTTTTCACCTCCGGGAGGGCTCTCCTTCGGCGACCTGAGCCTGGCTATGCGCGGTTGCGAGTCGCGTCTGCGGCGACCTTCAGATCCCGCCAGTCGGTGACGGCCAGTCGGGCCATCTGGACGAGCCGTTCGATACTGCCGTCACTCAGCAACAACAGGTCATCGATCACATCGTCCGGGGGCGTGATCTCGCCGTAGCTGTCGTGCCAGGCCAACTCGGTCAGCTCAAGGAGATCGAGAGCGATCGGCGCCTGGCCCTCGCCGAAGACCTCTGTCGCCTGTCGCTTGCGCTGCTCTCGCCTTTCTGCACGACTCACTGCCATGGGCACATTGTGCCATCACCCGGAGCCGGGCAGTCGTAGTCTGCCTCATGGACTTTGCGCTTCAGACCAGCGGAACGTACCGGCAAGTCCTCGATATGGCTTTGTGGGCCGAGCGGCACGGGCTCGTGTCGCTCGCCCTTCCCGACCACTACGTCATGTCGGTCCGGCGAGACCAGCTCGATGTCCCCGCCCCGGACTGTTTCGCGCAGCTGGCCGGCCTTGCCAGAGAGACGGCGAGCATCGAGCTGTCGGTGTTGGTCAGCCCCATCACCTTCCGGCACCCTGCCGTTCTCGCCAAGCTCGGCGCGACGATCGCCGAGATGTCCGGGGGTCGGTTTTCGCTCGGTGTCGGCACGGGCTGGCTGGACATGGAACACGAGCTCTTCGGTTTCGAGTATCCACCACTCGCCACCCGGTTCGACATGCTCGAAGACGCCCTTGGATACCTCCGGGCTGCATTCGCCGTGGAGCCGATCGCCCACGAAGGCCCCTTCTACCGCCTCGCCGCATTCGACATGGTGCCGTCCCAACGTGTTCCGATCGTGGTGGGTGGCCGGGGCCGGCTCCGCACCCCGCGCCTGGCGGGTACGTTTGCCGACGAGTACAACGCCTATCCGGCTCCGCCCGATGAGTTCGCCGCCCGGATCGGCAGAGCCTATCGGGCGGCGGTAGCCGCCGGTCGCGACCCGGCCGGCATTCTGTTATCCAGCAGCGGCAACGTGGTGGTTGCAAACACCGAAACCGGGTACCGGGAAAAGCTGTCCCGCCAGGCAAAGTCGGCCGGGATGGCGGTGGCAGAGATCGAACAGCATCTTGCCGACCGCAACGCCCCACGGGGGACCGCCGGTCAGGTGCAAGAGGTGCTCGGCCACCTCGAGGAGGCCGGCGTCACCCGGTTCTATCTGCAGACGTCGGGCGACACGCCACTCGAAGCCGTCGAAGAAACCCTGCAGCTGATGGGCGCCTAGCGGATCAACCCGTGGCAATCAGAGGGCGTAGTCATGGTCCCCTCGGCGCTTGGCGGCTGTGCGCCCGCGAAATCCGTCAGCGGCGACCGATATCGTACGAACATATGTTCGACTCACTGGAGCAACCGATTCCCGCCCGGCTCGATGAGCTGGAGCCAGGCCCGGTCCTCGCAGCATGGCTCGAGACCATCGATGTGGAGGCGGTTTCGGGCTACGACCGGGTCGTGGTGCTGCGAGCCGACCAGCGCATGGTGTCCCACTACCAGGCTCGCATGTACCAGGACATGGCTTCGGTGTCCGACGCGCTCGACGACCTCGAGGATGTCGAGCTGATCGTGGACGCGGCGGTCGCCGAGATACGAGCCGGCTTGCAACTCACCCGCCGGTCGGCAGATGTCGAACTGTCGCTCGCGCTCGACCTTCGTCACAGGCTGCCACAGGTGTGGAGGGCCCTGGCGCGGGGTGATATCGATCTGCGCCGGGCGAGGACGATCCATTCCGGGACGGAGCATCTGTCGCCGCAACAGGCGCGGGAGGTTTCCGACCTCGCCCTCAGAGAGGCCCCGGATCAGACGACCGGGCAGCTCAGCGCGTGCGTGCGAAGGCTCTGTATCGAAGTCGAACCAGACGACGCCCGGCAGCGATACGAACGGGATGTCGGCGACCGGCGCGTCGTCACCGAGCCGACCCCGGCCGGGACGGCTCACCTCCTTGCCCTCCATCTCCCGCCTGATCGAGTTGCAGCCGCTTCCGCACGCATCAATGAGCTCGCCCGCAGCTTGAAGACCGCCGCCGAAGAGCGCACGATGGACCAACTGCGTGCGGACGTGTTTCTCGAGTTGATCGAGGGCAGGTCCGTTGGCGCCTCTGGCAGGGGGAAGGTCGATATCAGGGTCGATCTGACCACTCTGGCCGGCCTCTCGGAAAACCCGGGTGAACTGGGAGGGTACGGGCCGGTCATTGCGGACATCGCCCGGCAGACCACCGTTCATCAACGTCGGGGGCAATGGCACTTCACGGTCACCGATCCCGATACCGGACTCGCCGTATCCGAGGGGATCACGAGGCGCAGGCCGACCGCGGCTCAGCGACGCCACGTCGAGTCCCGAACTCCCACGTGCGTGTTCCCCGGGTGTCGCATGCCTGCAACAGCATGCGACCTCGACCACCAGAAGCCGTTTGCACAGGGCGGACCAACGTCGGTCAGGAACCTCGGTCCACTATGTCGCTCTGACCACGTCATCAAACACCGGGCAGGCTGGACCTACCGGTGGATGCCCGATGGCCTGTACCGCTGGACAAGCAGGCTTGGCCACATCTACACGACGAGCGGTACGCCGCCGTGACGTAGTCCCGTTGGTTGTCCCGGACTTCAGAACCCGCACAAGGTGGCCTCGAAGCCCGATGGTCTGCCTAGGCTGAGGCCATGGTCGTGACCCGATTCCTGGCCCACCAGAGCGGCTGGGACGAGACGCTCATCTTCGTGGCGGTGGTTGCCGTCGGCCTCTACGTGTTGAAGCGGGTCGAGCGCACCGCCCGGCAGCGAGCGGACGCAGGCGACGCACTCCCCGATGACGCGAGTCCCCGTGACGATGCGGGAAGCGGCCCCGAGGGAGGCGGATCGGGGCCGGGTGCCGGGGCCGGCGACCCTCGGTGAGCTTGTTGGCCGTTCGCCTCGCCAGACAGGTCCTGTCCTTCTAGGATTGCGACCCATGAGCGAACACTCCGCCGCGGTTGCCCAGTCGATGAGCGTCCCTGAGGATCTCGTGATGCGGTCGGCTGCGGCTCGCGCTCAAGCCCAGGGCGTCTCGGTCGACGACGTTCTGGCGGCCTGGTCGGGCGGCGGCAGCATGGCAGCCGCAGCGCCTGCCACTTCGGCGCCGGCCGCTCCGGCTCCGCCACCGGCAGAAGTGGCCGCCGAGGCCGCCCCGGCGATGGTCGATGAGCCCGTCGTGGCCGACGTTGTCGCCCCGGCTGCAGAATTGGTTCCGGCTGCCGTCGCCGTTCTCGAACCAGAAGCAGAGCCGATCGAGGCGGGCTCACTACGTGGCCGTCTCATGATGTCCGGCAAGCTCGGCGCCGTCATCGGAGCGATGTTCGGTGTGCTGGCCGTGGTCGTCTCAACCCGTTTCGGGCTCACCCGGACCAACCTCGCCGGGACCGAAGACGCCGTGGAGACGGTGCTCGTGGTGGAACCGTCGCAGGTTCTGCTCTTCGTGGCCGTGATCTCCGCCATCTTTGGAGCGCTCGTGGCGCGAGCCGCTGCAGTCGTGCCCTCCTGGTTCGACTCGGGCATGTCGGTGCGAACATCCTTGCGATCCACCACTGTGCTTGGCGCCGCGGCGGGCGCCGTGCTCGGCGTCGTCGCCGGCGGGGTGCTGCTCGGCCTCGGCGACGCCATTGAACAGCTCAACCCGGACGATCCGTCACAGGTGGCCCTCAACGTGGTGTCATCGACGATCATCGTGGTGATCGGCGGCGCATTGCTGGGTGCCCTTACCGCCGGGCTATCGCAGGTCGTGGCACTCCCGATGGGCCTCACCGAGGCCGAGGAAGATGAGTCGGACGTCATCAAACACCGGCTGGCCACGTCCTATCTCATGCCCGTTGCCGTGATCATGTCGATCGTCGTATTGGTCCTTCCGTTTGCCTACCTGCTGCTCACCTTTCACGAGGTTGCGCCGCTCATCGCCATTGTTGCGGCTGTTGGGATCCTGGGCTTTGCCGGGCTGTCCGCTTCGCGTCCCGGCATGAAGATCTCGACCGGCGAACTGCTCGTTGCGGTGATCGGCATCGGCACGATCTTGCTCTTCATCGCGTTGCTGGCCAATGCCTGGTCAGGCGGGGGCGACGGCGGCCATTCCGAGGAGTCCTTGCGGCGGATCCTGGTCGGCTGACGTCACCCGTCGTCGACGACCGTCGCCACCAGGGTCCCGTCGACTTCCTCCCATTCGACGTACACGGGATCACCGGCCCGTAAATGCTCGCGCAGATGGGGGAGCGGAAAGGCGAAGCTGCCGTCCTCCGCAGGCACGAGCACGAGCGAATCGCCGTCCGTGGTCTGCATGGTGAATGACCTCACCTCGATGAGATCGCCGTCGACGGCGGTGACCACCCCGGTGGCGGCCCGGGTGGCCGTACACGCCGTGAGGATCAGAGCGAGGGCGACGACTCGGCGCGCAAATCGGTTTCGATGGCGTCCCATCGACGCTCCTCGCCATACCAGCGGAAGAAGATGACGGCGATCGTGATCCACAACAGGAAACCGCCGCCCAGCTTCATGATGAGCCCTGCCACGGCCTGGTCCATCATCGGATCCCAATCCCACAATTTCGGCGCCACGACGTAGACGTCGTACAGCGGCGTCTTCCCAAATACCAGGAACGAGGCCGGCACCGTAGGGACGAGTGACTGGGCGAACAGATACATCATGGCCCCCGGCCTACCCAGGCGAGGCACTTCGGGCAGCGGTGACAGCACCGGCATCCACATGAGGATGGCCGAGGCGAACAAGGCGACGTGGACACCGAGATGCATGAATTCGTTGGTGACCATGAGCCGGATAATGGTCGGCCAGTGCAGTCCGGCCAGCACGAGGTTGAAGAAGAAGAAGGCGGCGAGTGGCCGGCTCAGGGGCCGCAGCACGGCAAGCACCTTCGGCCTCCCGGCAACCAGGCGGGCCATCCAGGGGGGAATCCCGAGGAGAAGCAGCGGAGCCGCTACCAGCGAGATGACGAGATGCTCAACCATATGAAAGGTGAAAAGCGACTTCTCGCCGATGTCGTGGATAGGCCAGTCGCTAACCAGCCACAGGGTCAATAGGCCGGCGACGAAGAGCGTGACCTGGCGTCGACTGACCGGGCGGGTACCTTCGGGTAGCACGTGAGGCGCGATGCGTGCGATGGAGTACCAGTAGGCGAAGGCCAAGAACCCGACCACCAGCCACACATCCCAGTGAGGGTGCCAGGCGAGCACCTGGTCGATGGAGGTCGAACCGCTTGTGGATGTCACGATTCAGACGATGCCGCTGACGACGCCAAGGGCGATGAGTGTCACCGTGTACAACACAACAGCGGCGACGAAGCCGACCGCGAAGAACTTCTTGACCAGGCTCTTCTCGTACTTCAGGTGCATGTAATACCCGACGACGATCACAAACTTCAGGATCGCCAGCAGGATCAGCAGCGGAGCGGCCATCGAGGTCGTGAACGCATCCACGCTCTGCTCGATGTAGAACAGGGCCACTTCGATCGCCGTGAGGATCGCCAGCAGGATGGCGATGTTGACGTACTGGCGGATCGTGGGGTGATGGGCGGCGTGTTCTTCTGCCATGGGTGTCCTCAGGGAATCAGATAGACGATGGTGAAGATGACGATCCAGATGATGTCGACGAAGTGCCAGTAGAGGCCGACCAGTTCGACGTTGAGGCCTTGCGCCTCCGACAATCCGCCCTGGCGCTTCGAGATGCCGAACAGCGACAGCAACATGAGGATGCCGATGAACACATGGGCTCCGTGGAAGCCGGTGAGCATGAAGAACGCCGAAGCGGCCGGATTCGAGGAGATGGTCATCCCCTGTTGGACGAATTCGGTGAACTCGAACACTTGGCCGGCGATGAAGACGGACCCGAGCATGCCGGTGGCGAAAAGCCATGTGCGCGCACCGTTCTGGTCCTTGTTGGCCAGCGCGTTGTGGCCGAGCACCATCGTCAGCGACGACATGAGGAGGACGAAGGACGAAATCGACGTGAACGGGATGTCGTAGAGCTCCCGCGGGTAGATCGTTCCGGCCGCAAACGTCCTGCCTTTGAAGAGCAGGTAGTTGGAGATCAGGGCGCCGAAGAACAAGAACTCCGAACTGAGGAACACCCACATTCCGAGTTTGCGGTTTTCGATCCCGGTGCTCTCATGGATGTCGTGGGGGTCCTCGACGTGGGCAAGGTCGGCCATCAGGCATCCCCTCCGTGGCCGTCGTCATCATGCCCGCTGTCGTGGTGTTCGTCGTGGCCCTCTTCGAGCGGTTCGACGCCCCACCCGATTGCAGAGCCAACCATCATGAGTGCTGCCAGCAGCAAGAGCGGCAGCCCGAACGGCTTGTCGAGGTAGATGACGCCATACCCGATGAAAGGGAATGCCAGACCGACGATGAACGGGTAGTACGACGGGTTGGGAAGGTGGATCGGTGCCGGCGGATTCAGGCCGACGCGCTCGAGTTCGGCAACCAGTTGGTCGGCCTCCGGTCGGCGGACCGGTCGGCCCTCTTCGTCCTCGGAGTACTTCTGGTGCCAGAAGTCGTCGAGGGCCGTCACTGTCGGGCTGACCGCAAAGTTGTATTCGGGTGTCGGGGAGGGCAGCGTCCACTCGATGGTCCTGGCATCCCACGGATCCATCGGGGCGATCGGTCCCCGCCGCTTGGACCACATCCAGTTCGCCATGAACACGAGGACGCCCAGAGCAATGATGAACGCTCCGATGGTGACGGCGAGGTTCCACGGCCCGAGCCCGGCCTCAGGCGCATACACCCACGTCCGGCGGACCATTCCGTTCAGGCCGAGCCAGTGCATCGGCCCGAAGGTCAGGTTGAACCCGACCATGAAGACCCAGAAATGGAGCTTGCCGAGCGTCTCGTTGTACATGCGGCCGGTCAGCTTGGGGAACCAGTAGTACAGACCGGAGAACAGGCCGAAGATCGACCCGCCGAACAGCACGTAGTGGAAGTGGGCAACGATGTAGTAGGTGTCCGTCTGTTGCCAGTCGGCCGGCACGATGGAATGGGTGACCCCGGACAGTCCGCCGATGACGAACATGGCGACGAAACCCACGGCGAACAACAAGGGGGTATTCAAGGTGATCTTGCCGCCCCATACGGTGCCCAGCCAGTTAAAGATCTTGATGCCGGTCGGTACGGCTATCGCCATCGTAGAGAGGCCGAATGCGGCCTGCGTGATCGGAGTGACCCCGGAAGCGAACATGTGGTGAGCCCACACGCCGAATCCCATGAACCCGATGGCAGCTCCTGCGAAAACGACGGCCGGATAGCCGAACAGGGGCTTGCGGGAGAACGTGGGGAGCACCTCGGACACGATGCCCATGGCAGGCAGGATGAGGATGTAGACCTCGGGGTGGCCGAACAGCCAGAAGAAGTGCTGCCAGAGGATCGGGTCGCCACCTGCTGATGCGTCGAAGAACAGAGTCCCGAAGCGGCGATCGAAGGTGATCATGAAGAGGGCGACGGCGATGATCGGCAAGGAGAACAGCAGCAAGAAGGCGACCACCGTGGTCATCCACACAAAGACCGGCATCCGCAACAGCTTCATTCCCTTGGCGCGCATGTTGAAGACCGTGACGATGAAGTTGACCGACGAGATCAGCGAGGCAAGGCCGAGGATCTGCAGCCCGATCGACCAGTAGTCCATCACCGTACCGGTCGAAAAGCGGGAGCCGGAGTTGGGCGCATATCCAAACCAACCGCCGTTGGGTGCGGCTCCCAGCCGGCTCACTTCGTCGGCCAGGTAGCCACCTTCGGGCGGACCGGTGGTTCCGAACAGGAATGAGGTATACAGAAAGATCCCGCCGAAGAGGAAGATCCAGAAGGACACCGCGTTCATCCGCGGGAACGCCACGTCCCGGGCGCCGATCATCAACGGCAGGAGATAGTTGAAGAATGCGGCCGAAACCGGCATCACGAACAGGAAGATCATCGTGGTGCCATGCATCGTGAACATGGCGTTGTACTCGGCCGCCGACAGGAAGGTGCCGTCCGGCTGGGCGAGCTGGATCCGCAGGATGAGTGCCTCGATGCCGCCGAGGAGGAAGAAGATGAAG
>Ga0224512_10002827_pt1 | contig 15618 bp, 17 predicted proteins | sample SF_May12_sed_USG_4_FD_169103 | JGI IMG/M metagenome (GOLD analysis project Ga0224512, IMG submission 169103) | Sediment microbial communities from San Francisco Bay, California, United States - SF_May12_sed_USGS_13 | ecosystem: Environmental > Aquatic > Marine > Sediment | place: USA...
ATTTGAACCCGGGTCACGTACTTGGCAAGCACGAGTACTAACCAGACTGTACTATAACTGCAACAATCCTAGAGGTTGAATTTGGATATTAAACTGTTCTTAAGCGAATTGCTGTTGGATTTAAATAAATTTCAGTATTAGATTAACCGTGCAAAGATCATTACTGCTTTTTGAGAATTCCCTCAAAACTGAGGCCACCAAAAAGATGTATCTTTACTTCCTTGATAATTTTAAGAATTTTTACAAGCTTAAAGATTACGATTCCATTATCGCAATAGACACTCCTCAATTACAAATCATGGTAGAAGACTATGTGATGATGCTAAAGAAGAGAATTGGGGCTAATTCCATGAGAACGTACATGGCAGGAATACAGGCATTCTTTGAGACAAATGACATTGAACTGAGATGGAAAAAGATTCATAGATTATTTCCAGCCAAAGTGAAAAAGACAGGTGCCCGTATGTGGACCACAGAAGACATAAGGATAATGCTTTCTTCTGTACGAGATCTAAGGCAAAAGGCATTGATTCACTTTCTTGCAGCATCGGGGGTAAGACGTGGTGCAATTCCTGAACTCAAGCTTAAACATCTACAAGAAATGCCTGATGGCTGTAGATCTGTATTGGTGTATGATGGCAGCTTAGAAGAATATACTACTTTCATCCATCCAGAGGCTGTCTTTTGGTTGGAGAAATACATTGAACATAGACGAAATGATGGTGAGTATATTGACAAAAATTCTCCACTGTTTAGAAAAACATACCAATTAGGAATACAAAAGGTTATTCCAATCAATGAGGATCTAGTGATGAAGTCAGTATGGCATGCAATAAGAGTATCCGGGCTGAGGGCCGGACAACAGAAAAGAAACGGAAGATATGAGACACAGACTGATCATGGATTTCGAAAGAGATGGGTTACAATAGTCGAGAATACTGACGGGATGAAAATCATATTGGCTGAAAAAATGGTGGGTCATTCCGTAAAATCAATCCCAATGGCAGATGTGTATAACCTACCTACGACTGAAATATTATTCAAAGAGTATCAAAAGACAATTCCTGAACTAACAATAGATGGAACTGCTAGAAAACAGGCCGAATTAGATCAGGCTAACAAGGACAAATCAGAACTCCAAAAGAAAGTGGATGAGATTATGGACATGAAGCGCCAACAAGCTGACGAGAATGCTAGGCGTGATCAGGCATTAGAATATCTTATGAAGAAAGAGAAAGAACGAGAATCAAAATTAAACTAGTTATCCACTTAATTTGAACAATATTTGGAATTTATAGAACAAAAGAAGAAACAAGAATTACAGAATTAAATAAAAAGATATGATCCATCAAAAAATCCACCTGATAATGGGTTAGTAACCAATCTTTTCTAATGATGATTTGATAAAATTTGTATTATTGAGAGTTTTTTTAATTTCATCATAAGTTTCTTTCATGATTTTTTTTAAATCTTGGTCACTCTCAATTATTTCAATACTTTTTTCTGCTTGTTTTTTTAGCTTTGGCATTAGTTCAAAAAATTTATCCATAATTTGTTCAGCCTGTAGTTTAATTGATTCTGGATCATTACTAGTAAATAATTCTGGTTTTTCTTTTTTAATTTCTTTCATCATTGTTTCTCCATCATGTATAACAGGATATGATTCTTCTACATTTAGAAGTAAGTTATAAAATGAAAAAGTTATTCTATCAAATAAACCATTTTCCAATTCTGTTTCATTAAGCAGACCGGCATAGTATCCTTCTTTATAATTAGATTTTTCCTCATGTGTTTTAATTTTCTTTTTATCTCGATTAGATTCAACTGTCTTCCATAATTCTTGAGGCGCCGTTTGATAAGTTCTCTTTATTATCAAATTGTTATTTCCATAATAGAATGGAATTGTAGTACTCTCTTCAATTTGATTGAAAATATCAAGTATCCCTTCAGTTTTTTTAACATGAATTAATTGAATGGATGAAATCAAAATGTTTCTAAGAATTTGTATTAAATTTTCTTCAGAAAAAATTGATTTTAGTTTGGCATAGTGGAAATTAGGTATCTCATCCACAATCAATTCAAGTATATTATAATTCGAATCATTTTTTTCAGAACTATAAAATTTTAACAAACAATATTTTCCAAGAGTAGTAATAGTGTATGGTTTTGAATTATCTTCCTCTAATGCAAAAATGAGTCCCTTTTCAAGTAATTTTTTTTTCTGGTTGTTAAAGGTAGAATCAGCTACTGCCACATTTTTTGGTAATTCTTTACACTCGTATTGGGTTGCTCCTGTTTTTTTGTTCCTATTTTCAACAAAATAGATGGCTTGTAATACTTTAGCTTGTGATGGCTGTATTTCTAGCATATCGGTCATGTGATATATATCGACATTTCGATATATTAATCTGTTTAATGCAATTAAGATGTGAAATTAAAACACATAGTCATTTCAGAAGAGAATTTAGAAAAATTAAAGAATCTAGGAAGAGCTGGGGATAGTTTCAATGATGTAGTCACAAGAATTTTGGATGAATTAAAATGAATATTAAATTACAATGTTGTGAAAATAATCCTTTATTTGAAATCCAATACATCGTTGGAACAACATATCTGGTTTGTCAGTATTGTTCAGAATTGAAACATTTTGCTAGAGGAATAAAATCAAAAAAAGATGTTGGCAATAGTTTGACGACTCAACCAACACCAAAGAACACTTCTGACAATAGGAGTTGCTCTAAATGATTTTAATTCAATATTGTATTAAAGGTCATCTAAATGTGGAGGTTTTACACAAATGAAAAAGACAAAGTTTTCAGATATCGTAGAGAACACTCATGGACTCATTGACAAATCTTTGCTACTTGATTGGGATGAAAATTTAGAGTAATGGCACTATCAGAAAAAACAAATCTAAAGTTAGAGGATATCTCAATTAGTGAGGAATACGAAAAACTTGTTCCTCCATTACCTGCAAAAGAATACAATCAGCTAAAGTCTTCAATTAGAACTAATGGCCTTTATCTTCCAATCATAATTAATGAAAAGGGAACAATTCTTGATGGTCATCACCGACACAGAATCTGTAATGAATTACAAATACAGGGAAAATACAAGGTAAAGAAATTTGAAAGCAAATTACTAGAAAAGAAATTTGTAATTTTAGTAAACTTAGACAGAAGACAACTTAATGATTTTCAACGAGCTGAGCTTGCCATTCCTTTATTAGAAATTGAAACAGAATTAGCTAAAGAAAGAAAAGAGAAAGGAACCTTAGCGCCATTTGGCGCTAAGGGTAAAGCTACAGAAAAAGTCTCAAAACATACTGGAGTATCTACTAGAACTCTAGAACGTGTCAAGAAGATTATCGAAAAGGCCCCTGAAGAATTAAAGGAAAAAGCAAGAAGAGGTGAAAAATCAATCAACAAGACATATCAGGAAATAATTAAGCAAGAGAAAAAACAAAAACGCCAAGACTCTCTCAAACAAATCCAAGTCAATCTACCTGAATCTGTACAACTCTTCAACAAACCATTCCAGGAACTAGGCATCAAAAACAACTCTATATCTCTGATCTTTACAGACCCTCCATATACGGAGAATTGTCTATATCTATATGATGACCTGGCAAAACAAGCTGCACGAGTTCTAAGAGACGGGGGCTCCTTGCTTTGTTATTCTCCACACTACGCCCTTGATAGAATAATCACAATGATGAAAAAATATGGCCTAAAGTATCAATGGCCTATGGCTATTATTCATTCAGGGCCAAAGGCAAGTCAGCATGGACCACGAGTCTTTGTAGGGTACAAGCCGATGTTGTGGTTTGTCAAGGGAAAATACGAAGGTGAGTACATGCAAGATACTGTAACGTCAGAGTTTCAAGGAAAGGAACTTCACAAATGGGCACAATCTACTGTGGAATCTGACTATTACATTGAGAAACTGACAATTGAGAATGAAATAGTCTATGATCCTTTTTTGGGTCAGGGAACATTTGGTATATCTGCTGTAAAAAAGAAAAGACAATTCATTGGTGCAGAGATTAATTCAGAACATTTTCAAACTGCACAAAAATTGTTGAGTATTTCTGGAGACACAAAAAATGAATGAAATAGAAAGATACCCAATTCATATTCATAAATCCAGATGGATCAGTTTTCTCGCTCAACACAAACTGAGGAGAAGTATATGAGTAAACTTTCATACAAACAAAAGAAAGAATGGTTTCAATTTATTGTAACAAGAGATGGTTACAGATGTCTTTATTGTCCTAGTCCATTTACAGATACAAATCCTCCTGAGTATGAGCATTTGAATAATGATGAAAAAGACAATAGACCTGAAAATCTTTGTTTAGCACATCATTCTTGCAATGTACAAAAAAAGTATAATGCAGATATGCAAATACTAGCAAGAAAAAAGCTACGAGAAAATGAAATGTCAACGTTTGCGTGCGAGAGAACACTAGCAGACACAGGCACAACCAAAGAGATGACAAGTCAACAAGAGATCAATAAAACTAACATGAGAATTACAGAACAATTCCTATTAGAGCATACAATCCACAATGATGAGTTAGTCCTTAGGGATGCAGTAAACGCGATCGTGGATATTTGTCAAAAGAATAACCATACAGGTTCTCAGGCAGCGATATATCGTTATGTTGATTCTCTTACAAATCCATATACTGGAAGATACACACTTTCTGTTACTTCTAAAGGGAAAACTATAATCCGAAAGAGAACCGAAATTTGAGTTCTCAATGCAAAGGAATCTGTTCTGAATTTACAGTAAAGATTCCATTCAAAGAAAAATACTATTCTGATAACCGAGTATTTTGCAGACAGTGCGAGAGATTCATGAAGATTACAACTGTTAGGTGTCCTTGTTGCAAGGGTTCGGTTAGAAACAAACCAAGAACCAAAAAGAAAACTACTTTACTTTGATTATTCCTTGTTGAGTAAGATATTGAACTCCTGCAACAAATTCATCCTCTGAAATTAAACCTTCCACCCACCACATTGCATTGTTCCTGATCCAGCTGGGAACCTTTTGCTGACTATTATCTAGTTCCTGCCCTGGAAGTTCAGGAGTATTGATTATCTTTTCATCTATCATTAATTGTACATTATCAGCAAAATCATTGTTAGTGATACTTCCATCTGCCCACCATCTTGCAGTACTTTTTATCCAGGCTGGAATTTGACCATTGTGAGATTTATCATCTGAATTGCCATTAATTTGAAATGATTCTTCCATTGATCTTGCAATTTCTGAATATTCACGGAAATCCTTTGGAGTGGACATAAATAGAATAAAGTACCCTTTACTGTCTTTTATTGTCCAAATGGCAGTTCCCACTACAGGAATGCCTTCAGATCTTGCTGAGAATTTTAATTTTTGAGCAGGAATCTGATCAAGAGCAGTTTCATAGGATTCAATTATGTCAAAATCTTCTATCGTTGCTTGAAAAGTTTGGACAATTATCTCAGAATAATCAAAAAGATCCATTTCAGGAGGAAGATTTTCTACTCCCACCATGGCAATTGCACGAAATACCTCGTCAGAAATTTGTACCGAAGGTACAAACATAGCTCGAATTTGACTATCTTCTAATTCAATTACAGTCCAGTCTTCTGGATATTCCATAGATATGTTATTGATAGGATCATTGTAAACTTGATTGGATTTTGCAAATACTTCCTGCTGAGCTAAAATACCTACGACAAGAACTAAGGTAATTGCAAATACTAAAAATAATTTATTCAATTAGAAACATTGTCATTCATCATCTAATAAAGTAACAACATCATTTTCAATAATAATAATTTGACAAACAAATAGATTAGATATTTTAAATTTTGTTGAATGAATTTTTTGAATTAAACTAAGTATTAGAAAACTGTGCATTCCATTTTTTAGACCAAGTATAAACAAAATATATGGTCAGTATGTTAAATCCTATTTCTATTGGAACAAATATCAGAGATAGTAATTCTTCGTTTTTACTGGTAACAGAATCATCATCAAAGCTAAAGTCTGGACTCTGTAATCCTCCAATTACAAATATTGTAATTATTACAATTGTAATGCCAATAACAGGAGTAACTACATACAAAAAATATCTTCTTAATTTTTTAATTCTATAAAATGCATACAAGTCTAAAATTGGGATAAACGTGAAAATTATCTGCCATAATACACTTACAGGACCTTTTGCAGGCATAAATATAATATTGTTTTTTTTGAATAATAGGAGTGTGTTATAATCTCAATTATGGTAATTATCTATTTTGCTTAATAGAGTAACAAATGTGTACAATATGATCTGAAAATAAAATCAATTTCTGCAGGTATTTTGGTAGCGATTCTGCTGTTTCAGGGAGTGAGTTACAATGCCTTTGCAGAAATATACCATAATGAAAAATATCAATTTTCTATTGAATATCCTGACAATTGGGTCTATGAGGAAGATTTTGAAATGGGGGATGAAACTTTTGGCATGGTTTCTTTTCTGGATGAGATTCCTAATTGGTCAGCAGAAATCTCAATTACAAATTGGGATCTTGATTCTTCAACTAGTTATTTGTCGGACCAACAGTATCTAAATGCACTAATTAAAGACGAGGAATATCTTTGTGTAACTGCAACATTTGAAATTGATGGGTACCAATGTTCTGATTTTAACTTAACAAATTCAGAAATTCTCACAGTGAACGAGAAAAAGGCATTTCGTGTACAGTATACCTACACTGAGCATTATTCTGATGATGTCAGTGATGATATCACCATACTAATTACAGAGGTTAGAGACAATAACAAAGCTTGGTCAATTCTAAGCTCAGCATATACTGATGATTTTCCACAATACTTGAAGACATTTGATTCCTCACATAGGTCTTTTCAACTTGAATACTCTGCAAATGAAAATATTATTCCTTCCTCAGAGTATCTTTCTTACTCTAATTCAATATTGGGATACCAAATCAAACATCCAAGTGATTGGAATTTTGTGGACTCAGAAAGTCCAGGAATTAACATGATCATGTTTACATCTCCCGTACAGAATGTCAATAATGTTCCAGAAGCCTTTGCGATGTTACTAACAATACGCTTAGACACCTCAATTGATCTATTTGATTTATCTGAAATGGTTACTCATGAAATGAAAACAAATTTTGGTTTACAAAATTTCAAAATAAGTGAAAATTATGAGACTGCTCTTGACCAAATTCCTGCACAAAAGATGAAATTTTCAGGAATGTTTGAATCAGACATCCCAATAGTGGGAACTGCTACTTGGACAATAAAAGATGGACTGGCTTACATTTTTTACTTTATATCAGAACCAAAAAGTTACACTGAAAATTCATCCATTGGAAAATCTATGGAGGGGTCAATTAAATTCACAGAACTTCCCAAAGTCATCAAAGGAGAATACTCTGATCCTGATTTAGGTATCAGTATGGAATTTCCTCAAGATTGGATTACACTTGAAAGTACTGAAGACTTAGAGTTTGTAGGTAAATCAAAAGGTGTGACATCAATAGCGCCAAAATATTCAGAAACAATGAACATTAATGATTTTGTGCTTTTAGGATTAATTTCTATGAAAATTCCAGAGACCGTTAATTATGAAAGCATTACTGGAAAAATCGAAGAAATGGGTTGTGAAATGTCCAAGGAAGCCAAGATCATTGAAATCAAAAAAATGAAGGCAATGGAAATGGATATGATCTGTGTTTATCCAAATACTGAAGGACCAATAAAAATCCTAATGCACATGTTTTATACAAAAGAAAATCTAATTGGAACTATGTATGGTGCAGGCTCTGACTTGGCATTCGAAAATAACTTTTCAAAGTTTGAAAAATTTCAAAATTCTTTATACATAGATAAAACACTAAACTTGTCAGACTCTTACGAAATGGCAAAAATTTCTGATGTGACAGTAAACAAACATCAAATTCAAGTAGAAAGCAACAATGTTGAAATATTGACAATTAGTGACGCACAAATTACTAATGTTAGTTTTAATGATAATGATCAAGAACTATCATTATCAGTTAGGTCCCCAAGTGGAATCTCAAGTTCTGTAGAAATTAAATCAATTGATAATCTAATAGAACCTCCTTATGAAATAAAGATCTCAGAAATACCTGCAGACAATTACATTGTTTTAGAGGATTTAACGACCAATGAACGTTCTATCAGTATGTCATTTGAAGGATCTACTGAAATCAAAATCATAGGAAATCTAAATGAGACTCCAAATGAAATTACAAATACCGCTCAAATTCCAGATTGGATTCGAAATAATGCATCTTGGTGGGTACAAGGAAATATTGATAATAAGGCATTTGTTGGAGGAATACAATTTCTAATTAAAGAAGGACTCATACAGATTCCAGAAACTACACAATCTGATACTGCTGAAAGTTCTCTGGAGATTCCAACATGGATTAAAAATAACGCTGACTGGTGGTCTCAAGGACTAATTTCAGATAATGATTTCATAAAAGGAATAACTTTCATGGTTGAAAATGGAATAATTACAGTATAACACGTTCTTTTTTCAAAAATTTTCTAAATATTTCATTGTGTATTTATCATTTCTGATTTTTAATGAATGCCTTATGTAATAATTACAAGATTAAGACGTATTGGCAAAACGTTGGCATGCGATATGGATTGGCAGTGTTGTGCTTTTTGCAATAATTGCAATTTCACTTCCCCTAAGTAAAGATCTAGATAGAGATGGGTTGCCACTGGGTCCAACAAAACTTGTGTATACCGAAGACTTTCCACTATCTTCAATAGTTTTCTATTTTGATACCACGACTGAACCACACAAAATTGATGTACAAACAATTTCTGATATGACAAATAGGAAGAAACCTGCAAGTATTACAGTAATTCTCCCGTTTAATGGAACATTGTCTGAAAATTCTGGTTGGACCATTCAAGGAATAGAACGGTTTACCATAGTTACAAAGGAATTTCAATGCTCAACTCAAAATCCATGTACATTTTCTGACAATAATCAATTTTTTGAAATCAATTTACCAGTGAAGGTGGATAGAACACAATCTTTTAGTCATTCTGTAGAATTTTCATTCAATGATGGAACTCCGCCTCCAGAAGTATGGAATGTATTAAATCCAGAACGATATGAAACAGGGTTTTCATCAATTTCTTCCAGAGCCACAATTCTAATAGATAAAAATGCAGATAGATTTGATATGTTCCCTCAGGGAGAAAAACCGTTAGCTCGTGAAAATCAGCAAATTAATTGGAATTTTGAAGGAGGGAAAATTTATTCTATAGATTATGAAATGCCTCATGAAAGACAAATTGAAAATAATTATGGTTTGATACTAGGTCTAACGGGAATTGCTTTAGGAGTATTTAGTCTAGGGTTATATTCTATGGAGCAGTCAAGAAAGGAGAAAATTAAATAATTTAAAAGTGAAAAAAATGAGCAAAAACAAAAATAAAAAATATTTTTTCGATACTTTAACTCACACAAGCAATTTAGAAAAGTTTTCTAAAAAAACCATTCTTGTAGTAATTTTATTTGCATCAGTAGGACTGTTATTAGTAACTCAAACTGTTATCGCGGAAGAAAATTCTAAACTCATACCTTCTTGGATAAAATTTACTGCAGGGGTTTGGGCCGATAATGAAATATCCGACTATGAATTTATCAACGCAATAGAATGGCTAATCAATCAGAGGGTTATGGTGCTTCAAGATCCAATACATTACCAAATTGTAATAGAGACAGAAGGTGGGGAAGTAGCCCCTTTTTACATGAATACTGAAATTGTTTCAATCAAGATTTCTCATCTAAAAGATCTTGCTAAAAATCCCACATTACAAGAACAACTCAGAGAAGAAAACAAAAAATTTGAAAAAATGGGAGAGCAAAACAGATCAGAATTCATTAAACAAAAAGAGATAGAATGGGTATCTACACCTAAAGCCAAATTAACCTCATTTATGAAGAGCAAAATTCATAATTCGATATCCGAACAACTCAGGGAGAATTTAGTTATTCATCATGAAAAGTATGGGGAACTTCGCTTTGGAGAATTTATTATAACAAATGTATATGGTGGAAATTTTGCATCAACTGTTAGAACCGATAATTATGATCAAAGTGTTGAAAAATGGTGGCAACTTGCAAAGAAACATGGAATTGTTATAAGACATCCGTCTTGGGATGAAAGTGCTGATATGATATCTTCTGATATCAATATCCGTATTGAAGATGATGGTGGAAATTTGTTAGGAATTTTGAATGCGGCAACTCCCCCAGAATAATAAAAAATTCTAACATTGATTACATTACAATTCAAAATCTGGCCTTTTATTCAATAGAATCATTCCTCTAAACTGTGACCTTTGAAGAAATATCTTCTGAATTTTATCAAGAAAACATGAATGATTTAGGCCAATTTATGCCAAAATCCCACAAACGTGGGCCATACACAAAACATGAACTAGAAAAGAGACGAAATGAAGTTTACCGATTACACTTTGAGTATGGGTATTCGGCAAGAAAAATAGCTGAACTAATGAAGATAAACCGCAACACGATAAATGGTGACATCAAATACTGGTACTCCAAAATATCAAAATCAAATGACATACAACCCGAATCATCGGTATTTCCGATTCTTGAAAGACTGGACATTCAGAGAACCAGAATTAGGGAATATTTGGACAAGACATCAGATATCTCAGAGAAAATTACAATTGAGAAGATGCTTTTAGATCTAGACTATAAGATTGTCAACATTCATCAAAAAATGTCAGAGACTTCAAGAACGGTAATGGACTTTGCGATTAAATTTCTAAATGAACACCTAGAATCCACTAACCAAAAGGAACGATATCTCACATTTGAGCAAAAACTAGCAACATCTGAATCTGCAATCAAGAAGATAAACAAGATAATTGCACAAGACAAAAAGAATTTTTGGGGACGACAGAATTGAAGCTAGAACTAGAATCTGAGAATAGCACAAGATCTAATGAGATTGATGAGCAGAAAATCATAGACATTACACGAAGACTCGTATCATCAGAAAAATCACATTTGCAAGAAGATGATTTGCTGTACCAGATAATCAAACTCACAAAATGTGATTTAACAACTGCAAAGCACACGTTTGAGGAAATGAAGAATCTCGGCCTGAGTGTCTGCACTAACTATATGACATCGGGATATTCACTTCAAATGTTTGCCAAGATGCGAGGCTATGCGACTGAAGAACTAGAGCACCTGCACAAGAAATCCCAAGAGATAGAAGAAGAAATGGAAAGAAGAGAAACAAAGTTTCTAGAAAAGTATGGCGCAGACAGGTCAAAATGGTCTGCTGAGATATGGGAGGAATACGAATATAGTGATGATTAATAGGCATAAAATTTAGCACAAACATAATTTTCTATAGCAGTTGATGCCGGACTGATTAATCAGGAATTCTTGGATGCAGAACGTGAAAGGCTGGGATCGATGTATCCGATGTACTACGAGTGCAATTTCTATAATTCTAATAGTACGTGGTACAAACCTGAGATGTTTCAATTTGGTGATTATGGAGAGGATATGTGATATAACGAGATCATCATTCAATTTGTTCAATTGCCCATTAATTATTTCAAAAAAATACCAACAATTATTTTTCTTCTAAATAGATCAGATTTATAAGGTAAATTACAGTATCGTAAAGTATGGGTAACGATAATAAGAAGATTACACGTGGGGTTGATCCAAGTCATAAACCAGTTAAAGAGGCTTATGAACCACATCGATTAGTTAATGCACAATCTACCAATAAAAAATCGAAGTTAACTGATTCTCAATGAATAATGGCATTTGAAATTGCAGGATTGATTGCTGCAGGAGCTGCCGTGATTGGTCTTATTTTTACAGCATTTCAAATACGTTCCAGTACACATACACGTCAGTTAGAATTACTGGATACGGTATATCATGACATCCATAGATTAGAACAAGATTATTATGAAAAATACGAAGATGCTGTTCCTGATAAACAAAAGGGTTGGCATACACTCTTCTTTCAACAATTGGAATGGTTTGCGTTTTTAATCAACAACAAGAAGATTAATGATGAACAATCAATTAATTATTTTAAAAAAGCATTCATTGTTTGGTGTGAACATATTTTTGCAGATAATGCTGATCAAGATGAAGTGGATAATCCCGAAATATTTGAAGAAATGAAAAAACTATATGCTACTTTCACAGGGAAAACAATTCAAAAGAAGAATAAAATGAATCCATAAAATTCAAGAAAAAACTAAACCAAATCTTTGATTAATTAGTTCTCTTTTCACTTCAAATTTTTATTATACCATTGCCACGCTACATTTGGGGAGGAAACCCAGCTTCGCAACATGCCTTTCATGGTATTGTAATTCCTTCTTAATTTTTTATTGTTTTATTATCTCTTCACAGTCCATTTCTCTCCAAAGTGGTTCTACCTTTTTATCTAACTTCAGTTCTCCTTTCAGATTCAATTCACAGCTTGATGAAATAAAACAACAGCAATCAGATGAGAATACCAGACGTGATCAGGCATTGGAATATCTGATGAGGAAGGAAAAAGAACGAGAGAGAAAACAATAATTCAGTAGACGTATAATATTGTTAATCGGTTGAAACTCTTTACTGCAACATGTGTAAGAAGTGGATGTGTGATGACTGTCGCAAAAATTATCCAGCAAGGATAAAAGTAATGTTAAGAGAGAAACTAAAGGTATGAGCAAAAAGGAAATCAAGAGTAATGAAAAACCAAGTAATGCAAATCCAATGGAAGCACCATTTGATTATTGGCAGCAGACTGCGGCCTATGCAATAAAGCAGTATAAACTTGCAATGAAATGGGCTACAAAAGAATCAAGCCAAGAATGGGTAAAACAGTACAATCAGATGTGGAGTAAGACATACAAGATCTATGGAGAGGAATTTATGCCACAGTATTCCAGGGCATGGCAAAATATGTGGGAAGAATTCTCCATAGATTCCTTCAATAAATTTAATGAATATTGGAAAAAAATAATGATTGAATACTCGGAAGCAACTTCAAAAGTGCATTATGAGACTAGGGAAAAATTAGCTAATGATTGGATCAGTTCATGGTTGAAGAGTTAATCGAATAACAATCCTTCTCTTACCTGATTTTCCATTTGAAATCACATGACAGAGCTGCCAGAAGTTGTGATAAAGAGAATCCATGAAAAACTATCGTGAAAATTACATGTCACTAGAGTAGAAAGTTATTTTCTAATCTAACCAGATCCTTTTTTGAATTTAATAACACAATTCATTTTCATGTTTTATCTGTCTCTGTTCAATAAGTGATAAATCTCTTCTATCCATCCTCCTAAATTTTGGCACATTTCGCAACCACAGTCTTCAAAATAATCCCTTCTTTTCACATTTTCTAACTGGTGTACGTGTTTTAGGTGATATCCTTTTGAAACAGGATGCTTATTACAAACAGTGCATCTCTTTTTTACTCTAGTACCTGTTGCCTGTTGTTTTGTGAACCAATTTAGAGGTTCATTGTATAATGTGCGATAACGCAACCATACAACTGGTATAACTATTAAAGAAACCACTAAAACAATGCTGGCAATAACTAACGTTTCATAAGGATCTATGGTACTCTTAAAACCTGTTGTAATATTGACTCTCATCATTATTATGAAAACTAAACTAATTGCTATGATAATAATACAAATAGATATTATCAGCTCATATTTCCATAATCTTTTTTTCATTCTATGATCTACTTGATATCGTACCTCTTTACTGTTCATAAATTAAATACGTGATTATCATGATTGAAAAATTCAAAATCATAATTTTTTTTCTAAATCCTGTTTTTCAGTGTTGATAATGCTGTTTTCATCTTAAGTAATTCATAATGAAATATTATCTAGTGAATTCACTAATTTTTATTTTATTTGGCATCTTATTGATATCTTTTGGATTAGTTAATTTTGCAGAAACAGATGCAGCCTCCCATTATGATGAAGAACTTGAAAAGTATCCAAACTCAGTTGACGCATTAAATGATAAAGGATATCAGTTATTTGAACAAGGCAAATACGATGAGGCCATTACATATTTTGATAGGGTTTTAGAAATTGAACCTGATAACGAATATGCTTTGCTTACCAAGGGTACTGCATTGGAACGTCTTGGTGAATACAATGAAGCAATATTTTATTATGACCAGGCACTAGATAGTAATCCAAATTCTGTGTTGGCATTAAATAATAAGGGTGCCGCCTTGTATAATTTGGGCAAATATGATGAGGCCATCAAATACTATGATCAGGCATTAAAAATAGATCCTAATTATGAAACAGCATTAAAAAACAAAGAACTTGCTCTTTCTTCAAAACCCTCCATATACGAAAATAAAATTTTTGGATATAGTTTTGTTCATCCCGCAAGTTGGCAAATCAATGACGTGCCAGAAGAAGGTATATTGTTCATAAAACCTATGAAAAATGATAAAACGACACCACTTCCATTTTTTGCATCCATTACAGCTGAATATGTTTCATCTGAATTGACATTGGACGAATATGTACCTGTTGTCAACAAATTCATGGAAGAAGTTTTTCCAAATTATAAAGTTAAAGAATCAAATCCTGCCATTTTGAGTGGAAATATAGCAAAAAAACAGATATTCACTTCAAATGATCCCAATGTAGAAATTGAAGGAATAATCATTATCATCATAGACGATGATAAGGCCTTAACAGTAATGGCCGGTTCTCCTTCTGAATTTTTCTCTCAATATGAACCAGATATTATTAAATTGATTGAATCGGTCAAATTTATAGAAAAATTACCTGAGCAAGAAGTTCCATTTGTTTACTATGAAAACCAAGAATATGAGTTTAAGATTCAGTACCCTCAAAATTGGATTAGAATACCAGAGCCAGCATTAAACGTAATAGTTTCCTTTATACCTCCTGACCAAGTAGATTCTAAATTTCCAAACACAGTCAACATACAGGTGTTAGACTCACCTGCAACCATATCATCATTAGAAGAATATGTTGATGAATCTACTCAAGCTATGAAATCACAGCTTTCGTCATTTGAAATTCTAGAATCTGGATACACTTCTTTTGCAGGACAGCAAGCCTTCAAGATGACATCAATCATTGATTATAGTAACATTGACATTGACTTAGAACAAGGCAAAATTAGTCAAAAGGAACCTCTTTCAACACTAATTGATAGTATTAAACAAGAAAGTCTGGCACAGGGTTATCAGATTGTTATGATGAAAGATGATAAAATCTATATAATTACGTATACTGCCACTCCAGAAACATTTTCTGATTATTTCTCAACAGCTACAAAAATAATTGATTCGTTTGAATTTGAATCAAAGGTCTCCAAGTCTGTGGAAATTCCCGAATGGATTAAGAATAATGCAAAGTGGTGGGTAGAGGGTACCATTGATGACAAGGCATTTGTTGGTGGAATACAATTTCTGATAAAAGAAGGAATAATACAGATTCCAGAAACTACAAAATCATCAGAACTAACTAGTT
>Ga0224512_10002828_pt1 | contig 15616 bp, 13 predicted proteins | sample SF_May12_sed_USG_4_FD_169103 | JGI IMG/M metagenome (GOLD analysis project Ga0224512, IMG submission 169103) | Sediment microbial communities from San Francisco Bay, California, United States - SF_May12_sed_USGS_13 | ecosystem: Environmental > Aquatic > Marine > Sediment | place: USA...
GGAAGAAGCCGTGCTTCACCCACTTAAGCCGGGACTCGGAGTCCAGCCTGACGACCGCCAGCCCGTCCGGGCTCGACTTGGTCGCGTTTACAACGGCGATGAGGTCGCCGTCCGGCAGGACATGGGCCCGCTGCCAATAAAGCCGGCTTTGGGTCACCGAGCCCTGGATCTTCTCGTCGCTGGCCGGCAGGGCCTCGTAGGGCAGACGCCAGCTATGCCGGACGCTGCCGTCCAGGTCCACGAGATAGGCGGTCTCGCCCGCGGTCACCAGGGTCAGGCCCGGTGCGGCGCGGGCGGCGTCGAACCGGGTGACGCCCTCGATGACCTCGGCGTCCGTCTCGAGCTCGATCCAGACGTCGTGCTCGAGCGAGCCCAGGTCCGCGTAGTAGGTCTTGAGCAGCGCCTCGGTGCCGATGAAGGCCTCGCGCAGCCAGGGCTCGAAGGGAAAGCCGCGCAGCCAAGTCACCAGGCTGCCCAGAAGGAAGAAAAGGAACACCAGGGAGAGCCAGATCGGCGTTGTCGACTGCTCGCGCTTCATGGGGATCGCCGCTCTCTCGCCCGGGTGCCGTCCGGCTTGGTGAATCGGCCGAAATCAAGGTCTTGCCGTCGAGATTGATACATAAGAAACGTTAACTTTTCTCTATTGGCCGTCCTTCCGCGACGGGTGGATGGCCCGGGCCGGAGCCGGGGCGGCCGTCGGCCTGCGGAGCCTTGGAAAGCGCGCCGTGCTGGCGGCTGCGCGGGCGCTCGCCGGCAGGGCGGGGCTCCCCAGGGATATCCCCGCCGATCAAGAGCTTTTTGGTCAGGGGTGCCGGGGGCGAGGTCTGCTCAGCCGCCGGCGCTTTCGGCGCAGTCGACGCAGACCGGGTTGGTCGGATCGAGCTGGAGGCGCTTAGCCGGGATCTCCTCGCCGCAGCTGACGCAGTAGCCGTAGTCGTCCTCTGCCAGCCTTTCCAGGGTTGCCTCGATGCGCTGCAGCTCGATCTGGCGCCGCCGTTCGGTCTCCAGCTGCATGGCCTGGTCCTGCAGGGCGTCCATGCGCGACAGACGTCCGACCCGGGTCTGGTCGAGCTCGACCGGCTTGCGCGACTCGGCACTGGTTTCGGCCAGGTGGTGCAGCTCCTCCCGGCGCGCCTCGAGCCGCGCCTTCACGGCCTTGAGGTCGATGTCCTTGCGCTGGTCCATGGCGCAAGTCTAGCGCGCCTTGGCCCCCGCGGCCAAATGGTGCTGTTCGCCGCTTTCCGGCCCCGGCCCTTGGTATAAGATGACCGGGCGCCGCATCACGAAGGGACCCCTATGGCCGAGGCGCCGCACCGCGACTGGCAGGACCTGACCACCGAGGACTTCGGTACCCTCGACCCGGAGCGCACGGTCGCCATCTGGCCGCTCGGCGCAGTCGAGCAGCATGGGCCGCACCTGCCGCTCTCCACGGATGCGGTGATCGCCGAGGGCGTCGCTGCTCGCGCCTTGGAGCTGCTGCCCGAAGAGGCCACCTTGGCCGATGAGGCCAGCGAGGCCGGTGGGGCGGGCGCCGCCGGGGATCTGCGTGTGCTGCGCCTGCCGCTCCAGGCGGTCGGCGCCAGTTCGGAGCACGGCGCCTTTCCGGGCACGCTCAGCCTCGCGCCCGAGACCCTGATCGTGGCCTGGAGCGAGCTCGGCGCCTCGCTGCGGCGCGCGGGCGTGCGAAAACTGGTCATGCTCAACGCCCACGGCGGCCAGCCCCAGGTGGTCGACATCGTCGCCCAGCGCCTGCGCCTCGAGCACGCCATGCTGGCGGTCAAGGTCAACACCTTCCGCCTCGGCCAGCCGTCCGGCCTTTTCGAAGAGGACGAGCTGATCCACGGCGTCCACGGCGGCGCGCTCGAGACCTCGCTCATGCTGCACCTGAGGCCCGACCTGGTATGTATGGACAAGGCGTCCGATTTCCGGCCCTTGTCGCGCGACCTGGAAGGCGAGTACCGGCAGCTCAGCTCGCGCGGCCCCGCCGCCTTCGCCTGGGCGGTCCAGGACCTCAACCCGGCGGGGGTCTGCGGCAACGCCGCCGCCGCCGAGGCCGGAAAGGGCCGCCTGCTGCTCGACCATCTGGCCCGCGCCTTGGCCCAAATCCTGTTGGAAACCGCCCGCTTTCCCCTCGAACGGCTGCGCGAGCAGCCCTGAGTGACCGCCCCGGCTCCGGGCCTGCAACTCGAACATTACGAAAGTTTAATCCGCCGGACAGGACCTCGTTAGGGTGTCGCTGCCATGTTCCGGGGGGCGGGGCGGCCGTGCTGGCCCCCGCAGTCCCGTTGCCCAGCAGCTTGCCAAAAATGGAGAAGCAGGAATGACGCCTGTCACCCGCGCCAAGCACGAGGTTCAGCATTCCCAAGGTTTTCCGCCATTCGGGGCGCTCCGAGCCTCGAAAACCCTGGCTATCGCCGCGGCCATGGCCTTTGTTCTGGTCACGGCGATGAGCGCCGCAAGTCTCGCCCGCCCCATGCCGCAGAGCTTCGCCGACCTGGTCGAGCAAGTCCAGCCGGCGGTGGTCACGATCTCCGTGGTTCAGGGGGCGTCCGGGGCGGCCGGGGGCGCCGACGCCGCGCCCGGCGGCGCGCAGCCCGATCTGCCCTTCCCGCCCGACTCGCCCTACCGCGAGTTCTTCGAGCGCTTCTTCAACGGCCAGGACTTCGGCGGCCAGGTGCCCGGAATGCCGCGCCAGCCCGACCGCAAGGCGGGCGGCATGGGCTCCGGCTTCATCCTGGATCCCGAGGGCTACGTGGTGACCAACAACCACGTCGTCGCCGGCGCCGAGGAGATCAAGGTGGTGCTCAAGGACGGCGAGAGCTTCGAGGCGACCCTGGTCGGCAGCGACGAGAAGACCGACCTGGCCCTGCTCAAGGTCGAGTCCGCGAAGCCCTTGCCCTACGTCAGTTTCGGCGACTCCGACGCGGTTCGGGTCGGCGACTGGGTCATGGCCATCGGCAATCCCTTCGGCCTGGGCGGCACGGTGACCGCCGGCATCGTCTCGGCGCGCGGCCGGGATCTCGCCGGCGGCAGCCTGGTCGACTTCCTGCAGATCGACGCCCCGATCAACCGCGGCAACTCCGGCGGCCCGGCCTTCAGCGACACCGGCGAGGTGGTCGGCATCAATACCGCGATCTTCACGCCGAACGGCGGCAGCGTCGGCATCGGCTTCGCCATTCCCTCGAACCTGGCCGCCCAGGTCATCGCCGACCTGCGCGAGGACGGCAGGGTCGAGCGCGGCTGGCTCGGCGTGCGCATCCAGCCGGTCACGCCGGACATCGCCGAGGGCTTCGGCCTCGAAAAGCCGCACGGCGCCTTGATCGCCTCGGTCGAGGAGGACAGCCCGGCCGCTGCCGCGGGGCTCGAGCCCGGCGACGTGGTGCTGTCCTGGGGCCAGCGCGGCGTCGAGCGCTTCAAGGACCTGTCGCGCCTGGTGGCCCTGACCCCCGCCGGCGAGACCGTGCAGGTCGAGGTCTGGCGCAACAAGCAGGCCCGCACCCTCGAGGTGACCACGGGCCAGCTGTCGCAAGAGGAGAAGCACGCCGCCGCCGCGGCCGGCGAAGCCGCGGCCAAGCAGCCCATGGGCCAGGTCATCGTGCCGGGTACCGGCCTCACCCTGGCGACCCTGACGCCGCAGCTGCGCGAGCGCTTCGGCGTGCCGGCCGGGGTCGACGGCGTGGTGGTGGTCGAGGTCGAGGACTACAGCCCGGCGGCGGAACAGGGCCTGCAGGTCGGCGACGTGATCGCCAGCGTCGCCATGCAGCCGGTCGCCGACGCCAAGGAGGCAGCCGCCCGGGTCGAAGCCCAGCGCGCGGACGGCTCGGAAGTGGTCATGCTCATGATCCGGCGCCAGGGCGGCGAAAGCTTCTTCGCCCTGCGCCTGGCGGATGCTTAGCCTGGACGACGCCTAGCGGCCGGCTTCGCGTCCCGGCGCGCCGCTGTGGCCGTGGCGCCCGGGGCCTTCCGGCCAGATCCGTCGCCCGCCCGCAATTTCACCATTGCAGGCGGGCGCCGGACACCAAGATAAAGGGGAGAGCGACTCGCTGCCCCAGGGCATGGTATCAGGGGCATAGCGAGGGAACCGCGTGGCGGCTTACGTGGGATTATCTTTCTTATGCGCGTTCTGGTGATCGAAGACGACGCGGAGACCGCGAGTTACATCGCCAAGGGCCTCAACGAATCCGGCTTTTCCGTCGACATCGCGACCGACGGCAAGGACGGCCTGCTGCTGGCCATAGGCGAGGACTACGACGTGGCGGTGGTCGACCGCATGCTGCCGGGGCTCGACGGCCTCTCCGTTGTCGAGACCCTGCGCCGTGCCGGTAAGCACACCCCGGTCCTGTTCCTCAGCGCCATGGGCAACGTGGAGGATCGGGTCAACGGCCTGCGCGGCGGCGCCGACGACTACCTGGTCAAGCCCTTTGCCTTCTCCGAGCTGCTCGCCAGGGTCGAGGCCCTGTCGCGCCGGCGCGGCGGCGCGGCGGTCGAGACCCTGCTGCGCGAGGGCGACCTGGAGCTCGACGTGCTGGCCCGTACGGTGCGGCGCGGCGGCGAGACGCTCCAGCTGCAGCCGCGCGAGTTCGCGCTGCTCGAGTACCTGCTGCGCCACGCCGGCCAGGTGGTCACGCGGACCATGCTGCTCGAGCACGTCTGGGGCTACCACTTCGATCCGCAGACCAACGTGATCGACGTCCACGTCAGCCGCCTGCGGCAAAAGATCGACCGCGGCTTTGAGACGCCCCTGCTGCACACCATCCGCGGCGCGGGGTACATATTGCGTGCGACTGAATAGGCTTCTCGGCTCCTCCGTCTTCCGCCTGGCGCTGGTTTACCTCTTTCTGTTCAGCGCCTCGGTGATGGCCCTGGTCGGCTTCGTCTACTGGTCGACCCAGGCCTCGCTGACCCGCCAGATCGACGCCACCATCGACGCCGAGATCACCGGCTTGGCCGAGCAATTCAACCAGCGCGGCATCCTGGGTCTGATGCGGGCGATCCAGCGCCGCGCCGACGCGGGCCGCCATACCCGCGGCATCTACATTCTGACGGACAGCAACTTCGCGCCCTTGGCCGGCAACCTCTCGGCCTGGCCGGACGTGGAGCCCGAGGCGGACGGCTGGATCACCTTTCCGCTCGACTATGCCGAACAGTGGGGCGGCGGCATCAACTACGCCCGGGGCCGGGTTTTCGACCTGGGCGGCTGGTACCACCTGCTGGTCGGCCACGATGTGCGCGAGCGCCTGCTGATTGCGGGGCGAATCCGCGAGACGGTGTTGCTCGGCATCGCCGCCGTGATCGGCCTAACCCTGCTTGCCGGCCTCTTGATGAGCCGCCGCCTGCTGCGTCAGGTCGACGCCATCAACCGGACCAGTCAGGAGATCATCGCCGGCGACCTCTCGCGCCGCATCCCGATCACTGGCCGGGGCGACGAGTTCGACAAGCTGGCTGGCAACCTCAACGCCATGCTCGACCAGATCGAGCGGCTGCTGACCGGCATGAAGGAGGTCAGCGACAACATCGCCCACGACCTGCGCAGCCCGCTCGCGCGCATGCGCAGCCGCCTCGAGGTGACCTTGATGGAGCAGCCCGACAGCGCGGCTTACCGCGAGGCGATCAGCCGCACCATCGACGAGGCCGACGCCCTGCTCAAGACCTTCAATGCTCTGCTTTCCATCGCCCAGGCCGAGGCCGGCGCCTCGCGCCGCCACTTCGAGGCGCTCGAGCTCGGCGCCCTGCTCGGCGACGTCTCCGAGCTCTACGAGCCACTCGCCGAGGAGCGCGGCCAGAGGCTCGTGGTGGGCCTCGACGGCGAGGCGCGGATCCGCGGCGACCGCGACCTGCTGTTCCAGGCCATCGCCAACCTGGTCGACAACGCCATCAAGTTCGCGCCGGACAACGGCACGGTCGAGCTCTCCCTCGCCCAGGCGAACGGCCGGGCCGAGATCATCGTGGCCGACGACGGCCCGGGTATTCCCGAGGTCTCCCGCGCCAAGGTGCTGGAGCGCTTCTACCGGCTCGAGACCAGCCGCTCGACGCCCGGCAGCGGCCTCGGCCTCAGCCTGGTCGCCGCCGTCGCCGAGCTGCACGACGGCCGGCTCGTCCTGGCCGACAACGCCCCCGGCCTCAAGGCCTCGCTCGCCCTGCCGTTCGGCGCCGCCGCGAAAACCCCGGCCAAGCCCAGCGCCCCGCCCGCCGAGGCGGCGTGAGGAGTCCCTAAAACCGCCGCCGCTGCATGCGGCTCATCTGGGCCAAGTCGCTGTCCATCTGGTCGCGCAGGGCCGCGGCGCTGAGCGCGCCGCCGCCGGCCGGCACCGCGCCGCTGACCACGGGCACCGCCGGGCCCTGCTCGTCGAGCGGCGTGGCGGCGCGTTTCGACATGCGGTAGAGAGCGAAGAAGCCGATGCCCGAATGCACCGCGCCCAGGGTCAGGAAGAAACCCTCAGGCCCGACCACGGACATGAAAACGGCTCCGAGCGAGGGCCCGAAGGTGGCGCCGATGCCGCCGACCAGCACCAGGGTGCCGCTGGCCGCCACCATCTGGGCCGGCTCCAGGTGGTCGTTGGTGTGCGCGATGCAGAGCGAATAGATCGGCAGGGTCATGCCGCCGAACAGGAAGGTCAGCACGAAGAGCGCCTCGATCGCCAGCGTGCCGACGGAGAGGGTCGCCAGGGCGAAGATCGCCGCCAGGAAGGTCGTGATGGTCAACACCCGGCGCCGGTCGAAGCGGTCCGAGAGGCGTCCGATCGGCCACTGGAAGACCAGCCCGCCGACGATCGCCGCGCCCATGAACAGCGAGATCTCGGCGACCGAGAGGCCGAGCTTCTCGGCGTAGACCGCGCCCAGGCCGAACAGCGTGCCGTGGGCCAGGCCGGTCGCCATGGCGCCGATCACGCCGAGCGGCGAGGTCCAGTAGAGCTCGCGGATGCCGATCTTGGCCGGCGCGTCGAAGGCCGGCGTCGGCCCGGCGGTCAGCGAGATCGGCACCAGGGCGAGCGAGATCAGCGCCGAGGCCAGCAGAAAGAGCAGCATGCCGTTCGGGTCGGCGACGTTGAGCAGGACCTGGCCGACCGCCAGGCCGCCCAGCAGAACCACCATGTAGACCGAGAGCAGTTGGCCCCGGGTCTCGTTGGTCGCCCGGTCGTTCAGCCAGCTCTCCGCCACCACGTAGAGCCCGGCGTAGCAGAAGCCGGTGATGAAGCGCATGGCGCCCCAGGTGAAGGGTTCCACGAAGACGCCGTAGATCAGCGCCGCCACCGAAGCGAGCGAGGCGAGGGCCGAGAAGACCCGCACGTGGCCGACGTTGCTTACCACCTTGGGGGTTAGCACCGATCCGGCCAGGAAGCCGATGTAGTAGCCCGACATGACCAGGCCGGTGACCGCGGTCGGAAAGCCCGCCTCGGCCGCCCGGATGCCGAGCAGGCTGCCCTGCAGGCCGTTGCCCAGCATCATCATTCCGAGCCCGAGGAAGAGCGCCCAGGCCGTAGCGACGACGTGCAGCATGGCGTGCCTCCCCGCATCCGACGAACGCCCGCTTATGCATCAGAACGCGGGGCCGCGCCAACCTTTCCTGTCAGGGCCAGGGGGCAATATTCCGTCGCCCCGGACGACGATCCGTTGGGACCCAACGAGTGCGTGTTCGCCCGGCCCGGCTCCAACCCTCGCCGCCCGGCTAGGGCGTCCGCCCCTCCGCGATCTCGTCGAGGGCGTCCAGGTAGCCGGGGTCGCGCCACCAGAGCCCGAACACCAGGCGGGCCGCCTCGGGCGCCATGGCATCGAAGCGGGCGAGGGCCGCCGTGACGTCGGGCGCCGCGCCCCCCCCTTGGAAACCATGGACCCGGCGCGTCAGGCCGAAGATCCGGCGGAACTCGGGTGCCCCCAGGCCCAGGGCGCGGCAGGCAATCGCGAGCAGAAGGCCGTCCGGGTCGTAGAGCACCCGCTGCAGGCGCGGCGCGGCGAGCCCGGAGAGCCGGCCGAACAGCGCCTCGAAAAGCGCCACCTCGCCCTGCCGCAGCACCTGGGCCGGCAGCTCTTGGGTCAGCATCTCCTGCTCGTCGAGCAGCTCCGCCAGCTGGACCGCCGGCGAGACCTCGCCCTGCAGGTCCGCCACAAGCTCCTTAACGGCGCTTTCGATCGCGCCGTCGAGGGCATCTGGAGCAATGTCGAGCGCCTCGCCCAGATGGACCCGCAAGGCCGCGGCGACGCCCCAGGCAAGCCGTTCCGCCAGGTTCCGGTCCAGGTCCTTCAGGCGCAGTAAGGGTTCCTGATAGCTGTCGAGCCGCCGGGCCTCCTCGACCAGATAGGCCTTGGTGGCCTCGCGGATGTCGCCTTGGGGGTGCTCCAGCAGCCCCTGGACCGCGTCCTCGCCCGCCTGATCGTCTTCCGTTGCCGCCCCAGGCGCACCGCTTGGCGACCGGCGCAGCGCACCGGCCAGCCGCTGCTCCAGGCCCCGGCGATAGGCCGCTTCGAAAAGGCCCGGATCGGCGAGACGTCCGCTTTCCAGGAGGATCGGCCGCGCCGCCTCGGCCTCGCCGGCGGCGAGGCGCGCGAGGGCGTCGTCCGGGCCCTTGGGCAGCTCTTCCGCCGGGGCGTCGCGCAGGGAATCGCCCAGGACCCCGGCGAGCGCCGCCTCGGCCTCGCCGACCAGCTTGCCCAGGATGCCGCTGTAAAGCGCCAGGTCGCGCTCGCTCAGATGATTCGCGCGGCCCGCCAGCACGTCGTCCAGCGCCGCCTCCACGAGACGGCGGTGCCGGACCATGCGGTCCTGCGCCTGCTCCATGAGCGAGGGCGCGCGCTCTGCGTCGCCGGTCATTCGCTGCTTCCGCCACTTGCCGCGCGGCTGCCTCCCCCGAGGCGCCGCCGCCTTGATTCAAGGCCGGAAAATCCCGCGTGACTGTTGCAAAACGCACTTAAGGGCGGCTTAAACATTGTGATTAATATCGGGCATTCATCCGCCGTTAACCATAACCGGCCGGGCGCGCCGTTTGATCCCTTCGCAATCGCCGCGAGATAGAGTCAAGCATTGCCAGGAAAGGGAAGAATGAGCGGCGAGGCAGGAGACGCTGGCGCGCAAGATGGCAATACCAACGCGGCGCCGCAGGCCTCGAGCACTAATTGGTGCTTGTTCCTCCCGGCCGTAGTCGCGGTGGTGATCGGCCTTACTCTTCTAAGCGTAGCCATCGCCACGTCCCTTGGCTTGCCCAAGGTAGGTTTTGCCGCCCTGGCTGGTTTCGTCGTGGTGCTGTTTGTGAGCTTGGTGGCGGCGCCCAGGACAGCGGCGCAGGTAGCCCTCTACGCCGCCGTCACTTTGACCGCTGGGCTGCTCGTCGAGGCGACGATGGTGACGACCGCAGCGTTCTTCCAAAGCACGTCCCTGGGCGGTGCAATCGCGGGCCTCGTTGCCACAGCGGTTTGGTGGGCGGTTCCATCCATGTTGAGACGATGTGGTGTGCCGGTGCGCAGGCTCCCGCCCAAGAATCAGGTTTGACCGGGCCGCCCTCCGATCCCGCCAAGACAGACACCTCCGGCGCCGAATCGGCTATGCTGCGCGCTGGGACTGGCGAGGGGCAGGGACCGGGGGACTGGATCATGGACGAGGCCGAGACGGTGCCGGAGGAAACGCAAGCGCCCGTGTTGCGCGACCACCCGCTGCGCTATGCGCTGACCAACGAGCTGCACGCGCGGCCCTTCGCCGAGCTCGCCGCGCCGGAGCAGGCCTCGCACTTCGCCATGCTGGCGCCCGAGGGCGCGCCCAAGCAGGACGACACGGCGGCGCGCGCGCATATCCTGGCGCTCTGCCGGCGCCACGGGGTCGCCGAGCCGCCCGAGGGCGCCACCCACTTTGCCGCCGACTTCGGCGCCTTCCGCCTGAAGTGGGAGCGCCATACCGAGTTCACGACCTACACCTTCTTCCACCGCGCTGCCTTCGCCGAGCCCTTCGCCGAGGCGGCGGCCGGCCGCGTGCCCCAGGACTGGCTGGCGGCCCTGCCCGGCCAGCGCATGGTGGCGGCCCATGTCGCCCTGCTGCCGTGCGAGGGAACCGCGCCGGGCGCCGAGGATCTCGCGCGCTGGTTCGTGGCCGACAGCCTCTGCCACGGCCGCATGATCGGCGGCGCGGCCGAGGTCTGGACCGACTTCCGAATCCACGCCGACGGCTTCACCCGCATCCTGCTGCGCGACTGCGGCCTGGTGCCGCGCCAGGCCGGGCGCCTGGTGCAGCGCCTGCTGGAGATGCAGACCTACCGCAACATGGCCCTGCTCGCCCTGCCCCTGGCGCGCGAGACCGGGCCGGACATCGCGCGCATCGACCAGTCCCTGGCGGCGCTGACCGCCCAGATGAAGACGCTGCGCTCCATGGAGGACGAGCGGGTCCTGCTCGACCGGCTGATGACCCTCTCCGGCGAGATCGAGGAGACCATCGCCGCCACCTCCTACCGCTTCAGCGCCGCCCGGGCCTACGGCACGCTGGTCGCCGAGCGGATCCGCGAGATCAGGGAGGAGCGCGTGCCCGGCCAGGCGACCATCGGCGAGTTCGTCACCCGGCGCCTGGCGCCGGCCCTGCGCACCTGCGAGTCCGTGGCCGAGCGCCAGCAGGCGCTGTCGGAGCGGGCTACCCGGGCGGCCAACCTGCTGCGCACCCGGGTCGACATCGCCCTGGAGGGTCAGAACCGCGACCTGCTCGCCTCCATGGACCGGCGCGCCCGGCTGCAGCTGCGCCTGCAGCAGACGGTGGAGGGCCTCTCGGTCGCCGCCATCACCTACTACCTGGTCAGTCTGGTCGGCTACGCCCTCAAGGCGGCCGAGCAGGCGGGCGCCGCGCTGCCCGTCGACCTGCTGCAGGGGCTTTCGATCCCCCTGGTGGCCCTGCTGGTCTGGCTCGGCGTCCGCCTGGTGCGCCGGTCGCTCACCGGCGGCGAGCCGTGAAGACGCCTACCTGGGCGGCGCGAAGACCGCGCGCGGGCCCAACAGGCCGCGCAGCTCGTGCCGGCCCAGGCGCTCCCATTCCAACGCAACTTGCTCGGCGAAAGTGGCACTTGCCAGGACCGGCTGGCCGAGCGTCTTGGTGAGGGTCTCGAGCCGCGCCACCTCGTTCGCGGCGGGCCCGACCACCGTGAACTGCAGGCGTTCCGGCACGCCGATGTTGCCGAACATGAGCTCGCCGAGGTGCAATCCGATGCCGAAGGCGATCGCCGCTTCGCCCAGTTCGCCCCGGGATTTGTTGAACACCGACAGGCGGGCCTCGGCGTCGCGCGCCGCCTCCAACGCGGCTTGGCAGGCTTGCGCCGCGCCGCCGGCTTGCGGCAGGGGGAAGATTGCCAGCACTGCGTCTCCGATCAGGAGCAGCACCTCGCCGCCGCGCGCCAGCACGGCGCCCGCGGTGCACTCGAAGTATCCGTTAAGCAGGGCGAGGAACTCCTCCGGCGGCAAAGCGGCAGCGAGCGCCGTCGAGTCGCGCAGGTCGCTCATCCAGATCGCAGCGTGCAGGCGCTCGCCGTCGCCGCGCCGAATCTGCCCCCGCAGCACTCTTTCGCCGGCGCCGGGTCCCAGGTAGGTGGTCACCACGTTGCGCGCGATCTGCTCCTTGATGGTGACCTTTAGGGCGACGGCCAGGCGCCGCTGGATGCGCTGCAGGGCACGCAGTTCCGCCTCGCTGAAGCCCGATGGCCGGTCGCAAAGCCAAGAGCCCCATACGCCGGTCTCCTGCGTCTCGTCGAAGATGAAGAGGTAGGCCAGGTAGTCGCTCGCCCCCTGCTCGCGGAAATCCTCCAGAACCGGAAAGTCGAGCTGCGCCTCGGGCCCGGTCAAGCGGCGCCTCAGGAAGGGAAGACGGGTCCGGATCAGGTGATAGCCCGGGCTTTGCCGCCAGGCCTCGTTGGTCTCGTCCGGATCCGCGTAGTGCTGCATGACGATGCCGTTACTTGGAGTCCAGGTTACTCCCACCGCGCCATAGAGCGGATGCAGGGTGCGAAAGGCGATATGGGACCGGCTCAGAGGAATACCGGCGGCGTGCAGGCGCAAGAAACAGCCCTCGGCGATCTCCGTCAGGCTGCTTTCCACGAGCGCCCGCTCCATGAGCCAGTCGGCCACCTCGTCAATCAGCGCGGCCTCCGGCGCCGCCTCGGCCACCGGCATCGACTTACCCCTCGGAGGTCGCGGCGAAGTTGGCGATCTTTTTTTCCATCGCCTCGAGCAGCCCGGGAAAGCCGTCGCGCTCGATCACCGCGGTGTACTCCGAGCGCTTGGTCGCCAGTTCGCTGAACTTGGCGTCGAGGAAGACGTCGATGATGCGCCAGCCGGCCTCGCCTTCGCGCATCAGGAGGTTGATTCCCACGGCCTTGCCGTTGGTCTTGATGAGCCGGTTGAGCACCAGCACCGCGCCGCGCGGCTGCGGCTCCTCGCCGGCGATCTCGAAGGTCTCGCCGCCGTAGCCGTCGAAGCGCGCGGCGAAGGTGGCGATGCTGAGCCGCGCGAAAACCTTGACCAGCCGGGCCTGCTCGGCCTCGCTCATCTTGCGCCAGTGGCGGCCGACCGAGACCCGCGCCATGAAGGGAAAATCGAAGGTCTCCGCCAGCACCGGCTCCAGCGTCCGGTAGCGCCCGTCGTAGCCTAGAGTCTTGGCGTTCTTCATGGCCTCCAGCAAGCCGGCGTCGAGCTTTTCCGCCACGGTGCGCGGCGCTTCCTCGGCCGCCGCCGCGACGCGGGCCACGCCCGGGCCGGCGAGGCAAATCGAGCCGAGCCCGAGACCCAACAGGCCCGCAATCATCGTTCTGCGCAGCGCGAAACCGCACCCCATGGTCCTGGTCACCTCCTGCTCGAATCCGTGCCACAACCTATCAAGTCCGTCCCGGCTTGTCTTGCCATCCCGCTCCCTTGATGATACGCGCGAGACTTGTGGAACGTTGCCGCCGGCCGCCGCCATGGCCGGCGCCGCTTTGGGGTGGGGACGGGACATTGCAGCAGACGATTGTGGCGAAACGCGGTTCGTCGCGGCCGGGCCGCGTGGCAGCGAGACCGATACCGTGAGGGCCGCCATCCTGGGCGCCGGGATCGGCCGCCGACTCGAGATGCCCGAGCTGCCGCCCAAGGTGCTGCTCGACTTTGCCGGCGAGAGCCTGCTCGCCCGCCACGTGCGCCTCCTGCGCGCCTGCGGCGTGGAGCGCATCGACCTGGCCGTGGGCCACCGCGCCGAGGCGGTCGCGGCCGAGATCGAGCGCATCGGCGCGGGCGACGTGGTGGCGACGCGCTACAACCCGGACTACGAGCGCGGCGCCATCGTCTCGCTCTGGACCCTGCGCGAGGCCTTCACCAGCGGCGAGCCGGTGATCTTCATGGACGGCGACGTGCTCTACGACGCCCGCATGCTGCGCCGCCTGGTCGCCTCGGCCCACGGCGACTGCTTCCTCATGGACCGCCGGACCGAGGAGGGCGAGGACCCGGTCAGGCTGTGCATGAACGGCGGCACCCTGGTCGACTTCCACAAGCGCCCGCAGCGCGCCCACGACTGGTGGGGCGAGTGGATCGGCTTCGCCCGCTTCGCGCCCGAGACCGCAGCCGGGATCGCCGCGGCGGCGGGCGGCTACGTGGAGGCGGGGCGACTGGACGAAATCTACGAGGAGGCCTTCCGCGATGTCCTCCTGGCGGCGCCGCGGGGCAGCTTCGGCGTCGAGGACGTGACCGGCCTGCCCTGGGTCGAGATCGACTTTCCCGAGGACCTGGAGAAGGCCCGCAACGAGATCCTGCCGCTGCTGGACGACGGTTGAGCACCGAAAACACGGTCATGGCCAGCCGGGCTCTGTGGGCACGGCGATCGACGGTTCCATCGCACGCGCCCCGAAAGCGATAGGCCTTCCCGCTATCGTTGTGCTAGGCTCGTTGTGCGACACTCAGCCCGCACGGAGCGGGGCGCGCCATGACCGCTGCTCGAGATGCCCCGCCCAGCGCAACCAGCCGGGCGAGCGGGACAGTGAGCTTGCCCAGACCCTTGCGGAGTAAGAGCCATGACACTGACTGTCCACAACCGGATTGGGGCGTCCGCCGCGGCCAAGCTCGTGGCTTTGGCGGTCTGGACCGCCAGCCTGATGGGTCTTGCGGGCGCCGCAGCACAAGCCTTCGAGCCCAGCGACATCTGCCCCGGTCCCTCCGATGCTTACAGCGGTACGCTCGCTTCGAGCGGCGCGGAGTATGCCATCTGCGTGCCGCCTCTCTGGTTCGGCGACTTGGCGCTCTACGCCCACGGCACCGTGCGGGTGACCAAGCCTGCGGGCAAGATCTTCACGATCCGGGACGAGCTGAACATCGAGGGGCTGAGCCAGCCGGAGTTTTTCAATCTCCTGGGCATGGCGTACGGCGTCCTCGCGCGGAGCGACACCGGCTGGTCCAAGCTCGGGTGGGCCAAGAACGAGTTGATCGAGCTGCGGAAGACCGTCAAGGACAGGGTTGGCAAGATCGATGGCTCGGTCTACCTGCTCGGCGCCTCGCAAGGTGGCGCGATTGCGACGAAGCTGGTCGAGCAGAGGCCCGATCTCTTCGATGGCGGTCTCGCGGCCTGCGCGCCGATCGGCCGCTTGCTGAAGCAGATCACCTATTGGGGCAACCTCCTGGTCGTCTTCGACTACTTCTTCCCCGCCTTCGACATCCTGAAGGACGGGCTCGACGAACCGCGGGTTCCCGGCGCGGTGCGCAACAACTGGGAGGGCGCGGAAGGCGTCAAGGCTCAGATCCGCGCCGCGCTCGAGGCCACGCCCGGCCGGACCCGTCAGGTCGTGGACGTGGTCGGCGTGCCGACCGACCCGGACGGCGGGGTGCCGATCGGGGAAAGCGTCATGGACCCGCTGCAAACGGCCGTGTTCATGACCAACGACGCGATCAAGTCCCTCGGCGGCAACCCCTTCAAGAACACGACCCGGGTGTACAGCGGCTCGAACAACGACACGGCGCTCAACAATGGGGTAAAGCGCTACACCTCCGACAAAGCGGCGCGCGACAGGCTTGCCATGGTCTACGAGACGACCGGGGACCTCTTCGCGCCGCTGGTCACGATACATACGACCGAGGACCCCCTCGTGCCCTATTGGCACGAGCGCCTCTACCGGCAAAAGGCCGAGGCGGCCGACGCCTCCGCGTTGCTGAGCCAGCTCCGCGTGGCGGACTACGGCCATTGCGCCTTCTCGCCCGCCGAGGTCGCCGCGGCCTTCGGCCGCCTGGCGCTCGAGGTGGGGGGCGAAAACCTGCTCGATATCGAGAGCGTTCTCTCCGAGCCGGACTGGCAGAGCGAGTACGAGGCTCTCGCCGACAAGCTCGGTTTGAACTGACGGCTCCCGATTAAGCCGCCGCCTTGTCCGCGCGCTGCAAGCGCCAGCGGTCAACGCCCCACCATAGGGCCAGCAGGAGCGCGATGAACAATGCCAGGCCCGAGGCCGGGACCGGATTGGTCCCCAGGTAGCCGACCGAGGCGATAAGCAGGACCGCGCCCCAGGCGAGCACCGCGACGATGCCTTTGCGGGGAAGCCCGATCCGCGGACTGGCGATCGCCGCGATGCCGATCCAGAGCAACACCACGCCCCCGGCGCTCAGCAGCAGGCCGGCATAGTTGGCGTCTTCCGAGACATAGCGGATCGAAAAG
>Ga0224512_10002829_pt1 | contig 15612 bp, 12 predicted proteins | sample SF_May12_sed_USG_4_FD_169103 | JGI IMG/M metagenome (GOLD analysis project Ga0224512, IMG submission 169103) | Sediment microbial communities from San Francisco Bay, California, United States - SF_May12_sed_USGS_13 | ecosystem: Environmental > Aquatic > Marine > Sediment | place: USA...
GTCAGGTTGATTCCTCGCAAGGCCTCGACGGTGTGGGTGCCGAGCCGATAATCGCGCCGGAGCTCCCGGACCTCGACGATCGGAGCGCGATGATCCATGGCGCGGCTCTCGGCTCGAGTCCGGTCGCGCCCACCGGTCATGGAACACGCTCCTTCATTCGTCGCCATCGTCGGGCCACACGTTGATGTGGTCCGGGTCGAGGGTCAAGCGGACTCGGCGCTCCAGCTCGAGAACCTCGACATAGTCCGAAGGCAATTGCAGGCGTCCCGCTCGATCGAGCAGTGCGAATTCCTCAGCCACAACCTGATGCTCACCTTGCTCACCGACACGGGTGCGGCGAAGCACTTCGCTGCTCGTGCGCCCGTCCCTGATGGCGACCGTCCGGTTGACATGGCCGACGACGAGCGGATCATGGGTCACCACGACGATGGTGGTGCCTTGTCGTTCATTGACCCGGCGCAGGGCGTCGAACAACTCCGCCGACGTCGCGGTATCGAGCTCTCCCGTCGGCTCATCGGCGAACAGAACCTGCGGTCGATTCGCCAGCGCGGTGGCAATGGCCGTCCGTTGCTGCTCACCGCCAGACAACTGGTGCGGCTTGTGATCGTGGCGCTCGGCCATCCCGACCAACTCCAGCAGTTCCATGGCTCGATCGCGCCGTGACCTGGTTCCGGCACCCGCCAGGGCCATCGGCATCTCCACGTTCTCCACCGCGGTCAGGTATGGGAGCAGGTTGCGGCCGGTTTGCTGCCAGATGAAACCGATGACCCGTCGCCGGTACTCGGTGCGGTCCTTCTGCGACATCGTGAGGAGGTCGAAGCCGGCTACCCGGGCCCGGCCTGCCGAAGGGGTATCCAACCCTCCGAGGATGTTCAACAGTGTCGACTTGCCGCTTCCGGATGCTCCGACGATGGCGATGAACTCGCCCGCGTCCACCACGAGGTCGAGCCCCTGCAGCGCCACCACCTCGAGACCGGCGACCTGGTAGATCTTCACGAGGTTGTCACAGACAATGAGGGCGTCGTCACCGTAGGTGGATGCGTTCCCTCCGGCGGCAACTCCCGAGTCGGGGCTCCCGGACACTATTCGTCTCCCAATCTGAGTATCCCTCCCAGGTCCTCGTGGCGACTGAGGTAACCGAAGACGGCGACTGCCAGCACGATCGCTCCGACCAGCCCCGCGGTGACGAAGACGATAGCCGGGATGTCGATCTGTAATCCGGCCGCCGGGCCGGGGCCGGTGAAAGCGGCAAGGTCGATCCCCGGTTCGGCCAACTTGGCGGATCCGGCGCCCAGCACACTCCCGACGACGGCAGCCAGCACCACCGGCGGCAATTGCTCGATGGCCGTGACTCCGAGTGACTGGCGGACCGACAGTCCTAAGGTCCGAAAATAGGCGAGGTGTTGACGGCGGCTTCTCGACGTCAGGGCGAGTCCGGCGATCGCAGCCACCATCGCCAACACCGTGGCCAACGCGAACACGAGCAGGAAGCCCCGGGTTGCCCCCGCCACGAAGGCCGCCTCGTGGATCTCGTTGAAGACTTCGTACCGCGAGGCCGACTCCGCACCCACGGTTTGGCTCTCGATGGCCGCTTTGATCTCGGCCTGTGCCTGCTCGGGAGCGCGTAGGAACAGCACGGTGGCTCGTGGCATCGGCTCGACTGAGGCCCCGACCAGCTTGCCGAAGCTGGTGATCATGAACGGCCGATCGAGTGGTATCCCGGGAAACCGATCGCGGATGTCGGCAACGACAAACGTGACCCGACTGCGCCCGAGGCCGGCCGAGAACATGCTGCCGGGTACCGGGGCCTGTTCGTCGGACCAGTGGCGTGACACGATGGCCGGGATCGGGTTGGCGTCGGTGCCGATACCCACGGGGCTCTGCTCTTCGACCAATGCCGCGGGCAGATCCGGGAACGCCGGGGCGTCGGACGCAACCGCCGAGTAGTCGTTGGTTTCGAGGGCGAGGAACTCGACGCGGCTCGGCACCGTCATCGAGCCGCCCCGGAGCGTGGTCAGGTTGAGCTGGAGTCCCAGGGCACTTGCCTCGACGGCCGTGACCCCGGACACATCCAGGGCATCGGCCGGTGAACCGCTCGACACGGTGATCCGGTAGTCGGCGCCGACCTGTTGCCAGCTCGAGGCTCGTTGACCCTCGGTGATCGACCGTCCGAGTACCGACGCGAACACGGCTACCGCCACCGCCAGCAAGACGGCGAGGAGCGGCAGTCGGGCGGCCGGAGGCTGGAGCAGAATGCGCTTGAATCCGACGAAGCCGACGATGTCTCGCCGCCGGGAGCCGAGCCGTGCCAGGAGTCGGATGAGATAGGGGTAGAGCCGAAGGGTCACGATGCCCACGGCGAGGCCGAGCAGGGCGGGAGCCGCCGCCAGGAGTGGATCGAAGCTGGCGTCGGGGGTGTCGGGACCGCCGGCCACCAACCCGCGCCTTCGCAGCAAGATGAGTGAGACGACCGCCAGGACGATGCCGACGGTCTCGGCCACCACCCGGCGGAGGGAGGTGCGAGCGACGACGGCGTCGGGGTCGAGCCGGGGCCGGAGGTTTCGGTGCATGCTGGGCACAGCCGCCAGCACCAGGAGCGCGGTGATGGCGGCCGACAGGCCCAGCACACCCAGGATGGCGAGCCTGCTCATGCGCCCGGAACCAACAGGCTGGCGACGATGTAGCCGATGGTGGCGGCCGGCACGCTCAAGACGAGACCGTCAGCGAGGCGCGCCAGCGTCAGCTGGCGGATCGAGGCGCCCCGGCTGCGCAGGAGTCGCGTCGCGTCGCGCCGCCGTTCGGCGGAGAGGGCAGCGAGGAGGGCGGCGACTGCCAGTGCCACGACCAGGAGCCCGACCGACGCAAGCGACATGACGGCGATCGTGGCGGCGCGTTGATCGAGGAACTCATCGAGGAGCTGAGAGAGGCCCGTTGTCACCCCGGTTTCCGTCAACGACGCCAGCCCGATCGGTGGAAACGTGGACCCGAGCTTCCGAAGATCCCCGGCCAGCTGGTCGGCGTCATCGGCGTCCAGCTTGCCGGGCTGGACGGAATAGCGCCAGGTATATGCCCAGAGCGCTCCCCGGGTGTCTCTGAGCAGCTGGCGATAGTCGGAGGGGCCCAGGAGCCCGGTGGTGAAGACGAATATCGGGTTGAAGTCGATGTCAAAGACGATTCGCGGCCGGTGGAGGCGGAAGTCGAGGTTCCAGTAGTCCTCATCGGGTTGGATCGGCTCGATGACCCCTGAGATCTCGATGGCCACGAAATAGGACAAGGACGCAATGGGCATGTCGTGGTAGAGCGGGTCCCGGGTGTCAGGGGTCAGGAGCAGCCGGTCACCCAGCTCCACCTGGAGTTCCGACAGCGTTTCCGCCGAGACGGCCAGCTCATAGAGCGGCACGATGACGATCTCAGCATCCTCTCCCATCTCCACGGGAACCGGCTCTCGGGGGACGGGAAAGTGGCCGGCCACCAAACGGACGTGCTCTTCGATGCCCTGCTGGTAGCGCATTCGCACCAACCTGGTGAGTGACGCCCGCTCTGCTTCCGGCGGGACGACGATGAATGAGGGCGAGTCCACCACGTATTGATGATCAGAGATGATTGCCTGGAGCGACTCGGGAAGGTCCAGATCCCGGAATCTCGTTCCCTGGGTATCGAGGGGGACGAGAACATCCCCGCTCCCGGCAGGCAGGATGCGGCTGGAGCGTCCCACGCTGACGTTGCGGGTGGCTACGTCGGCACCTTCGATGGTCTCGAGGATCGCATCGTCGGACATCGCATCGAACAGTCGGGGCGTCGCGGACAAATACAGGCTGGTGAGGAAGACGATGACGATGAGTGCGATATTGGTTGCCCGGTCGGAGCGAAGCTGGCGGACCATGAGCTTGGGCCCGATCCGCCCGCGGGGGCCCTTCGATGCCGACGAGTGAGCAGGCGGCTTCGTCATGACCTAATCGTTCCCCAGCCGGAGCAGCGACGCGAGGCCGAGCCTCCGAACGAGGATGGCGAGAACGATGACGATCGCACCGAGTACGAGCACCAGAGCCAGCTCGAGCCAGGCAATCGCCTGCCAGGGATAAACCACAACTACCTCGGGAATCGCCGTTGTCGCCTCCTGCGTGATCGAGATGAGGGGGAGAATCAACCACGCCAGGAGCCAGCCGACCAGCGTTCCCATGATCAGACTCACAGCCACGAGCACCCCGTGGTCGATGGAGAGCCATCCGGCAAGCTGGCGAGGCGACAACCCAAGCGCCCGCAGCAGGCCGAACTCACCAAGCCGCTCGCGGGCGGACACCACCGAACTGACCGAGAACCCAACCGCCGCGAAGATCGCCGCCGCCACGAAGCCGAGCGAAAGGGCGCCGACCATGCCGAGGGCGACCGGGTCGGACTTGAGCGCGTCTGCCCGGTCGATTCGATCCTCGAGCAGGGTCGAATCGAACCTGGGACCGGCCAACTCCTCCGCTACCACCGCGATCTTGTCGCCCGCGGCGTCGATCCATCGCTCGTCCGGTTGGCGGATCTCCGACCCGGGCTGGTATCTCATCATCTGGAACGTGGGGAAGTCGATCAGGATCACCTCACCGGACTGCGGATCGACGGTGGGGAAATTGACCACCGTGCCGACGACCCGGGCGCTGCCGCCGGGCGCCCGCAGCGTGGTCAGCGACACGTCGTCGCCGACGGCGGCGCCGGTGAGCTCGAGGAAGCCTTCGGACACGACTATCGGGAACCGTTCCGGGAGGGTGGTGCCGGCCGGCCGGAGGCTGAAATGGACCGGAAGCGGCACCGGCGCGGTTCCAGCCCCGGTCGTGATCGTCAGTCCGATTCCGGTTTCCGGTTGCGAGGGCGTGGGTGAGATTGTTGGAGGGGTCACCGCCCCCGATAGCGGGGTGCTGGTCAACTCCCAGACCTCCGGCTTCCAGGTAGACGTGGCCGGTCGCCACGAGTCGGTGAAGAGGTCCGGGCTGACGGAGATGCCCGCCAGCTCGAATGTCGCGACGCGGGCGATGAGATGCGGCGCCGGCGAGGTGAACGTGATGTCAACAATCGCCAGCGGATAGGTGGGTTCGGCCACCCGGCCGTCCGACCCCATGTGCGCCAGATCTGAGACCAGCCGGGCCCGGCCGCCGTCTGCCGGCGGAGATCCGAGTTCCACCTCATGCAGCATCCCCTCCCCGTCCTGGAGGACAACGGCGACTGAAGGAGCGAACGAAAACGGACGCTCGAGGACCTCGTCCGGGATGACGGAGTCGACCGGGAGCGGTTCCAACTCGGTGGCCACGTCGAGGGCGATGCGTTGAGGCCGGCCGGGGAGGGGAAGGGTGGACAATTGCGGCCGCGCGCTCGCCAATTCGGTCATGAGATCCGAGAAGGGACTGGTGCTGAGGTCGTGGCGAATCCGAACCACGGACGCAGCCTGATTGGCGTCGAGCATGACGAAAGCCCCGTTACCCGACGACCTGGCGAGCTGGCGCACCTCTCGGGCAATCGGCATGGACGCCTGCACGCCTGCCACCTGTTGGTACGCATCCTGCAGCGTCAGGTCGGGAATCCGATTCGCGGGATGTCGATTCGGAGTCACCCGGATGTCGGAGCCGACCTGGAAATCGGCCTGGTCGTCCTGCGACTGTGTCCAGGTAGTTGTGTAGGCGGCGGCGAAGATGCCAATGCTGAGCGCAACGATGAGCAGCAGGGCAGACCGGGCGTAGCGGTTCGGGCGGCGAGCTACCTGCCAGGCCGATAGGGCGGGAACCGCCGAGGTGCCGGCGGTGGCCGTCCGTTCGGCCATCCACGCCATGAGGGGGATGGACCGCAGGGCCAGCACCGCGCCGGCGAGCAACCCGAGCGCCGGAGCCAGCACCAGCAACGGATCGATGCCGAGACGGCCCTCGACGGTCGACGTGATCTGCGACCCGTAGCGATCCAGCTGCCAAAAGGCGAGACCGGCCGTTGCCAGCAACGCCAGGTCGACACCGGTGCGCTGCCAGAGGCTGTCGGTTGGCTGGCGGCCACGTTCCACGTACTCGACGGAGAACGAGCGGGCCGATCGTCGCGCGGGAATCGCCAATGCCGCTACGCATCCGGCACACGCCAGGAACGAGAGCAGATAGGCGCTGCGGGTGACGGCCGGCTCAATGGCGAGCTCGATCGAAGCCAATGGCCCGATGTCGTTGAACACATTGAGGACGAGCAGTGCCAGCCAGGGGGCGACGAGAGCAACGGGAACGGTGAGTAGCGCCCCTTCCATGATCGCCATCGTCACCACCTGGCGGGTGTTGGCCCCGCGCGACCGGAGCAGGTTCGTTTCGACCCGCCGGCTCTCGGCCAGCAATCCAGCGGTCAACAGCAGCGCGTAGCCGGCCAGAACTGCCAACTGTGCGGAGAGCAGCAGCACCCCGGACCGGGTGACCAGCAGTGACCGCTCGGTTTCGCTGAGGATTCGAGAAACCTGGGTCTCGACGGTAAACGCTTCGAACTGAGCCGAGGCGGCGGCATTGAGCCTCGTTTCGAGGCCCTGCACCCGGCCCCGCATCTCCCGAATGTCCCCGACCGACAGGTTGTCGTAGTCGGGGAACACCCGCCAGTCGGCTTCGACGCTGAAGGGCGCCAGGTCGGTCAGCATGGTTTGGGGGTCAACGAGGAAGGGACCAAACGTCCGGAACGACGATCGCTCTTGAACGCCGTTGAGGTCCAGCTCGTCTGCATACCAGTAGGGATCGTTCGGGTCGTCGATGCGGTAGATCCCGGCGATCATCACCCTCGCCGAAATCGACCGATCACGGCGGTTGATCATGGCGAGCTCGTCGCCGACCGAGAGGCCGAGCAGCGTGGCCGTCGATTGGGAAACGGCGGTTTGATGCGGCTCGCCCCCGGGAGCCGGCCAGGCCCCGTCGACGACCGTGGCGTGTTCGGAAACGCCTTCGTAGTACCGGAACAGACCGACGTCGGTGGCGCCGTTTGAGGCCTGCTCCGGGAACTCGTAGGAGTCTGAGGCGAGTCTTCGGATCAGGGCCGCGCCGGTGGAGGCAAACGTCCGGAGCACCTCGTCGGTTACCAGTTGGTTCTTCTCCGAGTATGCGGCGGGCCGGACGCGGAGTGAAACCTCGACGTTGGCGTCGATGGCCGAGGCGTGGTCCAGGGTCCGGTGCAGGCTCGCCACCGTCACGGCTTCGACATAGATCGGTCCGGCCGCCAACAGCACGGTGGCGAGGACAATCGTGATCAAGGCCGCCGACAGGATGAGCCAGTCGGCGGCCGCCCGTTTGGCTATTGCGCTCCACGCCGTGGATAGAGAAGGCATTCTCGCCATTCTCCCCGGTGATGCACGCCCTCGCGTCGCTGTGAGGATCTGAGGTCCGATCCTCACGGCGGAAGGTGCGGCGCGGCATTGAGCCACCCGGGGGTCGAATTCCGTCCTCACCCGCCGGTCGGGTCCCGCGCGGGCGCTCCCCGGCTATCGAGACCTTCGGCCGGGGCCGTCCTCAACGGATACACCGACCCCGAGAGATAACGGGAACGTGGGGGAGGCGATCATGCAACAAGCCCTCGAGGACGCGGCCGCCGGCCGACTTCGCGCAGGGTTCTTTTTGAGGCGTTTTTGGCGACGTCGTGGTTGGTGCCGCGCAAGGTGCGAGCCGCCGCTCTTCAGCGGCTGCGGGCGTTCGGTCAGGCTGCGACGGCGGACGAAAACCAGGGAGATCAGCCCGACGTCGCCGGCTGAGCGGTGAGCACACGCACCAGGTCGTTGAGGAACTGGGCGGCGGGCGCTCCGTCGACGAAGGCGTGATCGAAGGTGAGCGATAACACCATCTGGTGGCCGGCCACCACCGTGCCGGCCGCATCGAAGGCCGGTACCCGGCGGATGGCGCCGACCCCGAGGATGGCGACCTGGGGCAGATTGATGATCGGGGTGAACCCGTCGACCCCAAGACTGCCGAGGTTGGTCACCGTGAATGTGCCGCCTTCGTAGTCCGATGCGGTGAGCGTCTTGGCCCGGGCACGCCGGCCGAGATCTTTGATCGTATCGGCCAGTGCGCCGAGCGCCAGGGCGTCCGCATTGGCGATGACGGGAGCGACCAGGCCGTCGTCCGTCTGGACGGCCACCGCCAGGTTCACGGCCGCGGCCGGTACGAAATGATCACCGGTGCGGCTCCCGTTCAGCGTGGGATGATCCCGCAAGACCACTGCCGCGGAGCTGACGATCATGGCCGTGATGTTGGCCGGCGCTTCGGCTCCGAACTCGACGGTCGTGAACAGCGTGACCGGAGCGGTTTCGGCATGGCTCTGTCGCATGTTGCGGGCGATGACGGCGCGCAGCCCCTGGAGACCAGGAGCGGGTGCTCCGTGTCTTCGGACGTCGTCTTCGGTGATGCGCCCACCCGGACCGGACCCGGCGATGCCCGCGAGGTCGACCCCCAGCTCTCGGCCGAGCCGCTTGGCGGCCGGGGATGCCCTGATGGGTGGCGGTTCCCCGGGGGACCTCTCCGCGATCTGGGCGGGTTGCGCTCTCGAAACCGATGCCGGAGATTCGCTGATCTCGCAGATGGGGCTGCCTTGGGGAACCGGGTCGCCGATCGCGACCCGGTTCACCACGTATCCACCGACCGGAGCCTGCACTTCGACTGCGATCTTCTCCGCCTGCACTTCGGCGATCAGCTGGTCCGCCTGGCAGGCCTGACCTTCGTCGACGAACCATGCTGTGATGACCGCGTCCTCACCTGCTTCGGTGACGATCGGCATTCTCACATCGGTTGGCACGTCGGTCTAGCCGGAGACGAGACCCGAGACCGCCGCGACGATCCGCTCCTCCGAAGGCAGGGCCCACTTCTCCAGCCCGTGGCTGTAGGGGATTGGGATGTCTGGGGTGGCTACCCGCACCGGCGGAGCATCGAGGTATTCGAACGCTCCCTCCACTGCGGTGGTGATGATCTCGCCGGTCATGCCGAAGCTCTGGTAATCCTCATCAACCACGACCAGTCGGTGCGTTTTCTGCACGCTGGCAACGACGGCCTCCCGGTCGAGTGGCACGAGCGATCGGAGGTCCAGCACCTCGACCGAAACTCCCTGGCTGTCCAGGGTTTCTGCGGCATCGAGTGCCTTGTGGACCGACAGCCCAATGGTGACCACTGTCACATCTGATCCCTCGCGGGCAATGCGCGCCTCACCAATCGGCACCTCATACGGCTCGACGGGAACCGGCCCCGTGGCTCGAGGGTTGTTGACCATCCATCCAAGGCCGAGTGCTCCCTTGTGGAACATGTACACGACCGGGTTGTCATCTCGAATCGCCGCGATCATCAGGCCCTTGGCGTCATACGCACTCGACGGTGCCACCACCTTCATTCCCGGCAGATGGGCGAACATCCCCCACAGAGTCTGGGAATGCTGTCCGGCGTCCGAGTAGCCGCCCCCTACCGCGGTCGTCAGAACAACCGGCACCTTGATGTTTCCGCCACTGAAGTAGTGGATCTTGGCCATGTTGTTGTAGATCTGGTCCATGCAAACGCCGAAGAAATCGACAAACATCAGCTCCACGATCGGCCGCATGCCGTTGATCGCAGCGCCGACGGCGGCGCCGATGAACCCGGTTTCTGAGATCGGCGTGTCGATGATGCGCTCCGGACCGAACTTGTCCAACAGCCCTTCGGTTGAGCCGAAGATGCCGCCGTAGACACCGACATCCTCGCCCATGACGAAGACGGAGGGGTCTACGTCCATCTCCTGGAAGACCGCCTCCGCGATCGCTTTCTGCATCGTAAGTTTTCGATCGGTTTCCACTGTGGTCATGGCGTCAAGCCCTTTCTATTCCTAGGCGAAGACATGGTCGAGGGCCGCTTCGGGTTCGGGATAAGGACTGGCGAGGGCGAACTCCAAGGCCTCTTCCACGATGGCGTACTGGACCTCTTGGATCGCGGTTTGCTCCTCGGCGGAAAGTATTCCCTCATCGGCGAGCCGCTGTCCGAACACCACCAGGGGATCCCGCTGGTTCATCTCGTCCTTGAACTCGTCATCTCGATATGCGTCGGCGTCGCCTTCGAAGTGTCCCCATAGCCGATCGGTCTTGATCTCGATCAGACTGGGACCCTCGCCACGCCGGGCCCGGTCCATGGCTGCACCCATCACCTCGTATACGGCCACCGGATCGTTCTCCGACACCAGCACTCCAGGGATCCCGTAGGCCGATGCCCGATCACTGTTGTCGGGAATGGCAGTCGAGGCGGCCTTGGGAACCGAAATGGCGTACGCATTGTCCTCACAAACGAAGACCACCGGCAGCTTCCATAGCGCCGCCAAGTTGATGGACTCGTGGAATGCCCCCTGATTGGCGGCTCCCTCCCCGAAATACGAGAGGGCGATGTTGTCGGTGCCCTTGAACCGGAACGCCAGAGCAGCGCCCACTGCCACCGGCATGCCCTCACCGATAATGCCGGAGCATCCGAAGTTCGGCTCGACCGAGAATAGGTGCATGTGGCCGCCCTTCCCGCGACCCAGACCGGTCTCGCGTCCGAATATCTCGGCGGCCATCTTGTTGAGATCTACCCCCTGCGCAATGGCGATGTGATGGGGACGGTGGGTGGCGGTGATGGCGTCGCCGGCCTTGAGGTGGGGGCGCATGCCAACGGCCACCGGCTCCTGGCCGGCTGCAAGGTGCATTTCTCCGGGGATCAGACCTGCCGCAATGTCGAACGCCGGCAGCTTGTCGGCGAAATACATCTCCCGGATCCGTTCTTCGAAACGCCGGATCCTGACCATCGTCTCGTACATGTCGACTAGATGTTCATTGGGAATATCCATGCCGAACCTCCTCTCCTCGGGTTGACCGAAAGACGCCAGCGGGCGGCCTGGTGCCGCTGGTTCGAAATATAGCTTTCAGGGTCGGGGCGTTGCAGGCCGGTCGAGGAGTGCGGCTTCGAGATCGAGTACCCATGGTCCGGGAACCAGGCGGACGACGCCGTCAACGGCCGGAAGGCGGCGTTCCCCGTCGAGGGCAATCAGCCCCGCGGTCTCGGCGAGGTGTACTTCCGCTCCCTGGGGGAGGTCTTGGTGTTCGGCGACGGGGATATCCAGGACGACACCCGGTCCGAACACGGCGCGAACCGTGCGGTCTCCACCAAACGTTATGCGCCGGGCGTAGCCGGCCGGAAGCGGACCGAGCGCCGCGCTGATGGAGGCGACGCCGACCGCGGTTCGACGAGACGAGGTAACGAACGCCTCGACCAGTTGACGGGGATCCCAAATGGCGCCGGCCCCCACCCACCGGTCGCGCACGACAACCGCGTCGATGACGGCGAGCGCCTGGCCGTCGGTGGTTTGGACGGCGATCGCCGTGGTGGGGGAGAAGGCATCGTCCGCCTGCGTGATTGCCAGCGCCGCGGCCAGGCCGGTGACGGTTGGTTCGTCACCGAGGGCGAATGCGTTGTTCGTCCCGGCAGCTACGGGAATGAGTGGTGCTTCGGGCCAGCCTTCGGCCGCCGCCCGCACGGTCCCATCGCCGCCGACCGTGATGAGGGCTCGAGCATCGTGGCCGGCCAGGTAGCCGGCGCAGATTCTCGTGTCTGCTTCGGTGCCGGTTGCCTCGATCGGGATATAGCCAACTTCGGGCCCGTGGTGTCCGGCCAGCCGGGCGGCACGACGAACCAGGCCGGCGGGGTCGTCCAGCGCCAGGACACTGATCCCAGGGATCGATCCGATTCCGACGAGAAGCCGGGCCACGAGGTTGGCCTTCTCCTCGATGTCGATCACCCGGGCCAGGCCGGTGAGCCTGCGGATGTCTTTCGACGAGGCGGGATTGGCGATGAGGCCGATGATCATGGCTGCACAGCGTAGGCGGGAAGACGGCGCCGGGTCCTTCGCGCTCTGATCAGGCGCCAGGACGGAGGGGTCTACATCGTCGAGGACATACACATTGGCCTCAGGGAACCCCCGACCTACGTCGCCTCTCGGGGGGGATAGGGCGAATACAGAGAAGACCTGGATTTCAGGCTGTACTGCTGAGACCTCCGGCACAAGACACCCGCTGCACGGGAGACCCCGGCGGCTGGCCGGCCAACGTCCGGCTAGGACGTGTCGGCCGCGTCCGCCGCCAGCATTCGGTCGACGACGACGTCGAGCAACTGATCGGTTTGATCCCAGACCGCATCGGGGTTCCTGATAACGATGCGTGAAACTGATCGCCCGACCTGGATGGTGTAGACGTCGATGAACAGCACCAATTCATCGTCGGGGCTGCTGAACGTGCTCTTCATCTCGATGTTGGTGACGCGTGGCTCGCCGACGACGTTGTCGAAGCGGGTCAGGTCGAAGTCGACGCTCGTGTACGGAGCAAGCTCACCTCGGTCGAGACCCTCCTGGGCTTGGAGTCTTGCCGCCTCCAGCACGCAGTTGAGGGTTGCATCCTCAGCCCAGGCCAGGACGACATCGGTGGCGTTCTCGGCGTCTGGATAGATCCGAACGTCGTGTTCGATCTCGGTGTCGAGCTGGCTGAACTCGGGCGATTCGGCCTCGAATGCGAAGCCGTCGGCCTCGGCGAGCACCTCGACGAACTCGCAGCCCTCGATGACTTCGTACGTGAAATCAGATTCGGTCTGGGCGAGCTCGTCCCAGTCCGGCCCGAAGAAGCCGCTCTCGAGCATGATCATCTCCGCCAATTCCTCGTCGGTCGGAGGGGGTGGTTCGGTGGTCGTCGTCGTGGTCGGGACCGGAGCGGTTGTGGTGGTGGTCGTGGCCTCGGAAGTAGTAGTCGGCGCCGGCACCGTGGTCGTCGACGGCTCGGCGGAGTCGTCTCCGCCGCACCCTCCGACGAGGGCGGCGACAAGGATCGCGGCGGTCAGATAATGGCGTGGCATCGGATTCCTTCCTCTCTCCGAAAGCTAGCAAGCCCGATCCGAGCTACCCCAGGACGGCCCGATGCCCCTACTTCACTCTCGAGACCCCGGTCATCGCGGACGGCACCCATAGCGCCAGCACCCGGGCGTCGTGTCCAGCGCCCGACGGCATTCGGACCCAGTTGCCGGGGGCGGATGGCCCCGGTTGCGGTCACGCCCAGCAGGACCGCGTAGAGCTGTCTCGGCTAGCGGGGAGAGGGTGTCCTTACTGATCCAAACCTGACCGCGCCGAGGCCCACGGTGCCCACGTATTCGGTGGTGGGCGTTGACGGGCTCGAACCGCCGACCTCTTCCTTGGATGGGAATATCGGGGGGTCTGAGCGAGGGGAGTGTTCGGCGAAAAAGGCCTCTGACCGGGGGTTTTGCTACTCATCGCTTCGCAATGATTCCGATCGTTTCCCGACCTACCGCGCCCTGAGAGCGGGTAGCGAGGCGATCCGAGGAGCCGGACGTGGGTCCGCGCACATGGCGGCGGTCGTGCGTTCCTTCGGGATCTGCGCCACCTCGATCTGTTGCCCAGTGCGCCGGCGAGTCGGGTCAGTCGATCGGCAGGTTCCGGACCCGCACTCGGTTCGGGGAGATCGTGACGATCACTCCACGTTCGAGATCGTCGGCGACACTCGGAAGATTGGCGACGAGCAACTCGGCATGCCTCGCCATCGGCAGCTCGGCGACACCCCGCAAAAGGACGACGGAGGGACTGGTTGCTCGCCGCAATGCGACCAGCATCGGGAAGTCTGTGTCGGCGGTGACGAGGACGTATCCGTCGGTCTCGGCTCGCTGGAGGATCGTCGCATCAGTGGCAGCGAGGAGGCCGAGATCGGCCACGTGGGTCACGTCATGACCTGCTTCGCTGAGCGCCTCCACCAGTTTCGGTGACAGGTTGGCGTCGAGGAGTAGCCTCATGCCGGTTTGGCGACCGGCACCTCACGCTCGTTCACCACGGCGGCCGCGTACTCCAGCGCCGCCAACACGTCCTCGCGTTCGAGGTACGGGTACTGCTCGAGTACCTCGTCCGTTGTGAGTCCGGCGGCGAGCTGGCCGAGCAGCATGCTCACCGTCATGCGCAGGTCACGGATGCACGGCACGCCGCCCATGCGCTCCGGATCAACTGTGATTCGCTCGTACGCCATGCCTGTCATGCTACGCCGAACCGCAATCGCTGGGAACCGTCCGACCCGTCGGGTTCTGCGTGGGACGATCGCTCAACGAGCAGGAATGCCCGCACTCGTAAGTGTTATGCGCGGGCGGTTGGCCCTTGCTCCAAGCGCGATCCGTCGGTCCGACAGACGTTCGGGTGACACCCGCGCGGATAGTGGGCTGCCTCGCCACGGGAATAGTGCACCGTCCCTGCGGGGTTGGCAGGAGTCCACCAAGAAAGGGACAGACTGTGTCTGACTGGAATGCCAACGTAATCGAGGAGTTCAGGGCGAACGACGGCAAGGTCGGCGGCTGGTTCGATGACAAGAAGGTGCTGCTTCTCCACACCACCGGCGCTCGATCGGGCCTAGAGCGCCTAACTCCGCTTGTTTACCGCGAGGAGGACGATCGCGTCTTCGTCTTTGCGTCCAAGGGTGGCAGTCATTCGCACCCTGACTGGTACCACAACCTGAAGGCGAGCCCGACTGTGAGCCTGGAGATCGGCGCCAACACCTCATCGGCAACGGCCGTGGAGATTGTCGGGAACGAACGCGACGCCATCTATGCGAGACAGGCCCACGCCCTGGAGAACTTCGCCGAGTACCAGGCTGCCACGGATCGGACCATCCCGGTCATCGAACTCATCCTCGAATAGCTCTGAAGCGGTCGCAACACGAACCGCCCATAGCCGGCAACCTTCAGCGGATGTTTGGCCGCTCTAATGTGCCGATCCAGGACACTCTGGGGAATGAGCGTTATGGCGGGGGATTGCGGGCATCGAGCTGTCCAGCGAGCTCAAGTACCTGGGTCCGAGGCGCAAGTCGAAGCGTGCATGATCGAGCCCAGAGGCTCCGGTACATCGTGAACTAGCCCTGACCAGCCACTTCGAGGTGTTGGATTCACGAGCGAGCGCCAACCGAGGGTTCGCTATCGGCGGGCGCTCAGAGGATGTCGCCCAAGAATGATGCGATCGTCGCTCCATAGGAAGGATCGACCGGCTTCTGCATAGCCTCAAGGAAAGTCTCTCCCTCGTCGACCGGTCTGAAGCTGTGCTCGAGGCCTTCCATTATTTCGCACCGAACGTGAGGGAATCTGCCTTGCTCATGCTGCATCTTCATGATGTCTTCGAGAGCAGTCGGCGGGACGTTGAGATCCTCGGATCCGTTCATCAACAGGACGGGCCCGTCGAAGCTCTCCAACTTCTCCAGATAGTCCAGTTCCTCGTACTGGCGCATCAGGTCCAGGCTCAGCTCGCACGTGAATCTGTCCGGGCCGTGGACGACGTAGGTCGAGTCGCCGGCGCGGACGCGATCTTTCATGTCGCCTCTGAACCAGGCGAGGTACCAGCCGGCGAGCACCGGAAACTTCCTTGCGGTCATTCCGTCCGGATCATCGAGGAACGGCTTGGCAGCGCGGTCTCGCTGCAGATCGAGGAGGGTCTCGAAGGACTCGAGACCGCCACCCTGGGAGATCAGGAAGCTGGGCTCGGCACCGAAGTCCAGGGCGTGGAGGAAGGTGAAGCTTCCCTCGCTCTGGCCCATGAATCCGATGGGTAGGTCCGGATAGATGTCGCGAGCCT
>Ga0224512_10002830_pt1 | contig 15609 bp, 8 predicted proteins | sample SF_May12_sed_USG_4_FD_169103 | JGI IMG/M metagenome (GOLD analysis project Ga0224512, IMG submission 169103) | Sediment microbial communities from San Francisco Bay, California, United States - SF_May12_sed_USGS_13 | ecosystem: Environmental > Aquatic > Marine > Sediment | place: USA: California...
TGCCACCCCCGGCAGCGAAACCGCATCGGAGATGGCGCGGGTGAACGGAAGGTCGTACCCGGCTTTCGTGCCGTCGCCGTCCATGCTCGTGGGGAGGATGACGCCGGCGCCCAATTCCTCGCACCGGATTGCCCAGGCGACCGCGTCCTTGCCCGCGGGCTTCGTGCCGCCCGCCACCACGACTTCGAATCCCGAAGGCATGGATTCGTTGCGGCAGCCGTCGATGGCGATCGTGATCTTCTCCTTCCCGAACTTTTCCGATGCCTTTTTCACGAGGTCCGGGTCCTTGACCGCCGCGCTGTTCATGGAGACCTTGTCGGCCCCTGCATCGAGCACCATCTCGATATCCTCGAGGGTCCCGATCCCGCCCCCGACGGTCAGGGGGATATCGATCACGGCGGAGACGGCCTGGACCCAGGAGAGGCGGGTCTTCCGGTTTTCCAGCGTCGCGGCGATGTCCAGCATGGCCAGCTCGTCCGCCCCTTCCTCCTGGTAGAACGCGGCATTCTGGACCGGGTCCCCCGCCTCCTTCAGGTTTACGAAGTGGACTCCCTTGACCACCCGGCCGTCCTTCATGTCGAGACAGGGCATGATTCGTATCGGCTCCATGGCATCCGCACCTCTTTTCCGCAGGTAGTGGGGTGTGGCAAATATACCGCATTTCCCCAGAGGGAGGCGACAATCGGTTTCGCGGGTGGGTGGAAAGCAAGCGACTCGGCAGAGTATCAGGGGGGTCTTTCGGCGCAACTGGTGGCGATTCGCCACCAGTTTTCACAAAATACCCCCCCGACATTCATAGAGCCCATCAATGGTGCAATCGACCCGGTTGTGCGTTTGTGTTGTTTTCCTTATTCAAACAATCGATTTGCTATCTTCCAACTCAGATAAAACCCGAGGATACTGGCAAATCCACTCAAAAAATATGCCGTCATAAAACTGATTTTCTCGCCCAATATCCAACCGAGCCATCCAAATCCCACGATAAATAACAAGTTAATTGTCTTTTTCAAAATCTTCTCTCCCGCTCATGCTCATTCCTATTGGCCACCCCCCCCGATTGAGGATCCCTACCCTACTTATCGGATTGCCGGGCTAGGAAATTCACGGGTCTTGTGCGCCCAAATACGAGCGTGCGAGGATAGGAAGATGATGAGGGCATACCGGTGGCTTCTTCCCGCCCTGCTGATCATGGCGGTTCTTGCGGGCCTCTCCTGCAACCCGGGAGCCCGCGCGGAACCCTGCGAGTCCGCAGTGCATGCGCTGAACGGGCGGCTTTCGCCCGGGATCGACGAAAAGGAGCTGGTGTCGGTCCTGCAATCGCTTGCCGCAAGCAGCAACAGGAAGCTTCCGCCGAACTTCGTCACGAAGGGACAGGCAAGGAAAAGAGGATGGCGTCCCGGGCGGGACCTGTGGGAGATGCCCGATCTCCGGGGGAAAAGCATAGGGGGAGACCGCTTCCAAAACCGGGAGGGGAATCTTCCGGACGGCGGACGCCGCTGGCGCGAGGCCGATCTGGACTACAAGGGAGGGAAGCGGGGCGCAAAGCGTCTGGTGTTCAGCGACGACGGAAGGCGGATGGTCACGGTGGACCATTATCAGACGTTCACGGAGGTGCCTGCATGCCGGTGAAGAAAAAGCGGTGCCTGCTCTCCGGGAAGACGGTGCGATCTTTGGACGTCTTTTACGACGAAATCGCACGGCAGCTCGCCTTCCCGGAGCACTTCGGGCGCAACCTGGACGCCTTGTGGGACGTCCTGTCCGCCGACATCGAGGGGCCGATCGAGGTGGTATGGAAAGACCCGGATTCCTCCCGGCGCGAGATGGGGGAGGATTTCGACCGGATCCTCGCGGTCCTAAAAGAGGTAAAAAAGACGAGGAAAGACTTCCGGTTGCGCCTCGGCAAGTCCGGTCCCTGAAACCTCTTGAACAAATCAGGGTTCCTATCCGTAAGAACAGTTGACAATCACAAGGAACCATACCGGAGATCGGAGGATCGGATGAAGGCATTCGGAAAGGTGTTCGGCTGGGCATCGATCGTGGGAGTGTTCCTGCTGTTGCCGGCGGTTTCCGGCGCGCAGCTTCCCGAGGCGATGCGAGTGCGACTCGTCACAGGCGACGTGCAGGTGAGGATCGCCGAAACGGGACAGTGGATGCCCGCCTCGGTCAACATGCCCCTTGTCGAGGGGGATGAACTGTGGGTCCCCGGAGGGAGCCTATCGGCGATCCAGACGAACAACGGGGCCGACGTCCGGCTCGACGGGAACACGTCCGTCCAGATCCTGCGGGTGGACCGCAATTCCTTCCAGTTCTATCTTCCCCAGGGGCGCGCGTACGTGCGCAGCGACGACCCGACGGGCAGCGTCCTTCAGTTCGACACCCCCGACACCTCCATCCGCACGTTCGAGGCATCGACGTTCCGGATCGACATCCCCAACGGGGAAACGAACCTCCTCGTGTTCCGGGGAAGTGTCACGGCGGAGAACGCGGGCGGGACGACGAGGGTCCGTGCCGGCAGCATGCTGGTCCTGGGGTCGGACGGCTACGCGGAACTTTCCCCGCTTCCCCCTCCCGACAATTGGCAGGTGTGGAACGAGAGGCGGGACCGGGTCGCCCTTGCCCTTGCGCGCGGGAGAGGCTACCGGTACCTGCCGGATGAACTCCGGGTCTACGCCAGCGACTTCGATGAGAACGGCCGTTGGGTATACGTTTCGGCATACGGATTCGTCTGGACTCCCACGGTCGTCGTGACCGGTGACTGGGCTCCGTACCGGCACGGAAGGTGGGTGTGGAGGGGCGGAGACTACGTGTGGATCGGATACGAGCCCTGGGGGTGGGCCCCCTACCATTACGGACGCTGGTCCTTCGTCGCCCGAATCGGCTGGTGCTGGGTACCTCCCTCCCGGGGAGATGTCTTCTGGGCGCCGGGATACGTGGGCTGGGTGAGCAGGGGAAATTACGTGGGGTGGGTGCCCCTCGCTCCGGGGGAAGTCTACTACGGGCACGGAAACTTCGGCCGGCACAGCGTGAATGTCAGGAACGTGAACATCAACCGGATCCGGGTGACCAACGTGTACCGGAACATCAATTACCGAAACAGCATCACCGTGGTAAACCGGACGACGTTCGTCACGGGGCGGCCGGCGGTCGTCAACCGGAACGAGGTAAGGAATGTGAGGGAAGACTTCGCACGGCGGCGCAACATCGTTGTGGGAAGACCGCAGATCAAACCCGTCCAGACAAGCTACCTCCCGGTGATACGGCAAATTCCCGAGGCGAAGCGTCCGCCGACACGGGTCCGAAATATCGACGTGAAGGAACTGAGGCAGTCCCGTCAGTTGGTCAAGGAACCCGACCGTTCCGCCATACGGCCGGAAGCGCAGCCCCGCACGCTGGAGGTCAAGAAAGTCGAGAAACCGAGGTCCTCGAACGAGAGGACAAGGGAGCGCCAGCAGGTGGTGCCGGTCGAAAGGGGCAGGCCGCAGGTGGCACCCGTCGAGAGGAGCAGGCCGCAGCAGGCGGCACCTGTCGAGAGGAGCAGGCCGCAGCAGGCGGCGCCTGTCGAGAGGAGCAGGCCGCAGCAGGCGGCACCTGTCGAGAGGGGCAGGCCGAGGGAAGTTCCGTCCGAGAACGACTTGCGCGAAAACCCCCGGGGCGAGATAGAGCGGGAGGTCGAGAGGGGCGTCCGCTAAGCGTGGTGGTGGGCAAAACGACGAAAGAAGGATCGTCCGGGGGCCATGGTGCACCCATGGCCCCCGGAGAACATGTATCGGTGCGGCGCGGGACGGTTACCGGCGGAATCCCCCGCCACCGCCGCCATAGCCTCGCGAACCTCCGGTATTGCGGGGCACCTGGGGAAGGGCCTCGGATACCTTGAGCGTCCTTCCGTCCATTTCGGCGGTGTTCATCTTGGAGATGGCCTCCGCCGCCTCCTGCTTGCTCGAAAGCTCAATGAAACCAAACCCTTTGCTTTGGCCCGTGTCACGGTCCGTGATGATGTTCACCGATTCCACCGTTCCGAAACGCGCAAATGCCTCTTTCAGCGAATCCTCCGTTGCGGAAAAGGGAAGATTCCCGACGTACAATTTCTTGCCCATAAAACCTCCTTGTCATGCGCTAGGGCCGCAAAAGAGGTCATGAGCACGATTCTCGGGATCTCTTTGACTGCGGACGGTTAACTTCCAATTCACAGTACCACAATTCGAGGAAAATAATCCGTCGTCGCCTCCATTTTTCCACCACGACGGACAAAGGGCCTACCGCGCGTGCCGGCGGTGCTCCGCGTCGCGGTTGCCCTGCTTGCGGTTTTCGGAACCGGCGCCCCACTTCGACTCCCGTCGCGACCGGCCCGGGCGGCCGTCGGAACGGCCGGGGAAGGCGTCCATCCGGCCCGGCCGGAACAGCTCGTCGGCGCGGAACATGGAAAGGACCGGTACGCCGTTTGCCCGCCGCGGGTCGAGGTCCGTCGGCTGGCCGGGATTGCGGTGGGAGCGGAAGGGATGGGCCTCCGCAACCGGAAGGTGCTTGCGGATGAGCCGTTCGATCCCGGCGAGGAAGGGGCGCTCCTCGAAGGAACAGAAGGACAGGGCGATGCCGGTGGCGCCGGCCCGTCCCGTGCGGCCGATCCGGTGCACGTAATTTTCCGGCTCGTTGGGAAGGTCGAAGTTGATCACGTGGGACAGGTCGACGATGTCGAGGCCCCGGGCGGCGATGTCCGTCGCCACGAGCACCCTCGTCTGGCCCCGCTTGAAGCTGCCCAGGGCCTTCTCGCGTGCGTTCTGCGACTTGTTGCCGTGGATCGACTCGGCCCGGATGTTGTGGCGGGCGAGCTGTCTGGTGACCTTGTCCGCCCCGTGCTTGGTGCGGGTGAAGACCAGCGCGTTCTTGATGGAAGGGCCATCCAGGAGGTGCTTGAGCAGATCGATTTTTTCCAATTTCTCCACGTAGTGGACCTGATGCGCCACGGCCTCGGCCGGTGTCGCCACGGGGGTTACGGCCACCCGGACCGGGTCGCGCAGAATGCTGTCGGCGAACCCCTTGATCTCCATCGGCATCGTGGCCGAGAAGAAAAGGGTCTGCCGCTTCCCGGGCAACTGGTCGATGATCCGCCGGATGTCGTGGATGAAGCCCATGTCGAGCATCCGGTCGGCCTCGTCCAGGACGAAGGTCTCGACGGTCCGCAGGTTAACAAGCCCCTGCGACATGAGGTCGAGCAGCCGTCCGGGCGTGGCCACGAGGATGTCGATCCCCCGCTTGAGGGCCTGTGCCTGCGGGCCCTGGCTGACGCCGCCGAACACGATGGCCGTTTTCAGGCCTGTGTGCCTGCCGTACGCCCCGAAGCTTTCCGCGATCTGGGAGGCCAGCTCCCGTGTCGGCGTCAGCACGAGGACGCGGATGGGCCGCCGCCCGTGCCCCTTCCCGGGTGTCTCCTGTAGACGATGGAGGATCGGGAGCGCAAAGGCGGCCGTCTTTCCGGTGCCGGTCTGGGCGCAGCCGAGGAGATCCTTCCCATCGAGCACAAAGGGGATCGCCTTCATCTGTATGGGGGTCGGGGTGGTGTAGTTCAGCTCCGCGACAGCGCGGAGGAGCGCGGGGCGCAGCCCGAACGCTTCAAACGATTTTCTTTCTTGCGTAGTTCCTTGTTCTGCCATGTTCTTTTCTTCTCCTGACGTTTTTCACCAAGCACAACCGGGGGCAGGCAGTTCGCCCGTCCGATCTTTCCGCATGGTGAAGTTTCAGGAGAAGCGTCGAATGGACCGGCCAAGGCGGCGGGCCCGCTTCTTCGAAAGGTCCCTTGTGGAGAGGATTGTGTCTCGGGATTTTTCGAACTGCAGTCAATGTACCACGTCGGTCCCCGGTCCGCAAGCGAAGTCTTTCGCTCTTTCCTGGTTATTCGTCTTTGTCCATGTACTAAGGACCGGGGATAATGGAGGTACGGTGCGGAACGGAGGCGGTCCCGTGGATCTCAAGGAACTGGCGAAAAACCCTGTCCTGAGACGGTTCGTCCTGTGGCCCGCTGTCGTCCTGGCGGTCTACGCGATCCTCGGGTTCTTCCTCCTGCCTCTCATCGCCAGGTCGGTCCTGGTCAAACAACTCTCCGAAAAACTGCACCGGCCCGTAACGATCCAGGCGATCCGAATCAACCCGTTCGCCCTCTCGGCCCGCGTGGAGGGGTTTTCCATGAAGGACAGGGACGGGACGGGACCGTTCGTCGCCTTCGAGAAGCTGTACCTGAACCTCCAGGTCGCCTCCATCGTCCGGGGCGGGCCGGTTCTTCGGGAGATTTCCCTGCACTCCCCGAGCGTCACCCTGGTTCGGAACGAAGACTCGACCTACAATTTCTCCGATCTCCTCGGCGGGGCCACCTCCGGGCCGTCCGAAGAGGGCAAGCCCCTCCGGTATTCCCTCAACAACATCCGCATCGTCGGGGGGAGCGTCGATTTCGACGACCGCCCCAAGCGCACGCGCCACACGGTCCGCGACCTCTCGGTCGCCATCCCCTTCCTGTCGAGCCTGCCCTATGCCGTGGAGATCTTTGTCCACCCGTCCTTCGAGGCGAACATCAATGGGACGGAGGTGGCATTCCGGGGGATGACCAAGCCGTACAGCGCCTCGCGAGAGACCACCGTAGACGTGAATGTCCGCGATTTCGACATCCCCCATTACCTGGAGTACATTCCGGTGCAAAGGAACTTCCGGGTCCCCTCCGGAAGCATAGACGCAAAAGCCGTCCTGTCGTTTTCCCAGCCCGCCGGACAGTCTCCCACCTTGTCATTCACGGGGACCGTTACGCTTACGGACCTCTCCTTAACGGATGTCAAGGACGCGCCGGTGCTGCGTCTTAAGTCCCTGACCGCAGGTATAGGATCCCTGGAGCCGCTGGCGAGGAGGGCGATACTGGACAACGTGATCATCACATCTCCTGAGGTTTCCCTGGTCCGCGAGAAAACGGGAGTCCTGAACGTGGTGTCGCTGCTGCCGGACCGGGATGGCGAGGGAGAGGCGGAGAAGGAGCCGGGACCGTCTTTCTCGGTGGAGATCGGCGATCTGCGACTCGCCGGGGGAAACGTGTCCTATTCGGACCTCTCGGCGCCCAGGCCGTTCCAGGTTGTTGCCGCAATCGACCTGTCAACCCGCTTCCGGTCCGTTTCGGGTGAAGCAGGCAACGAGTCTGTCCTGTCCGGACTCGAGACCAGCGTGACCTCACTGCGCTTCAGGCGGCAGGAAGAGAAGGAGGACTTCATCGAGGTCCCGGAGATCGGGGCGAAGGGGGTAGACGTCGACTTTACCAGGAGGACGGTCACGATCGGCGAAGTGGCGACCCGGAAGGGCACGGTGGGGATGACCCGGGAAAAGGACGGCGCGATCGATCTGGCGAAACTCTTTTCCCCCACGGAGGGGAACGCGGAAGAGACCGCTTCCCCGCCGCCTGCATCCTCCGCGAAGAAGCCTTCGCCGGAGTGGCTCGTCCAGGTGAAGAAGGCTGCCCTGTCGGATTACTCCGTCACGGTCGTGGACCGGACCCCGGAGGATCCCGTCACCGCGAGGATATCGCAGCTGCGGGTCGCGGCCGAGGAGCTCTCGACGGAAAAGAACAGCCGCGGGCGTCTGTCGCTTGCAGCCACAGTGAACAAGGGGGGCAAGGTCGCCTTTGGCGGCGCCTTGGGGATCAATCCCCTCTCGGCGGAACTCAAGGTCGACGCCCGGACGATCGACCTCGTCCCGTTCCAGCCGTATGTAACCGACCGGATCAACATCTCCCTGACGGAGGGGAACATCTCCGCCAAGGGGAAGCTTGCCCTGGCGGCGCAGGACAACACGATCCGGACGACGTACGCGGGGGAGTTCCTCGTGTCGAAACTGGCCACCGTCGATAAGGCAACCTCGGAGGATTTCCTGAAGTGGGATTCGCTTCACCTGGACGGGATTTCGTTGGGGACCAGTCCCTTGTCCGTGGCGATCCGGGAGGTGGCGCTCACGGACTTCTACTCCCGCCTGATCGTCACCCCGGAAGGAACCCTGAACGTGCAGGGGATCGTCCGGAAGGAGGAACCGGCTCCCACCGGGGAGACGACGGATACCCCGGAGCCGCCGACCCCGGTTTCGATCCCGTCGGTGTCGCTGCAGGGAGGGCGGATCCACTTCACCGATTATTTCATCAAGCCCAACTATTCGGCGACCCTTCTCGAGATCGGCGGCCGTATTTCCGGGCTGTCGTCGGAGGCAACGCAGATGGCGGACGTCAACCTCCGGGGAATGCTCGAGAATTACGCCCCCCTCGAGATCACGGGAAAGATCAACCCGCTCCGGAACGACCTGTTCCTGGACCTCAAGGCCGATTTCAAGGACATGGACTTAAGCCCCCTCACGCCATACTCCGGCCGGTACGCCGGCTACACGATCGAAAAGGGGAAGCTTTCCCTGAGTCTTGCGTACCGGATCGTGGAAAGGAAGCTTACGGCGAGCAACAACGTTTTCCTCGACCAGTTCACCTTCGGCGACCCCGTGGAGAGCCCCGACGCGACGAAGCTGCCGGTCCGGCTGGCCGTCGCCCTGCTCAAGGACCGCAACGGCGAGATAAAGCTCGATCTCCCCGTGAGCGGCTCCCTCGATGACCCGCAATTTCGCCTGGGGCGGGTCATCCTCAAGATCATCGTGAATCTCCTGACCAAGGCCGCCACGTCTCCGTTCGCTCTTCTCGGTGCGATCTTCGGCGGGGGCGAGGAGTTGAGCTACCTGGAGTTCGACTACGGCAAGGACACGCCCGGTGAAACGGGGGAGGCCAAGCTAAAGACTCTCGCCAAGGCGCTCCACGACCGCCCTTCCTTGAAGCTCGAGATCGTAGGGCACGTGGACAGTGAGAAAGACCGGGAGGCCTTGCGGGACTTGCTGTTCGACCGGAAGGTCCGGTCCCAGAAACTCCAGGACCTCGTAAGCAAAGGCGGGGAAGCGCTCTCGCTCGACAACGTCGTCGTCGACGCGAAGGAGTATCCCGAGTACCTCAAGCGGGCCTACCGGGCGGAGAAGTTCCCCAAGCCCCGAAACTTCATCGGTATGGTCAAGAACCTCCCCGTCCCCGAGATGGAGAAGCTGATGTTCACCTACCTTCAGGTGACCGACGACGATCTGCGCCTCCTGGCGCAGAGGCGGGGCCAGGCCGTTAAGGATTTCCTGGTCCAATCGAAGCAGGTGGAGCCGGAGAGGGTCTTCCTGGTGATGCCCAAGACACTGTCCCCGGAGAAGAAGGAGAAGCAGCGGGACAGCCGCGTCGAGTTCGTCCTCAAGTGAGGAGCCGCGCAGCCGCGAACCGGACACGGCGCTCCCCCGACCGGGGGAACGCCGTGTCCGTGCGTTTGTAACGTGTTCGCTATTCGGAGAGAATCAGGACCTCGACCCGCCGGTTTTTGAACCGGCCCTCCTTCGTCGCGTTGCCTGCGATGAGCTTTCGCTCCCCGTAGCCGACGCTCTTGATCCGGCTGGCGTCCGCCCCCCCTTTCTTCACGAGGTACTCTTTCACGGCGGCGGCTCTTCGCTCGGAGAGCGCCTGGTTGTACTTATCGCTCCCCACGTTGTCCGTGTGCCCCTCGACGGATATGTTATGGCCCGGGTACTTCTTGACGAAGTCGATCGCCTTTTTGAGCTCGTCGACATCCGCCGGCCGGATGTCGGCCTTGTTGCTGTCGAAGTTGATGTGCAACGACAGCCGGTCGACCACTTTGGGCTTGGGCGGCGGGGGCTTCACGTTGACGGTTGTCGACGCGGTCCGGGTACCGCCCGCCCCGGTCGCCGTGATCGTGTACTGCGTCGTGCTGCCGGGGCAGACCTGCTTCGATCCGCTGCCGGCCACGCCACCAACGCCCGGGCCGATGGATACGCTGTCCGCGTCGGCGGACGTCCAGCGCAAGGACGTGCACTGTCCCTGATCGATCGAGGGCGGCATCGCCGAGAGCGAGACGGACGGTGCGAGCGGCGGAGGGGGGGGAGGCGCGGCCATGGGTTTCGGGGCCTCGGCTTTCTTCGGGCAGAGAGCGTTCGCTGCGGCGGACGCCTCGTTCGCCTTCGCGATTCCTTCCCGCGTGCGGCAGGACAAGTAGATATCGTACGCTTCGTTTCTCAACTTCTCTGCTGCCTGAAAATTCTGGGGGCACTCCTTGTCCTTGCCGGCGCTGCGCGCCGCCTCGACGGCCCTGTCGGCAGCCGGAAGCTCCTTGTGGTAGTACATCACTCCGCGCTTCGGGGCGTACTGAAGCCCCGCGCATCCGGCCAGGAATCCCGTAAGAAGCAGCAAACCGAAAAACAGACAACTCCCCCGTCCGAATCGCATCGTCGCCCCCTCCTTTTCGTTGGTGAAACGATTGTAAAGCGTATCTCCTATTTTATGAATCATGAGAAATAGTGCGAGAACTTTCTCGAGTCCGCGCAAAATAAACGGGTTCCCGTTTGACAGGTTATCCGATATTGTATACAGCATACTGATGGAGCGAGGAGGGAACATGACGACAAAACCATCCAAGATCATCTGGACAAAAATCGATGAGGCGCCGGCACTGGCAACACACTCCTTTCTCCCCATCATCCAGGCATTTACCAAGGGAACCGGCGTTTCCATCGAAACGTGGGATATCTCTCTTGCCGGCAGGATCCTCGCGAACTTCCCCGATAACCTGACCGAAAGCCAGAAAAGACCGGATTACCTGGCCAAATTGAGTGAGCTCGCACTGACGCCGGAGGCCAATATCATCAAGCTGCCCAATATCAGTGCCTCGCTCCCCCAGCTGAAAGGCGCGATCAAGGAACTGCAGGACCACGGCTATAAGGTCCCGGACTACCCCGAGGAGCCGAAAAACGACGCCGAGAAAAAGATTCAGGAACGATACGCCAAGGTCCTGGGAAGCGCCGTCAACCCGGTTCTGCGGCAAGGAAACTCGGACCGAAGAGCGCCGGTTTCGGTGAAACAGTTCTCCAAAAAGAAGCCGCACAGAATGGGGGCATGGCCCCGCGATTCCAAAACCAATGTGGCGCATATGAGCGGCGGAGATTTCTACGGAAGCGAAACATCCACCACCATCAAAAAGGCGACGGATGTCAGGATCGAGTTCGTCGGGGGTGACGGCAAGGTAACCGTCCTGAAGGAGAAACTCCCCCTCGTGGAAGGGGAAGTTCTCGACGCGGCGGTGATGAACGTTCGTTCGTTGCGGAAATTCTATGAAGAGCAGATCGAAGACGCGAAAAAGAGCGGCGTGCTGCTGTCGCTGCATCTCAAGGCGACCATGATGAAAGTATCCGACCCCATCATGTTCGGTCATGCCGTTTCCGTCTTCTATAAAGACGTTTTCGAGAAGCATGCGGACGTGATCAAGCAGCTGGGCGTGAACCCGAACAACGGCCTGGGCGATCTGTACGCCAAGATCCAGAAGCTGCCGGAAGCGAAACGGGCGGAAATCGAAGCGGATATCCAGGCCGTCTACCCGAAACGTCCCGCGCTGGCGATGGTCGACTCCGACAGGGGCATCACCAACCTGCATGTGCCAAGCGACATCATCGTCGATGCCTCCATGCCCGTGGTCGTTCGTGATTCGGGAACGATGTGGGGGCCGGATGGAAAACCCCACCAGGCGAAGGCGATGATCCCGGATCGATGCTACGCAACGACATACAAGGAAATCATCGAAAACTGCAAAAAGCACGGCGCATTCGATCCCGCGACGATGGGCAGCGTCCCCAACGTCGGCCTCATGGCGCAAAAGGCCGAGGAGTACGGCTCTCACGACAAGACGTTCCAGGCGCCGGGAAACGGGACGATCCGCGCCGTCGACGCTTCCGGAAAGACGCTCCTCGAGCAGAAGGTGGAGGAAGGCGATATCTTCCGGATGTGCCAGACAAAAGACGTGGCGATCAAAGATTGGGTAAAACTGGCCGTCAACAGGGCGAGGGCGACCGGGGCGCCTGCCGTATTCTGGCTCGATAAAAACCGGGCGCACGACGCGCAGATCATCGAAAAGGTGAATGCGTATCTCAAGGATCACGACACAAAGGGCCTGGAATTTCCCATCATGGCTCCGCAGGAAGCGATGCGATTCTCGCTGGAGAGAATCCGGGCGGGGAAAGATACGATTTCCGTTACCGGAAACGTGTTGCGGGATTATCTGACGGATCTGTTTCCGATCATCGAAATCGGAACCAGCGCCAAAATGCTCTCGATCGTTCCTCTTCTGAACGGAGGCGGACTGTTCGAGACGGGAGCCGGCGGCTCGGCGCCCAAGCATGTCCAGCAGTTCGTAAAGGAAGGGTACCTGCGGTGGGATTCCCTCGGCGAATTCTCGGCGTTTTCCGCATCACTGGAACACATCGCGAATACGACCAAAAAGGAAAAAGTCAAAGTCCTGTCGGAGACGCTGGAACAGGCAATCGCCAAGTTCCTGGACAACAACAAGTCGCCGGCCCGAAAAGTAGGCGAGATCGACAACCGGGGGAGCCATTTCTACCTCGCGATGTATTGGGCGCAGGCGTTGGCCGGACAGACCAAGGACAAGGAGCTGCAGGCCCGTTTTGCCAAAGTGGCGAAGCAGCTCGAAGAAAACGAGGAAAAAATCAATCAGGAGCTGCTGGGCGCCCAGAGGAAACCGCAGGATCTGGGCGGCTATTACGATCCGGATCCGGTAAAGACGGCAAAAGCGATGCGCCCCAGCGCAACCTTTAATGCCATAGTGGACGCGATCGCATAAAGCTGGCCTTACCAGCCGCAGCGGGCATGGTACTCCTGGAGACTGCGTACCGTCCCCCGCCCTTTCCGGACCGCCTCGATCCCCATCGCCGCGGCGATGGCGGCGGCCGTTGTCGTTATGGTAGGGACCTTGTTCGCGACGGCCGCCTTCCGGATGTACGAGTCGTCGTAGATGCTCTCCTTCCGGGCGGGGGTGTTCACCACGAGTTGGATCTCCCCGTTCTTGATCGCGTCGACGATGTTGGGTCTCCCCTCCTGAAGCTTGAGGATCGGTTCGGCAGGAACGCCTCCCTCCGTCAGTGACAGCAGTGTTCCTTCCGTCGCCACGATCCGGAAGCCCAGCGCCGCGAACCGCCGCCCGGCTTCGACGGCGCCCGCCTTGTCCGAGCCGGCGACGGTGATGAGGACCGTCCCCGACAGGGGGATGGCCTGGTAGGCCGCCTCCTGGGACTTGAAGAACGCCTCGCCGTACGTCTCCGCTATCCCGAGGACCTCCCCGGTGGAGCGCATCTCGGGTCCCAGGAGAGGGTCGACCTCGGGGAACATGTTGAACGGGAAGACCGCCTCCTTGACCCCGAAGTGGGGAACGGGTCGGTGGGTCAGGCCCAGGTCCTTGATCTTCTCCCCCAGCATGACCCGCGTCGCCAGCCGGGCCATCGGGATGTTGCACACCTTCGAGACGAGCGGGACGGTCCGGCTCGCCCTGGGATTGGCCTCCAGGATGTAGATCGTGCCCCCGGCGATGGCGTACTGGATGTTCATGAGCCCGATCACGCCGAACTCCACCGCGATCCTCCGGGTATACTCCTCGATGGTCGCGATATGCTCCGGGGCGAGGGTGATGGGGGGGATGGCGCAGGCCGAGTCGCCGGAATGGATCCCTGCCAGTTCGATGTGCTCCATGACGGCCGGGATAAAGGCGTCCGTCCCATCGGAGATCGCGTCCGCCTCGACCTCGACGGCGTCCGGCAGGAACCGGTCGATCAGGACCGGCCGCTCGGGGGAGATCTCCACGGCCTTCGCCAGATAGGTCCGCAGGTCCTCCTCGTCCAACACCTTCTCCATGGCTCTCCCCCCCAGGACGTAGGAAGGACGGACCATGAGCGGATAGCCGATCCGCCGGGCGATCACGAGCGCTTCGTCCAGTTCGGAGGCCATCCCGGACTCCGTCTGGGGGATCCCGAGCTTCTCGATCCGCATGCGGAAATGGTCCCGGTCCTCGGCCAGGTCAATGACCGCCGGCGGGGTCCCGAGGATCCTGACGCCCGCCATCTCCAGCTCCGAGGCGATGTTGAGCGGCGTCTGCCCCCCGAACTGGACCATGACTCCCTCGGGCTTCTCCTTTTCGTAGATGGCCAGGACGTCCTCCACCGTGAGGGGCTCGAAGTAGAGCTTGTCGGAGGTGTCGTAGTCGGTGGAAACGGTCTCCGGGTTGCAGTTGATCATGATCGACTCGTACCCCGCCTCCCGCAGGGCGAACGCCGCGTGGACGCAGCAGTAGTCGAACTCGATCCCCTGGCCGATCCGGTTGGGGCCGCCCCCGAGAACGAGGATCTTCTTCCGTTCGCTGGTGGGCACCCGGTCGGGGCCGTTGTAGGTCGAGTAGTAGTAGGCGGCGTTCTCCACCCCGCTCACGGGGACCGCGTCCCACGCCTCGACCACCCCCAGGGCGGTCCGTTTCTTTCGGACCGCCGCCTCCGGCACGCCGAGGATTTCGGCCAGGTACCGGTCGGCAAACCCGTCCCGCTTGGCCTGGGCAAGCAGGTCGTCCGGCGGGAGGCCTCCCTTGTGTCGCAGCACCTGTTCCTCGAGCTCCACGAGCTCCTTCATCTGCCGGAGGAACCACGGCTTGATGTGGGTGCGCCGGTAGAGGTCTTCCATGTCCGCCCCCTTGCGCAGCGCCTCGTACATGACGAACTGGCGCTCGCTCGTCGGTTCGACGAGGAGATTCAGGAGCTCCTCGAGAGAACGGCGGTGAAAGTCCTTCGCGAACCCCAGGCCGTACCGGCCGATCTCGAGAGACCGGATCGACTTCTGGAAGGCCTCCTTGTACGTCTTCCCGAGGCTCATCACCTCGCCTACGGCGCGCATCTGGGTGCCGAGCCGGTCCTCCACCCCAGGAAACTTCTCGAAGGCCCACCGGGCGAACTTGACGACCACGTAATCCCCGGAAGGGGTGTACTTCTCGAGCGTGCCGTCCCGCCAATAGGGGATCTCGTCGAGGGTCAATCCGCAGGCAAGCAGGGAGGAGACGTAGGCGATGGGGAACCCCGTGGCCTTGGACGCCAGGGCGGAGGAACGGGAGGTGCGGGGGTTGATCTCGATGACGACCACGCGACCCGTGGCGGGGTCGTGGGCGAACTGGATGTTGGTCCCCCCGATGACCTCGATGGCGTCGACGATGTCGTAGGAATGTTTCTGAAGCCGCTCCTGGAGCTCCGGGGCGATGGTGAGCATCGGCGCGGTACAGAAGGAGTCGCCCGTGTGGACCCCCATGGCGTCCACGTTCTCGATGAAGCAGACCGTGATCTTCTGCCCCTTGGCGTCCCGGACCACCTCGAGCTCGAGTTCCTCCCACCCGAGGACGGACTCCTCCACGAGGACCTGGCCGACGAGGCTCACGGAGAGGCCCCGGGAGACGATCGTCTCGAACTCCTCCAGGTTGTAGGCGAAGCCGCCCCCGGTTCCCCCGAGCGTGTAGGCGGGGCGGACCACGACGGGGAAGCCGATCCTCTTTGCGACCTCCTTCGCCTCCTCGAGGCTGTGGGCGATTTCGCTCCGGGGCATCTCGAGGCCGAGACGGTTCATCGTGTTCTTGAACTCCTGGCGGTCCTCGCCGCGCTTGATGGCGTCGACGTTGACGCCGATCACCTTGACTCCGTATTTCT
>Ga0224512_10002831_pt1 | contig 15603 bp, 13 predicted proteins | sample SF_May12_sed_USG_4_FD_169103 | JGI IMG/M metagenome (GOLD analysis project Ga0224512, IMG submission 169103) | Sediment microbial communities from San Francisco Bay, California, United States - SF_May12_sed_USGS_13 | ecosystem: Environmental > Aquatic > Marine > Sediment | place: USA...
TCTCGGTGCACCGCGGCGGTATGGAGATCGATGCCGTAATCGGCGCGCATGACGATTTCGGAGAAGAACATATGTGCCAGCCGCGCCGCCAGGGAGCCGGTGGGTGAGCCGGGAAAGCTGCGGTTGAGATCGCGCCGGTCCGGCAGGTAGCGGATGTTGGTGAGAAACCCGTAGACATTGACGATGGGTACGGCGATCAGGGTTCCCCTGAGACGCCGGAGCGACGGCTCGCGCAACACCCGACGGATGATCTCCACGCCGTTGACCTCATCGCCGTGGATCGCCCCGTTGATCAGCACGGTAGGTCCAGGCTCGCGGCCGTGAACGATTTCGACGGTCAATGTGATCGGCGTGTGGTCGGACAGCAGGCTGAGCGGCAGGTCGACGGCCCCGCGCGTCCCGGCCGGGACGGAGGTGCCGTTCAATTCGAAGGGGGGGCGTTTGACCCTAGCCCTGGCCACGAGTCTTGGTCTTGTTCGGCTTGGCGTTCTTTTCCAGGAACTCGATGATCATGCCGGCGAGGTCCAGATTGGTGGCCTTCTCGATTCCCTCCAAGCCGGGCGAGGAGTTGACCTCCATCACCACCGGGCCATGATTGGACCTGAGCAGGTCGACGCCGGCGACGTTGAGGCCCAGTGTCCTTGCCGCGCGGACGGCGGTGGAGCGTTCTTCCGGCGTGATCCGGACCCGTTCGGCGGAGCCGCCCCGGTGCAGGTTGGAGCGGAACTCGTCGGGCGCGCCCTTGCGCATCATCGAGCCGACCACCTTGCCGCCGATCACGAAACAGCGGATATCGACGCCCTTGGCCTCCTTGATGAATTCCTGAACCAGGATGTTCTGCTTGGCGCCGCGGAAAGCTTCGATGGTGCTTTTGGCCGAACTGTGGGTCTCGCCCAGGATCACGCCGACGCCCTGGGTGCCCTCCAGCAGCTTGATCACGACCGGTGCGCCGCCCACCATCTCGATCAGGTCGTCGGTGTTCCTTGCGTCGTGGGCGAAGCCGGTCACCGGCAAGCCGATGCCGCGCCGGGCCAGCAGCTGCAGGCTGCGCAACTTGTCGCGGGACCGGCCGATGGCCACCGATTCGTTCAGCGGCCAGACCCCCATCACCTCGAACTGGCGCAACACGGCCAGCCCGTAGAAGGTGATGGAGGCGCCGATGCGCGGGATCACCGCGTCGAACATCGGCAGCGTTTCGCCCGCGTACCTGATCTCCGGCCGGTGCGAGGTGATGTTCATGTAGACCTTCAGCGTGTCGATCACCCTGATCTCATGGTCGCGTTCCTTGGCCGCCTCGACAAGTCGTTGGTGGGAATAGAGCCTGGGATTACGGGCCAGCATCGCGATGTTCATGGTCTCTGTGTCCCCGTTTGCTTGGCTTCAAACTCGCGTGTCTTTCGTCTGATGGGCCGGCCGGTGCGGAAGGACCGGCCGGGATCGACGGTAAATTTTCCCCGGATCGCCGCCCGCCCCACCAGCATCCGGAAACTCATCTGATCCCGGTTGGTCAGGGTCAACTCTACCTCAAAACGATCCTCGCCGATCCGCAAAGTGGTCAGGATGATGAAACGTTCCTCGGCACGGCCGCCCGAATCACGGATGTGCCGCTGCGCGACCACGGGGGCGACGCATTCGATTTCCGGCAGGCGGCGGCGTTGCACGGGATGAACCCGGAAGCGCACAAATGTCTTACCGCCCTGCTCGAACGGCGAGATGTGGTAGGCGTGTAGCGTCGAAGTGCGGGCGCCGGTATCGACCTTGGCCTTGATCTGATCAATGCCGAGATCGGGCAATCCCACCCATTCGCGCCAGCCGATCCGTCTAACCGCGCGCCGTTTCGGCTTGGACGCGGTCTTCTTGCGCCGCTTGGTGATGGGGGTGCTGTCGGTCGGTCCTCTGAAAAGTCTTGTATCTATGGGGGGAACCTCTGTCCGGTTGCGAGCGGATCACATTACGCAAACGCTGACAGTATGGGGGGCTCGGTCTCTTGATACTATTGCTAATTATGGGACAACTTGGAACTGATTCTACCAGCCATGGGGCCTGGCCGTGGCCGCGGCTCCGTCCATCACTCTTAACCGGCGGTTAACCATGACCGCCTAATGAGGCGCGTGCTTGACAGGGGGATTAACCAAGGTACTCTCCCGCCGCAATCGCGCTGGCCGGGGCCGACACGCCCGCCCCGGGCCGGACAAACCAGGGGCGTGATCAACCGGACCGGTCATGGCCGAGATCAACATCACTCTTCCCGATGGCTCAATTCGCGCCGTGCCGAGAGGCGCCAGCGGCGCCGATATCGCCGTTGGTATCGGCCCGGGCCTGGCCAAGGCGGCGCTCGCGGTCAAGGTCGACGGGGCGATGTGGGACCTCAAGCGCGAGATCGAGGAAGATGCGGCGGTGGAGATCGTGACCGCCAAGTCCGATGACGGGATCGAATTGCTGCGCCACGACGCGGCGCATGTGATGGCCGAGGCGGTGAAGGAGCTTTATCCCGATGTCCAGGTCACCATCGGCCCGGCGATCGAGGACGGCTTCTATTATGACTTCGCGCGGGCCGAGCCCTTCACGCCGGAAGACCTCGAGAAAATCGAGGCCCGCATGCGAGACATCGTCGGCCGCAATGAGGAGATCACCCGCGAGGTGTGGGATCGTGGCAAGGCGATCCAGTTCTTCAAGGACCAGGGCGAGCATTACAAAGCGGAGATCATCGAGTCCCTGCCGCCGGACGAGCCGATCACCCTCTACCGTCAGGGCGATTTCGTCGACCTTTGCCGCGGGCCACATCTACCGTCCACCGGCCGGCTCGGCACCGCGTTCAAGCTGATGAAGCTGGCGGGCGCCTATTGGCGGGGCGATTCGCGGAACGAGATGCTGCAGCGGATCTACGGCACCGCCTGGCCCGACCAGAAGGCGCTCGAGGCCTACGTCCACCGCTTGGAAGAAGCGGAACGCCGCGACCATCGCCGGATCGGCCGCGAAATGGGCCTGTTCCACATGCAGGAGGAGGCGGTCGGCTCGACCTTCTGGCACCCCTTGGGCTGGACCCTCTACCGCCAGGTGGAGAGCTACATCCGCGCCCGCCTCGAACGCGCGGGATATCAAGAGGTCCGTACACCCATGCTGGTCGACCGCGCCTTGTGGGAGGCCTCGGGCCATTGGGAAAAATTCGGCGATGCCATGTTCACCGCCGCCCCCCGCTCGGCCGAGGCGCAAGACCAGGAGGGCGCCAACCGGGTGCTCGCCATCAAGCCGATGAACTGCCCCTGCCACGTGCAGATCTTTCGCCAAGGGATCAAGAGCTACCGCGACTTGCCCCTGCGCATGGCGGAATTCGGATCTTGCCACCGCTATGAGCCCTCGGGCGCATTGCACGGGTTGATGCGGGTCCGCGCCTTCACCCAGGACGATGCCCATATCTTCTGCACGGAAGATCAGATCACGTCGGAGACCAGAGATTTCTGCGACCTGCTGATGAGCGTCTACGCCGATTTCGGCTTCACCGATGTTGTCGTGAAGTTTTCCGACCGTCCCGACGTGCGCGCCGGCGACGACACCATCTGGGACAGGGCCGAAGGTTCGCTCCGCGATGCGGTTGCCGCCACCGGCTTGGAAACCATCCTCAATCCTGGCGAGGGCGCGTTCTACGGGCCGAAGCTCGAATTCGTGCTGCGCGATGCCATCGGCCGCGAATGGCAATGCGGGACGCTGCAGGTCGATTTCGTTCTGCCGGAGCGCCTAGAGGCGAGCTATGTCGGGGAAGACGGCGAACGCCACCGGCCGGTGATGCTGCACCGGGCCATCCTGGGATCGTTGGAGCGCTTCATCGGCATCCTGATCGAGGAATATGCCGGTGCCTTCCCGCTTTGGTTGGCGCCCTTACAGGTGGTGATCGCCACCATCACTTCCGACGGCGACGCCTATGCCAGGGAAGCCGCGGACGTCCTGACCCGCGCCGGGTTACGCTGCGAGCTCGATCTTTCTAACGAGAAAATCGGCCATAAAGTGCGCGAGCATTCGCTCGCCAAAGTGCCGGTGATCGCCGCGATCGGCAAGCGGGAGGCGGAAAACCGGACGCTGGCGCTGAGGCGGCTGGGCTCCAAGGGCCAAGAAGTGCTTGCGCTGGACGATGCGCGCGATAGACTTGTAAAAGAAGCCCGCGTGCCCCATGTCCATGTTGCCGGTGAATAACCATCCATAAACAAAATAACACTATGATTTCACACTCCGGCGGCATCCAGACGAGAGTGGTGGTGCCGTGCGTCCGATTTCCGGTGGCCGCCCGTGGCGCCCGGAAGTCCGGATCCAACGAGAGACGCCTACAACAGAGAATGGAGACGTATCCATAGCCAGGAGACCCCTACAAGGCCCGCCACCCAAAAAGACCGGGCCCCGTGTGAATGAGGACATCAATGCCGAAAGCATCCGTGTGGTTGGCGACGACGGAGAAATGCTGGGCGTGATGTCGGTGGACCAGGCGCTAGCGAAGGCCGAGTCGATCGGCCTGGATCTGGTTGAAATCTCACCCAATTCGGACCCGCCGGTCTGCAAGATCCTCGATTACGGCAAGTTCAAGTACCAGGCCCAGAAAAAGGCCAACGAGGCGCGCAAGAAGCAGAAAATCATCGAGGTCAAGGAAATCAAGATGCGTCCCAGCATCGAACGTCACGATTACGACGTGAAGATGCGGGCCATCAACAAGTTCCTGGATGAAGGCGACAAGGTCAAGGTGACCATCCGCTTCCGGGGCCGCGAATTCCTGCATCAGGAACTCGGCATGCAGATGCTGCAGCGGGTGCGCGCCGAGATCGAGGAAAAGGCCAAGGTCGAGGCGGTGCCCAAGATGGAAGGCCGCCAGATGGTCATGGTGGTGGCGCCCCGCTAGGGCCGCCGGTGCGGTCCATCCTTCCGCCCCGCCGGGGCCGGTTCAGGGCGCCATCGGGCCCCCGGGCCCCTTGCAATTGGGGCGCTTCCCCGCTATAAGCATGCCCGCTGCCGGGCCCCGCGCCCGGCCTCAATTTTGATCCTGTGAAGACGGTAGCGAAAAAGGTCGAAAGCCATGCCCAAGCTGAAATCGAAAAGTGGCGCAAAGAAGCGATTCCGCGCGACCGGTTCTGGCAAGGTGCGGGCGAATTACGCCTTTAAGCGCCATAATCTGCGCAAGCGGTCGACCAAGATGAAGCGCACCGCAAGGTACGGGTTCATCCTGTCGAAGCAGGATTCGGAAATCGTCAAGAAGTTCCTGCCCTACCTGTAGGGCCTGAGGAGTCAAGCCATGGCCCGAGTCAAGAGAGGCGTCACTAGCCGCGCCCGCCACAAGAAAGTGATCACCATGGCCTCGGGTTACCGGGGCCGGGCGAAGAACTGTTATCGTACCGCGGTGCAGCGGGTCGAAAAGGGGCTGCAATACGCCTATCGCGACCGCAAGGCACGCAAGCGGGAATTCCGGTCCCTGTGGATTCGGCGCATCAATGCCGGCGCGCGGCTGAACGGCCTGACCTACGCGTCGTTCATGAACGGTATGCGGCTGGCCGGGATCGAACTGGACCGCAAGGTGCTGGCCGATATCGCCGCCCGCGACCCCGCGGCATTTACCGCCATCGCCGAGCAGGCCCGCTCGGCGCTTGCAGAGGCAGCCTAAGCCGCGCCCCGGGCGCCAGCCGCACAAGGCGAAACATCGAAGGGGCTGTGTTAACAGCCCCTTTTGTTATATCAAACGGGCAAATCCCGGATATCAGGAGCGTAACCGCCCAATGGCCGATCTGGACACGCCGGAAAAACTGAAGACCGAACTCCTTGCCGAGGTGGCCGCCGCCGATAGCCTCGCGGTGTTGGAGGAGGTCCGGGTGCGGGCGCTCGGCCAGAACGGCGCCGTCACCCGGCTGATGAAGGCGCTGGGCCAGCTTCCGCCCGAGGAACGCAAGGCCCAGGGCCAAGCCAACAACGCGGTCAAGGTCGCGGTCAGCGAGGCCATCGAAGCCCGCAAGGCAGCCCTGGAGGCCGCCGCCCTGGACGCCCGCCTGGCCCATGAGAGGATCGACGTGACCCTGCCGCCGCGGCCGGAGGCGCAGGGATTCGTCCATCCCATCAGCCAGACAATGGACGAATTGATGGCGATATTCGGCGAAATGGGGTTCACCGTGGCGGAGGGGCCGGATATCGAGGACGACTTCCACAATTTCACGGCGCTCAACATCCCCGAAGAGCATCCCGCCCGGCAGATGCACGACACCTTCTATTTCCCCGCCGACGGCGACGGCCAGGCCAAGCTGCTGCGCACCCATACCTCGCCGGTTCAGATCCGCACCATGATGACGAGCCCGCCGCCGCATCGCATCGTCGCGCCCGGGCGCACCTATCGTTGCGATTCGGACCTCACCCACACGCCGATGTTCCACCAGATCGAAGGCCTGGTGATCGACAAGTCGACCCATATGGGCCACCTCAAGGGATGTCTGGAGGATTTCTGCCGCGCCTATTTCGAGATGGACGACCTGCCGCTGCGTTTCCGGCCGAGTTATTTTCCGTTCACGGAGCCCAGCTGCGAGGTCGACATCGGTTGTTCCCGCGCCGGCGGCGAGCTCAAGATCGGTGCCGGCGACGATTGGCTGGAGATCCTCGGCGCCGGCATGGTGCACCCCAACGTGCTCGCTAATTGCGGACTGGATGCCGGCGAATGGCAGGGGTTCGCCTTCGGCCTCGGCATCGAGCGGGTGGCGATGCTCAAATACGGCATTCCCGATCTTCGCACCTTCTTCGAAACCGATCTCCGCTGGCTGCGTCATTACGGCTTTGCCGCCCTTGATCAGCCCAGCCTCATCGGGGGGCTGGCGCGATGAAATTCACCTTCGGCTGGCTGAAAGAGCATCTCGACACCAAGGCGCCGTTGGGCGAGGTGACCGACGCCTTGACGGCATTGGGGCTCGAGCTCGAGAGCGTCGAGGACCGCGCCGCCGCCCTTGCCGATTTCGTCGTCGCCCGCATCAAATCGGCGGAACCGCACCCCGATGCCGACAAGCTGCGGGTCTGCGTGGTCGACAACGGATCGGAGGAGATCCAGGTGGTGTGCGGCGCCCACAACGCCCGGGCCGGCCTCATCGGTGTGTTCGCCCCGGCCGGCACCCATATACCCGGGACCGGCATCGATCTCAGGAAGGCCAAGATCCGCGGCGTCGAATCATCGGGCATGATGTGTTCGGCGATGGAGATGGAGCTGGGCGACGATCATTCCGGCATCATCGAGCTCGAGACCGATGCGCCGCTCGGCAGCCCCGCCGCCGATGCGCTGGGCCTCGCCGATCCGGTGATCGATGTTGCCATCACCCCCAACCGGGGCGATTGCCTCGGCGTGCATGGTATCGCCCGCGACCTGGCCGCGGCCGGGCTCGGCGCGCTCAAGCCGCTGATGCCCGCCACCGTCAAGGGCACGTTCCAAAGCCCCATCGGCATCTCCTTCGATTTCGATGACGCGGCGAAGGACGCCTGTCCGCATTTCATCGGCCGCTATATTCGCGGCGTGAAGAACGTCGAAAGCCCCGCATGGCTGAGGGAAAAACTCCTGGCCCTGGGCCTGCGCCCGATTTCGGCCCTGGTGGACATCACCAATTACTTCGCCGTCGACCGCTGTCGACCGCTGCATGTCTTCGATGCCGACACCATCGCCGGAAACCTGTCGGTGCGCCTGTCGCGTGACGGCGAACGCCTGGCGGCGCTGGACGGCGAGACCTACGAGCTCGGCGCCGGCGCCTGCGTGATCGCCGATGACGACGGGATCCTGTCCCTGGGCGGCGTGATGGGGGGCGAATCGTCGGGCTGCGCCGAAGGCACGGTCAACGTGATGCTGGAATCGGCGCTTTTCGACCCCATCCGGACCGCCACCACGGGGCGCCGGCTGGGAATCGACTCCGACGCCCGCTACCGCTTCGAGCGCGGCATCGATCCCGCCTCTACCGGGCCCGGGATCGAGGCGGCGACGCAGTTGATCCTGGAGATCTGCGGCGGCGAGGCGAGCGAGCTGGTGACCGTCGGCCAGGCACCGGAGACCGAGTTGGGCCTGACCTTTTCCGCCGCCGAGGTGGCCAAGCGCGGCGGCCTGGACGTGACCGAAGACCGGGTCCAGGAGATCCTGGAAGCCCTCGGGTTCACGGCGATCCCCGATACCGGCGGCCTGCGGGTGACGGTGCCGAGCTGGCGCCACGACGTCTCCCAGACCGCCGATCTGGTGGAGGAGGTGTTGCGGGTCGAAGGCTACGGCAAGATCCCGGCGCTCCATCTGCCCAAGCCCACGGCGCTCTCCCGGCCGGTCGCGACCCCGGCCCAGCGCCGCACCGGCTTCGCCAAGCGCTGCCTCGCCGCCCGGGGCCTCGCCGAGACCGTCACCTATTCCTTCATCGGTGAGGAGCACGCAAAACTGTTCGGCGGCGGCGCCGCGGAACTGCGCCTCGCAAACCCCATTTCCAGTGAGCTGACGGACATGCGTCCCTCGATCCTGCCGGCCTTGATCGGCGCCGCCGGGCGCAACGCCGATCGCGGCCTCAATGACCTCGCCCTGTTCGAAGTCGGCCCCGCCTTTGCCGATGCGACGCCGGACGGGCAAACCCTGGTGGCGACCGGCATCCGTGCCGGCGCCGCGGTGCCGCGGCACTGGTCCGGCGCCGCGCGCACCGTCGACGCGTTCGATGCCAAAGCCGATGCCCTGGCGGTGCTTGCCGAATGCGGTGCCCCGATCGCAAATCTGCAAACCGGCGCGCCCGCGCCCGCATGGTATCACCCCGGGCGATCGGGCGTCGTCACCTTGGGCCCCAAGACCGTGCTGGCGGCGTTCGGCGAAGTCCATCCCCGGGTGCTGGCCGCCATGGACGTGGCGGGTCCGGTGGTGGGGTTCGAGGTGATGCTGGGCAACCTGCCCGCGCCCCGGGCCAAGCCGGGCAAGGCGCGGCCGGCGCTCAAGCTTTCGCAGTTGCAGACCGTGACCCGCGACTTCGCCTTCCTGGTCGAGGCCGGGACCGCCGCCGAGGCCCTGGTCCGGGCGGTCAAGGGGGCCGATAAGGCGCTGATCAGCGACGCCCAAGTGTTCGATGTCTATGCCGGCGAGGGCGTGCCCGAGGGCAAGGTGTCGCTTGCCGTCGCCGTGACCCTGCAGCCGACCGAGGCGACCCTGACCGATGCCGAGATCGATGCCGTGGCGGCCAAGATCGTCGCCGCCGCCGAACAGGCCGTCGGCGCGATCTTGCGCGGATAACGGCCCCAGCCGCGATGACCGATCTCGCCCATATCCGCAATTTTGCGATCATCGCCCATATCGATCACGGCAAGTCGACCCTGGCGGACCGGCTGATCGAGGCATGCGGTGGCCTCACCGCGCGCGAACGGCGCGACCAAGTACTCGATTCCATGGATCTCGAGCGCGAGCGCGGCATCACCATCAAGGCCCAGACGGTCCGGCTGGCCTACAAGGCCAAGAACGGCGAGACCTATGAGCTCAATCTGATGGATACGCCGGGCCATGTGGACTTCACCTATGAGGTCTCGCGCTCGCTCGCGGCCTGCGAAGGTTCGCTGCTGCTGGTCGACGCGAGCCAGGGGGTCGAGGCCCAGAGCCTCGCCAACGCCTATCTCGCCATCGAGGCCGATCATGAGATCGTGCCCGTCTTGAACAAGATCGACCTGCCCGCCGCCGAGCCCGAACGGGTCAAGCAGGAGATCGCCGACGTCATCGGCCTGGACGCCGAGACTGCGATCCCCGTTTCCGCCAAGACGGGGGTCGGCGTGACCGACGTCCTGGAGGCGCTGATCGAACGCCTGCCGGCGCCCAAGGGCGATGCGGCGGCGCCCTTGAAGGCGATGCTGGTCGACAGCTGGTACGACGCCTATCTCGGTGTCGTCGTGCTGGTGCGGGTGATCGACGGGGAAATCCGGAAAGGCATGAAGGTCAAGATGATGGGCACCGGCGCCGTCCATCAGATCGACGAGGTCGGTGTCTTCACCCCCAAGCTCACCAAGGTGGACGCGCTCGGCCCGGGCTCCATCGGCTATATCGCCGCCTCGATCAAGACGATCACCGATTGCCGGGTGGGCGACACCATCACCGAGGAGCGCAAGCCCACGGCCCAGGCGCTGCCCGGCTTCGCCCCCAGCCAGCCGGTGGTGTTCTGCGGCCTGTTCCCGACCGATGCCGACGATTTCGAGAAGCTCCGCGAATCGATCGCCAAGCTGGCGCTCAACGACGCCAGCTTCGAATACCAGATGGAGACCTCGGCGGCGTTGGGGTTCGGCTTCCGCTGTGGGTTCCTGGGCCTTCTGCACCTGGAGATCATCCAGGAGCGGCTTGAGCGGGAGTTCAACCTCGACCTTATCACCACGGCGCCCAGCGTCGTCTACCGCGTGGCGCTCACCGATGGCTCGCAAATCGAGCTCCACAACCCCGCCGACATGCCCGACCCGGTGCGGATCAATGGCATGGAGGAGCCCTGGATCCGCGCCACCATCATGGTGCCCGACGACTATCTCGGCGCCGTCTTGTCGCTCTGCCAGGAACGCCGCGGCGAGCAGGTCGACCTCACCTACGCAGGCGGGCGGGCCATGGTGGTCTACCTGCTGCCGCTCAACGAGGTGGTCTACGATTTTTACGACCGGCTGAAGTCGGTCTCCCGCGGCTACGCCAGCTTCGATTATCAGCTGGAGGGCTACCGCGCGGGCAAGCTGGTCAAGCTCGCCATCCTGGTCAACGGCGAGCCCGTGGATTCGCTCTCCATGGTGGTCCATGAAAGCCAGGCCGAAGCCCGGGGCCGGGCGCTTTGCCAGCGCCTCAAGGAGCTGATCCCGCGGCAATTGTTCAAGGTGGCGATCCAGGCGGCCATCGGCGGCAAGGTCATCGCCCGGGAGACGCTTTCGGCCCTGCGCAAGGACGTGACCGCCAAATGCTACGGCGGCGACATCACCCGCAAGCGCAAGCTGCTGGAAAAGCAGAAGGCGGGCAAGAAACGGATGCGCGAGATCGGCAATGTGGAGATCCCCCAATCAGCCTTCATCGCGGCACTGAAGACCAGCGACGATTGATCCGCTGGGACGGGCTCTAGAGGTTGTTTCGGTAATCTTTTTGGTTAAGCTATGGGCCCCTAAACGGGGGAAAGACCATGCTTATCAGATCCAAGGAAACCGTCGGGGACAAGACCCGCACCGTCGAGCTGACCCAGGTCGAGAACGTCAATTTCAAGATCCGCACCGAAAGCGGCTTCGACATCTATACCGACGAATCGCTCGACAACCGGGGCACGGGAACGGCGCCCCGGCCGCTCGAGACCATCACCGCGGCGCTGGCCGCCTGCCAGTCGGTTCAGATCGTCAGGGTCAAGGACGCCATGCGGTTCAACATGCAGGACCTCGATGTGGTCTGTTCCACCACCACCGGGCGGATTCCGGGGTTGGAGGGCAACGATGCGGTCATGCGTTTCGGCGCCGCCACCATGGAAATCTCCTTCGCCACCGACGAGCCGGAGAACCGGATCGAGCGCCTCAAGACGCTCGCCGTCGACCGCTGCCCGATCAGCCGGCTGTTCGAGGATGCCGGCGTCGAGGTCAAGATGAACTGGGTGGTGAAGTCGCTCGCTTCTTGAGCGGACGGCGGCATTGACCCCGTTCAAGCCCTAAGGGAGCCCTGAGGAGCTTAGATCACGGGCGTTTCACGTCGTGATAGCGGGTGGCGCGCTCGGAATCGGGGATGTCCTTGCCGGGCTTGAAGCGCTGCAATGCCGTCCCTTCGGCCCGCTCGCCGGTCCCCTGGGGCTGATCGCCTTCAATCGTGACCCGTTCCATCAAGCGCCGTTGGGGGTAGTAGTCGTGCACCGCGGCGTGCTGCACCGAACGGTTGTCCCAGAACACCAGCATATCCGGCTCCCAGCGGTGGCGATATTGGATCTCCAGCATGGAATTGAGGCGGTAGAGACGGTCGAGCAGCATCGCGCTTTCGATTTCCTCCAGGCCCTTGATGGCGACGGTGAAGGAGCGGCTGACATAGATCGCCTTGCGCCCGGTAATCGGATGGACGCGGACCACAGGGTGGATCGCCTTGGGGTAGAGCAGTTCGTATTCGTGCAGGCGGCGCTGGTCTTCCTCGCTTTCGGAAAACAGCGTCTTGAAGATCTTGAAGTCGTTGATCGCCTCGAGGCCGGAGAGAAAGCTCTGCATCTTGTCCGAAAGCGCCTCGTAAGCCGCCGTCATGCTGCAGAAACAGGTGTCGCCACCCAATTCGGGCACGATCTTGGCGCAGAGCGCGGTGCCCATGGGCGGGCGCTCGCGGAACATCTCATCGGAATGCCAGAGGTCGGTCGCCCGTGGCGGATTGCCTTCCTTGTTGTCGTAGACGATAAGCTCGGGCGTGTCCTCGGCGTTCGTCGAGAACGGATGCACCGAGAGATCACCGAAATAGCGTCCAAAGCGCTTGAGGTCCTCCGACCCGATCTTCTGGTTGGGGAAGACCAACACCTCATGCTCGGCATGAGCAGCCCTGATTGCCGCGACTGTTGCCTGATTGAGGGGATGGGTCAGGTCGATGCCCGTCACTTCGGCGCCGAGATACGGGGCGATGCGCCGCACCTTGAGGCCAGTCGGGGCAGTGGGATTGATGGATGCGGTTTCGCTCAATGTCTTGTTCTCACTTTGTGGTCCCGTGCTTCTGCCAAGAGGGCGTCGCCGGGTCAGTCGTCGTGGGGGAAGCGCACCGCCCCTTTTCTGCGTTTCTTGCGCCGGCTGAGGCCGATGAGGAGCAGCAAGATGCCGGGAACCCCGGCGACGGCCCATGCCGGCTGGCGCAGCAGCCAGACCATGGGCGGGTCCCACAGCCAGGGCGCCAAATAGCGTTGGGTTGCCGCTTGGGCTCCGTTGAGGCTGGCCCGGTGGGTCTTGTACCAAATCTCGCCGGTGGACAGCGGCTTGTAGGTGCCCGTGGTCCGCCAGTCATAGATTTCGACTCCCGCCGCGATCAATGCGGCAAGCACGAGCAGGATGCCGATGGTCCGGGTGATCATGTCCTTCGCCTGACGGTTGCCCGCGTCTGCCGGGGGTCAAGCCCCCGTCGCGAACTAGCTTAGCGCCCCGGAAGAAAGCGGCGCAACCCACGTGAGTCCGTGGCCGTCGATCGAAATTGAATCCTTAACCATTGTCGGATACCCTCCGGGCGCCGTGGGCGGCCGGGCCCCGATACGGATGACCGAGCCCCCAAGGCCCTTCATGAGGGCCGGTGAAAGGAGAGGTGGCCGAGTGGCTTAAGGCGCACGCCTGGAACGCGTGTGGGCGGGAAACCGTCTCGTGGGTTCGAATCCCACCCTCTCCGCCATTCGTTTGCTCCTGAAACCAGGGAGCGGTTTCCAGCATCTTGTATGCGCTAGGAGGCCCGCACGCTGCGGGCCTTTGCCGTGCTTGTCGGATCAGATTTCAAAACAGAGAGACAGGATTGGAGAAATTCGAAGGTCTTCTGACCGTTTTCTCCGTTTGCGACTTTCGGGGTGCGGTTCTGTGGGATCTTGCCGCTAAGACTTCAGGCAAATCCCAAGAGCCTGCGCTGCTTATTCCAAGCTAGCGGCAGCTTGATGTCGCAGATCAGGTGTTTGAGAGTGAGATCGACTGGTTGGTTTCCGTCGAGGATCGATTCCGTGATGTCCGGTGACAGGAAGGCGAGCTCCACAATGCGTCTGAGGTAACGCTCAGGAAGCTTTTCCTTTTCCGCAATCTCCCGCAGCGATTTTGCTTTCCCAGATAAGATCTGTTCCAGCCAATCGTTAGCTTGAACGATGGCCTTGATGAGGACGGGATCGGTCTTGGCAGGTTTGCTGTGATCTGGATCGGTGATGACGAACTTGAGCTCGACGCCTCTTGGCTTGAGCCGTGCTGGGATCGTGATGGTGATCGGTTCATCGAGGAAGGTGGCTCTCGTCTCTGGAATGCCGAGCGCTTTCATGAGACTCGGAGGACTCAGTTTCGCCACAACCTGATCATTCGAGAGAACGAACCGATAAATCAAGCTTCGGAGAGTGGTATTTCTATTCTTCGAGTCGTGTCGATCTAGGCCAGCAGCTAACTGCGCGCCAGCGGCGATAATAGCCTTGGCCTTCGCCGCTCCAAGGCCACCCAGGCCGAGAGCATCGAGGAGCCTGGCGGGGGTCTTTAGGAAGTGGCTTAGGGCATCAAGCAAGAGTCCCTCGATTTCACTCGCCGCAATACGTTTGGGGCGATCGGAGGGAGAACTGCCTGCGGGGCTTTCTGAACGACGCTCAATGTAATAGCGGTATCTGCGCCCATTTTTGGTCGCGTGGCTAGGTGTAAAGGCGTGACCTAAGTCATCGAACAGTTTGCCGGCAAGGGGAGAAGGGTCGGCGGCATTGATACCATTACGCCGATCCTTCCTGTTTGATTTTAGTTTTGTTTGAACTTCTCTCCAGAGATCGAGATCGATGATCGGGGCGTGAAGTCCGGGATGGGTTTCCTTCTTGTGCGCGATTCGCCCGATGTAAATCGGGTTGGAGAGGATCCGGTAGATATGGCCGCGGGAGAAGGGTATGCCACCCCGCATCTTTCCGTCGAGGTCCTGGCGGAGTTTGGTGCGGAGACCAGTTCGGTTGGCCTCTGTATAAACGTGTCCTACCGAGCCTTTAACAACATAAAGGCGGAACAGGGTCCTGACCGTCTCCGCTTCCGCCTGATTGATGATCAAGGCCCGGTCCTTGGCGTCATAGCCAAGAGGCACGGTGCCCCCCATCCACATGCCTTTCTTCTTGGAGGCGGCGATCTTGTCCCGGATACGCTCCGCCGTGACTTCGCGTTCGAACTGGGCGAAGGACAGGAGCACGTTGAGAGTTAGCCTGCCCATCGAGGTCGTGGTGTTGAACTGCTGTGTGACAGAGACGAAGCAGACGTTTTGGGCATCGAAGACATCGACGATCTTGGCGAAGTCCGACAGCGCCCTGGTCAGACGATCAACCTTGTAGACCACCACCACGTCGATCTTGCGGCCTCTGATATCGCCGAGAAGCTGCTGCATGGCGGGGCGGGCCAGGGTGGCCCCAGAGATGCCGCCATCGTCATATTTGTCCGGTAGGCAGGTCCAGCCTTCGTGCTTCTGGCTGGTGATATACGCCGTGCAGGCTTCGCGCTGGGCATCCAGGGAGTTGAACTCTTGATCTAGGCCCTCGTCCGAGGACTTTCTGGTGTAGATGGCGCAGCGGAGCTTCTTCCCCCTTCTAGCGGGCACTGTTTTTTGCTTTTTGAGATTTGCGGTCCTTCAGTCCGAAGAAAGCGGGGCCGGACCAACGTGTTCCGGTGATCTCACGGGCCACCGCCGAAAGGCTGCGATAGGTCTGTTCGCGATAGAGAAAGCCACTCTCGGTCACGGACACGATGTGTGTTTCTCCCTGCCATTCCCTCAGGAATCGGGTGCCTGCCTTGGTTGGTTTAGAGGGCACGGTCGAGATAGTGCCGCTGAATTTGAGTTCTTTGGCAAGTTTTCGCAGGCGTCGCTGAAGCGGAGCATTTGGGCAATCATTCTCATTCTCCTGGAGCCGGTGGGCTATGACCCGGCAAAGAAAGGGTTGGCTCATCTGCTTAGGGACGGGA
>Ga0224512_10002832_pt1 | contig 15603 bp, 18 predicted proteins | sample SF_May12_sed_USG_4_FD_169103 | JGI IMG/M metagenome (GOLD analysis project Ga0224512, IMG submission 169103) | Sediment microbial communities from San Francisco Bay, California, United States - SF_May12_sed_USGS_13 | ecosystem: Environmental > Aquatic > Marine > Sediment | place: USA...
CCGCCCGCAGATGCGGGAAGTACAACCCTGAGAACACGCCGTGCCAGTACGGGTCGTGACCCTGAGCCTTGAGTAGTTCGGCATGGGCTTGGGGTGCCCCTTTGCTCGCGGCGACATGTGTGGAGACCCTAAGCATCTTCCGGTATAGGACCGCCGCCCCCGGATACTCAACCAGGAAGTTGCGCCACCAACCTCCCCGCATGAACGCCTCCCTGCCCACCCAGTCTGTGTACTCGTCCACCTTCGATTCCGGAACCGCGGCCGCCCGTGCGGTTGCGGCGGGGAGCGACCACTCGCTCATTTCGCGGTAGGAAGCGGGTGGGAGCGCCACCCGCCGGCCGGCCGGGTGATCGTCGAGGTACCCTTCAAATGTCGTCGTTTCTAGCCAGTCTTCCTCCTCGACCAAGCTGAAGAACGCGTCGAGCCAGTTCCCCGGCGGATACACCCTCTTGGAACTGTTGGGCCACAGTCCGAACTTCTCTCCGTCGTCGGCGATTACGGCAAGTGCCTGCGAATCATGGTCGTGCCGTTCACGGAGAAGTGCCAGCACCTCCTCCGGTTCCGCCCCGGGGATCGCATAGCGAAGGTCCTGAGCGATAGGAAAGATCGTCAGGGTGTTGCCCAGGTGATCGGTAATGAATGTGTCGGTCAGGTCGCCGGGCGGGTATCCGGCCAGCAGGAACACGTAGTCGTCGAGGATCGTGTACTCCATTTTGGCGTTCCGGAGGAGCGAAGGGAGACTCGGATCCCAGACCCGCTCGGCCAGCCATACGCCCCGGGGCGTATGGTCAAACCGATCCTGCAAGAACTCGGAGAGGCGGGCGAGGTGGGCCAGGGCATCTTCAACCGGGATCGTTGGGAGGATGGGATCGTAGAAGGCACCGCCCGTCCACTCGATCTGATCGGCGCTGGCGGCAAGAGCCGCGAGGACGTCGGGCCGGTTTCCGTCGAGCCACTCCAGGAGCGACCCCGAGTAATGCAAGTTGATCCGGATACCGGGGTGGGCGGCAAGGACCTCCAGGAAGGGCAGGTACGCTCGATCGCAAGCCTCGTCGATGACCTCGTCGAAGTTGCCGAGCGGTTGGTGGCAGTGAGCAGCAAAAATGAGGTTCAGGCTGGGCTCCTCGCAGGCACGGCTCAACGCTACCGTAGAGGCCTGCAACCCGCAGGACGGTATGGAGTTTCCACAGCCGATGTTGATCTCGCCGGAGGAAATCGACCTGGTCGTCGAGAACCTGTTGGCGGAATTCGGGACAGTCTTTGGGTCGACGGACGTCGAGCAAATGACCGCCGGCTCGATTGACCTGCTGGAGGAGATCCGCTCAGGCCCCCTCCAGGCGGACGAAGTCGAACGGTTCACCCGGGACCGTTTGCGAGCGCAGGGCAAGATCGAGGGCACGTTGCTCGCCGGAGTCCCGTCGGTCATCTTCGTGTGTGTGCACAACGCCGGGCGTTCGCAGATTTCGGCGGGTTGGGCGAGACACCTGGCCGGTGATCGATTGCTCGTGTTCTCGGGAGGTTCGGCTCCGGCGGAGGCCATCAACCCACGAGCCGTCGCGGTGATGGCCGAGATCGGCATCGACATCTCCGGGGCGTTCCCGGTGTCCTTCACCAACGAAATCGTTCAAGCGTCGGATGTAGTTGTCACGATGGGTTGCGGTGACGCCTGCCCCTACTTTGCGGACAAGCGCTATCTGGACTGGGATCTGGCCGATCCGCACAACGCTCCACTGGAAGACGTGCGGGTAGTTCGAGACGAGATTAGGCGACGGGTGGAGCGGCTGTTGGTCGAGATGGGGTTGGAGTTAGCGCCCCCGTCGACGTAGCTAACCTCCCGATTTGCGAATGAAGGAAAGCCCCCCACCCCACCGGACCATACGCGTCCTGACCGCGAACCTGTATGCCGAGCATCTTGACGTCGAAGGGTTTCGCAGTTTGGTGAATGAACTCGATCCCGACGTGGCCGTGGTTCAGGAACTGAGCTTGGGCGCCGCCGAGGTGCTGGGCGGGCTCCTGCCCCACGGTCTGCTTGTCCCCGAACAGGGTCATAGCGGGCGGGGTATAGCTCTGAGGGCGCCCGCCCAGATCGAGCTGCTGCCCATGGCCTACCGGGAAGGATTGATCGCCAGCCTCGAAGCGCCCGAATGGCCGGGTACCCTGGAAATCGTCAACGTCCACATGGCGAACCCGATTGCGTGGACTCCGTGGGGATCGGTCCGACTGCGCCGGCAGCAGCTCGACGCGCTCATCGCTCACCTTGCGTCGCCCGCCGTTCGGATAGTGGCAGGTGACTTCAACGCGTCACCGGTTTGGCCGGTTTACCGGCGCCTCGTCGCCCGCCTCGACGACGCCGCCGTTCTCGTGGCGAACGGGCGCGGAGAGAGGCCAGGTCGAACCTGGGGCCCCACCCCGGGGACGCCAAGGCTGCTGCGCATCGATCATGTATTCGTGGAAGGTCTCCGGGCCCTCGACAGTCGCGTGGTGACGATCCCGGGGTCGGACCACAGCGGGCTCCTGGTCGAGGTGGCGCTGGGCTGACCGCCACAGTTTCTTGGCCTCCAGGCCTTTGACGTACATGGCGATCCGAGCTGCTGCTCCCGAGCGGGTCGCTCCCTCATGAATGCCTGATTGATCTCAGGCACTCACCGAAATGCTCGCTGTGGCGCACCTGGGTTTTTCACCGCGTGCTCTCGCGGAAGGGATATGGTGCGCGCCGTTACGACGTATGTCATTTCGGTAGCCTGCAGAGGACGCCCCGGAGGAGGCGGTTTGGTGCGGGTCTTGGTCACGGGCGGGACTGGTTTCGTCGGATCGCACACGGTTGCGGCGTTGGTCAAAAAGGGCCATCGGGTAAGGCTTCTGGCGCGTTCTCATGAACGGGTCGATCCAGCGCTGGCTCCACATGGGGGCGTGGCTCCTGATGTGGTGATTGGAGATGCGACCGATGAAGCGGCCGTGGTCGCCGCGGTCGCTGGTTGTGAGGCCGTCATCCACGCCGCCAATGTCTTCAGTTTCGATCCACGACTAGCCGCAACCATGAACACTGTGAACGAGCAGGGCACGGAACTCGTTTTGGCCGAGGCTTCGAGAGTTGGGCTGAATCCCATTGTTCACGTCTCGAGCTATGTGGCGTTGCTTCCGAGCGAAAAGCCGTTGACCGCAGATTCTGAAGTGGGTCTGCCTGCGCCTCCATACAGCAAGTCAAAGGCTGCCGCGGAACGCGTCGCCCGACGTTTCCAAGCGGACGGGGTACCCGTGGTCATAACCTATCCGGGATCGACATGGGGTCCCCACGATCCATATCTCGGCGAGAGCGGCCGGCTGGTTCAGAGTGCTCTGAGAGGGTGGTATCGGTTTCTCAACGATGGACTGCTGCCGATCAGCGATGTTCGGGACATTGCCGCTGCTCATGCCGCGCTTTTGCAGCCCGGCCTCGGACCCCGCCGCTACATTCTTGTGGGACACAACCCGCGCTTCCGTGCCCTGATCGCTCGCCTAGGAGAACTTGCCGGACGGAACCTCTGGTCGATTCCCGTGCCGCCCAGGATGGCGCTGGCGACCGGCCGTGCGGCCAACTGGGCCAGAGCGAAACTCGGAGTCAACCTGAATCTGAGTTACGAGGGTCCCTGGCTAGTGGCTAACGCAAACGAAGCTGACTCCAGAGCGGCGAGGGACGAGTTAGGGATCGATTTCACGCCGCTCGATACGACTTTGACCGACACCGTCAAATGGCTCTACCAGACGGGACACATCACCAGGCGGCAAGCCGGAGCTCTGGCCTCGTAGCTGTCACGGAACCCGGGCATCATTGGCGGCCAACGATGGTCCCGGTCCAATGCCCAGCATTTGGTGGTTCGCCACCCCCAATCTCAGCCCAGACTTGGTTATCAGCTCGGCGAGTGTGTCACATCCGGCATCGCCCGCGTCGTCAGGGACAAGGTGCCGCTCTGCTTGGTGTGTCTGTAACTAGCCCTGATTAGAAACGGTGATTGCCCATGTCTCGTTAGCTTGCGCCCCGACGGACACCCGAAGGCCGCCCGGAATTCGAAAACGCCGAGATCGAGAGGGGGAGGGGTAGTTGAACAGCCGACCGATGTAGATACCTCACCGGCTGAACTGGGTGTCGGGCGGCCTTGGGGCGGCGAGGCGGTCCCTCCCTGGCCCAGATCTGGATCTGCTGATGGGGGTGGCCGAGGAGTTCAGCGACGTCGGGGAAGTCCGTGGCCGGCGGGGAGTCGTCGAATGATCGCGGTTTGCCCACACGCCTCAGTCGTTTGTCCCGCCGATTTCGGAGAAGGCTACCTGGGGTCCAGTCCCCGGCCCTCGACCCTCCAGGTCGCCAGCGGGCATTCTCCATGCCAGCAACGGATAACGCCGGCCTGCCGCCTCAGCAATCTCGTTGGCGTAGTGAGCCAGAACACCCGCGAAGGTGAGCATTTCACCGACTTCGCCCTCACTCACGACAGCATCCAGCAATGCACCGATCTTGGGCCAAGGGGGGCGCAGACCGTCTTCCCAGTTGACGAGGCTTTCGATAATGGCGTCATATAGCTGTTCGTTCGGGTGATCTAGATATAACCGTTCGCGCGGGTGATCTAGGAATAGCCTTTCGTCTGGGTGGCCCCATTCGCTCATCATCAGCCCCTTCGACACGTCGTAGGTCGTTCAATCCGCCGCAGCCTCCCAACCGGCACGACCACAGCCAGCCCCACGGTGCTTCGCATTGTCGCGCTCAATGACAGGTTGTTTGGAGGCATCTTTTCGCGACCTACCTCAGCTATCCGTTTCCTACCGGCCTGTAGTCCATTGGGGTCTTCTCGGACGCTTCGCTCGCGTCTCTCCCACCAGCGGGAGAGACCCCTGAACCTGACGTCCTGGGACATGGGTTCCGTCGACGCCATAGACATCCACCCAACGGTTAAGACCCTCGATCCACACTGCCTACGCGCCCTTACTTCTCCGCCCTCTGGAGGTGGTACCCAGAAAGGAGACCACGGCCGCCACCGGCAGGGCATAGAGGAAAAGACGAGGCCGGACGATCAGGACCGCGGCCAGCACTGCGGCACCGGACAGCAACCAGCGGGGAGCCTTTCGGATGTTGGGAAGAGCCACCCAGAGGGCACCGAGAACTAGCCCGGAACGAACGCCTATGGCGCCCAAGTAGGAATCCCCGTTGATCGGCCGCAGCATGAGGATCGCCCCGCCGATGATAAGGACGATTGAAATGGCTCCGAGCGTGGGACGGTGCATGAGAGGACATTATGCCCGGCGAGCTCCGAACATCGGGCGAGCGGCCTCGCTCGGGCGTCCGGGATTCGGTCGGGCCGCACCTACAATCGTCGCGTGGCTATCGACATCGACATCGCCTACGTGGCGCGCCTGGCCCGGATCGAGTTGTCGGACGACGAACTCCAGCATTTCGGAGCGCAGCTGAAAGGGATTCTCGAGCACGCCGCGCTCGTCCAGCAGCTGCCGACGGATGGAGTTGAACCGACGGCTCATCCTCTGCCGATGGTCAATGCGTTTCGTCCGGATCAGGTGACACCACCCTTGGAGAGAGAGACCGCCTTGTCCCAGGCCCCCGATGCCGAGGCCGGTTACTTCCGGGTACCGCCCACGCTGGAGGCGGAGTGAGCTCACCGGCCGATCTAACGTTGGCCGAGGCCACCGCGTCCCTACGGGCCGGGGAGCTGAGTTCGCGAGAGTTGCTCCAGGGGACCTTGGATCGTGCCGGGCTCACCGAAGCCGAGCTGCACGCGTATCTGACCATCGATCACGAAAGAGCTCGGGCCGCGGCGGCTGCCGCCGATGAAGCTCGGGCCCGCGGCGAAACCACCGGGCCTCTCCACGGTATCCCCGTCGCCATCAAGGACAACATGGTCACCGCTGGCTTGGAGACGACGGCCGGATCGCAGATCCTCGCCGGGTACATACCTCCCTACGACGCCGCAGCGGTGATCGCTTTGAGGAAGGCCGGAGCGGTGATCGTCGGTAAAACCAACCTCGACGAGTTCGCGATGGGATCCTCCACGGAGAACTCCGGATACGGTCCCTCGGCCAACCCGTGGGACACGGAAAGAGTACCCGGAGGGTCGTCAGGCGGTTCGGCCGCCGTCGTGGCTGCCGGCTCGGCCATGATGGCGCTTGGTTCCGACACCGGGGGTTCGATCCGGCAACCGGCCGCGCTGTGTGGTGTGGTCGGAATGAAGCCCACATATGGGCTGGTGTCGCGCTATGGCTTGATCGCGTTCGCCTCCAGTCTCGATCAGATCGGGCCGATTGCTCGAACCGTTGGAGATGCGGCTGTCGCACTTGAGGTGATTGCCGGGCACGACCCGCTTGATGCAACCTCGTACCGCGGCGCGTACCCGCGCTACCGAGCTTCGATCGGGCGGGGAGTTGCCGGCCTTCGCGTCGGGGTGGTAGCAGAACTGGCCGGTGAGGGTATCAGCCCTGATGTGCTCTCGGCTTTCCGCTCGGTTGTCGACTCCTTAGCTGATGCTGGAGCAGTTGTCAGCGAGGTGTCGCTTCCCTCCATGGAGTATGCCCTGTCGGCCTATTACTTGATCGCCCCGGCCGAGTGCTCGGCCAACCTGGCACGATTCGATGGGGTCCGCTACGGGTTGAGAGTCGAGGGAGCCACCGTGGAGGAGATGACGGCCAGAACCCGGGCCCTGGGGTTCGGGCCGGAGGTGACGAGACGCGTTCTGCTCGGTACTTATGCTCTCTCGGCCGGCTACTACGAAGCCTTCTACGGGCAGGCCCAGAAAGTGCGGACCCTGGTCATCCAGGACTTCACGAAAGCCTATGAAAGTGTTGATGTCCTCGTGTCGCCTACGAGTCCGATGACCGCGTTCGAATTTGGCTCCCGCACCGAGGATCCCTTGTCGATGTACCTCGTCGACGTCTGCACCATTCCCTCGAATCTGGTCGGCGCGCCGGGCATCTCGGTTCCAGTGGGGCTCGACGGCTCAGGCCTGCCGATCGGCTTTCAAGTGATGGCGCCCTCGCTTGGAGAGGAAATCTTGTTCAGGGTCGCAGCCGAGGTCGAGCGGTCGTCCGCCTGGAACGATCGGCGTCCGCCATTGCTGGAGGCTGATCATGGCGTATGAGGCCGTCATCGGGATCGAGACCCATGTCGAGCTGGCCACCGACTCCAAGATGTTCTGCGGGTGTCCCGCTCGTTTCGGCGCAGACCCCAACACCAACGTGTGCCCGGTGTGTCTGGGTCTCCCCGGCGCCCTGCCGGTCCCGAACGAAAGGGCCATCGAGTGGATCGTGGCCATCGGCCTTGCCCTCGAATGCGACATCGCCCATCGTTCCCACTTTCACCGAAAGAACTACTTCTATGCCGATCAGCCGAAGAACTACCAGATCTCCCAGTTTGACGTTCCCGTCTGTTCCGGGGGAACCCTCGACATCGACGTGAACGGCCAAGCGACGGGGGTCCGGATCAACCGAGTCCACATGGAGGAGGACACCGGCAAGATGATCCACGTGGGTGGTGGAGGTCGGATCAGGGACGCCGACCACTCGCTTCTCGACTACAACCGGTCTGGCATACCGCTGGTGGAAATCGTTACCGAACCCGATCTGTCCACCCCTCAGCAGGCACGCGCCTTTGCCCAGGAACTGCAGGCAATGGTGCTGGCGCTGGGTGTTTCCGACGCCAAACTCGAAGAGGGCAGTATGCGGTTCGACGCCAATGTCTCGTTGCGCCCCGAGGGCGCAGCCGAGTTGGGCACCAAGGTAGAGGTCAAGAACATGAACTCGTTCAGGTCGCTCGAGCGAGCGTTGGCTTACGAGATCGAGCGGCAGACTGCCGCCCTCGAAGCAGGAGTGCCGATCCTCCAGGAGACCCGTCATTGGGATGAAGGTGCCGGTGTCACCGGCAGCATGCGGTCCAAGGAAGAGAGTTCCGATTACCGCTACTTTCCGGAACCCGACCTTGTGCCCATCGAAGTCACCGACACGTGGCGGGAAGCGATTCAGAAGGGTCTGCCCGAATTGCCCGCTGCCCGGCGCAACCGCTATGTCGCTCTTGGTCTCGATCCGGCCGCAGTGGCCGTACTGGTATCGGGCGGGTCTGCCCTAACGGGATTGTTCGAAAACGCCGTCGGGCTAGGAGCCGACCCCAAGGCCATCGCCAACTGGTTGACGGGCGAAGTCGCCGCCTTCTTGCGGCGCGAGTCGGTCGAGCTGGGAGACACCCCGTTGACCGGGGAGAACCTCCATGAACTCGAGGGGCTTTACGGCGCCGGCGACCTTTCCGCCACTGCCGCCAAACAGGTCCTAGCGGGCGTCTTGGCGGGTGAAGGAAGTCCCGCTGAGGTCGCTGAGGCGCGAGATCTCATCCAGATCTCCGATGCCGGAGCCTTGGCAACCGAGATCGACCGGGTCCTGGCGAATCACCCGGAGGAGTACCAGCGGCTCATGGACGGCGATGCCAGGGTTATTGGCTACTTGGTCGGACAAGTTATGCGGATTACGGCCGGCAAGGCCGACCCGAAGGTCGTATCGACGATGTTGGGCGAGAAAGTCAAAGGCTGATGCGCCCAATCGTGTTCGACTGCGATGGCGTTCTCGTGGATTCAGAACAACTGGCGTGGAGCGCCTGGCGCCGGGTGCTGGCCCAGTACGGCATCACCTTGACCCAAGAAGACATTGCCCTATTGACCGGCCGCACCGACCGGGATGCCCACCTGCACTTCTCGGGCCGCGGGGAATTGCCCGACCACGCCGCCTTCTGGGCTGAACTCTCCGAGGTGACCTTCCGGTTATTCGACCAGCATCTGCTGGCATTTGAGGATGCCGCCGATACGCTCGATGCCCTGCAGAGCAGGGGAGCCTCAATGGCGGTAGCGTCGTCCAGCCCCCGGGATCGATTGGACCGATCGCTGGCCGCTACCGGATTACAAAAGTACTTCGAATTCACCGTCGGGGGAGATGAGGTCCCCCTGGGCAAACCCGCTCCCGATCTCTTTTTGGCTGCCGCCACCGGCCTGGCGGTCCAACCGGAAACCTGCTTCGCGGTTGAAGACGCGCCGGCTGGTATCAGGGCCGCCCGCGCTGCCGGGATGACGGTGGTAGCAGTTGAGCGAGGGCACTACAGCTTGGAGGACCTGCGGACCGCGGACCTGGTAGTCCCTCGCCTGACCCCCGCTCCGTTCCTGGGAAGCTGAGCGGTAGGCTGTCTGCATGGAACAACTGCCTCTTTTCATTGGGATCGCCGCAGCCGCGCTCTTCGGCTGGTGGCTGTTCAAGAAGCTGTTCAAGTTTGCGCTCTATGCGGGCATCATCGGGGTAGCCGCCTGGTTCTGGTACTTCCAGATCCGTTGACCATGGTGGCCTGATGTCCTTCATCGGCGACGTCCTGGGCGAGGCTCTCCAACTCCTCGGTCGGTTCGGGGCCGAGCTGCGGGAAGTGCTCTGGCTGACCATGGTCGTGTCGCTCGTGGCCACCGCCATCGGGGTCGTCCTCGGCGTCCCGCTCGGTACGGCCCTAGGACTGGGCCGTTTTCGGGGGCGGACACCGTTGCTGGTAGCGGTCAACACAGGAATGGGCGTGCCCCCGGTGCTCGCCGGGTTGCTCATTCTCCTTCTGTTGTGGAGAGATGGTCCGCTTGGCTCCTGGGGGATGCTCTTCACCCCTCAAGCGATGGTGCTTGCCCAGTCACTGCTGGCCATCCCCATCGCGGCCGGGGTCACCGCCGGAGCGGTTGGAGGCCTCTCACCGATAGCCCGCGAACAGCTGGCCGCCCTCCGTCTCGGTAACGCGACCTCCGGGTGGATCGCTGTCCGCGAAGCCTGGCCGGGCGTCGCCGCGGCGGTGGCCGCCGCCTTCGGCCGGGTGGTGTCCGAAGTCGGGGCGGTTCTCGTCGTCGGTGGGAACATCCAGGGAGAAACCAGAGTGTTGACCACCGCCATCGTGCAAGAAGCCCGGCAGGCACAATTTGGCGCCGCGCTGGCCCTGGGCATCGTCCTCATGGCGCTGGCCCTGATGATCAACAGCGCGCTGACCTGGTTGCAGCTTCGTGAGCGGAGGAGCTGATGCCTCCTCTGATTGTGGAAGACCTCCGGTACCCCCACGACGGTTCGATTATCTCGGTGGCGCGGCTATCGGTCGAGACGAGCGGACGACTGGTCGTCTTTGGTCCCAACGGCGCCGGGAAGACAACCCTTTTGCGTGTTCTGGCAGGCGTTTTGCCAGGAGGGCCGTCCATTGCTGCGGCCTATCAGCCTCAACATTCACACGTTTTCCGGGGTTCGGCCGGTTGGAATCTGGGGCTCGGTCTTGATCCCGAGCAGACGGCGTGGGCGCGGACGCTGGCAGATCGGTTCGGGCTTGATGCGGAGCTCTTTGTAGGTTCTGCCCGGGCCCTCAGCGGAGGCGAGCGACAGCGTCTTGCGCTGGCCCGAACGCTGGCCCGGCCCGAACCCTGGGTGCTCCTCGACGAACCTCTCGCCGCTCTCGACGTTGCCGACCGGATGGATGTGGCGGCCTCCCTGGTTGCCAGCTTGAACGGCAAGGGAGCGATCATCGTCACCCACGATCGGGAGGAGGCAGCCGTCCTGGGGGAGCGGGTGGCCGTGATGGTGGGCGGGACCATTGTGCAAGAAGGCCCCGTTTCCGAGGTTTTCTCGCTTCCCGCCGACGACCGGGTGGCGAGGGCGGTCGGCGTAGCCAACCTCCTGGACGGCATCGCCGCCGGACGGGAGGGTCCACTTTCTGCGGTTCGGATCGGGCCGCTCCATGTGTGGGGCATCGGTGATCTCGAAGAGGGGGCCGGCGCCCGGGTGCTTTTCGGGGCCGAAGCGGTAACCCTGTTTCCCGGTCATGACGCGGCAGCTGGATCGGCCCGGAACCGCTGGCCGGGGGAGGTGTCCGACATTCGGGAAACCGGCCGGCTGATCGAGGTCATCGTGGATGTCGGTTCCCCCATTGCCGCGCTCATCACCCCGGGTTCCAGAGAGGCCCTGGAACTGTCTCGGGGAGTTCGGGTGACCCTCACAGTCAAAGCCACCGCGGTGCGGGTGATCCCTCGATGAAACGAATCGGGTTCCTTGGCGCCGCGGCGATCCTGGCCGTGAGCGCCTGCAGCACCCCGGTCAGAGTGATCGTGGCAGCCGGGACCACCCTGGTAGATAGCGGTATTCTCGACGAGCTCGTGTCCCGTTACGAAGCGGACCACCCGGACGTCGAACTGAGCGTCGTCGGTGAGTCGACGGCCCGGATTCTCGACCTGGGGAGAAAAGGCGCTGCGGACCTGCTCATCACCCATGCTCCCGAGCTCGAGGCAGGTTTCGTCGCCGAAGGTCGGGCCGCTCGATACGATCCGGTGATGGAGAGCCGCTTCGTTCTGGCGGGCCCGACCCAGGCGAACTTGGGGCAGCCTTCCTTGGCCGGGGAGGCGTTCGGGGAGATTGCTCGCCGGGGAGATCTGTTTGTGAGCCGTTCTGATGGGTCGGGGACCCATCAGAAGGAACTGGAGCTATGGAGCCAAGCAGGTGTTGATCCCAGCGGTATGTCCTGGTACCTGGAGACGGGGCAGGGGATGGGTTTGACCCTGCAGGTAGCGGATCAGCGCCAAGCCTTCGTGCTGTCCGAAATCGGAGCTTTTCTCGCAGCAGCACCAGCCCTGTCGCTCGAGATCGTCCCCCTGGCCGACGATCCGGTTCTCATCAACCCCTACCAGCTCATCGTGGTGAGTGGGTCGCAGGCCGAACCGGCGGCTGCAGCTTTTGCGGCCTGGCTGCGATCCGCTGAAGGTCGCGAAGCCATGATCTCTGCCAATCGCGACTTGTTCGGGGAGGTGGTCTACCAGCCGGTCGGTTCCTGAGTGGCCGCCGGGAATCCTGCTGCTTGCTTCGCGAGCGGCCCTTGGGCGTGTAGCGTCTCAGCCAGTAATGAAAAAGGAGCTCCCGTGAAATCGATCAGCACGGTCTTGTGGTTCTTGATCCTGAGCAGCATTCTCACAGGCTGGTTAGCCGTGATTTTCGCCTTGAACTCGCAGACCGAGGCTTTGGCCGGGTCGATAAGCCTCATCGCCGCGGCGCTCGCTTTCGGGCTCCCGGCATTGGCTCTGTTCAACTCGCTGAAGAGATAGCCCCACCGCAGCCTGATGCGGACGTCAAGCGAGAGCGACGCGCCGCTCCGCCATACCGTTGAGGATCTCAAGCACGATCCGGTTGGCGAGAAACGCAGTCACCTGGCCGGGCCCATCGTAGGGAGGCGCTACTTCGACTACGTCGGCACCCAGCACCTCGAGATCCCGTCCCAGCCGGCGCACGGTGTCGAGTATCTGACGTGAGGTGAGCCCTCCCGGCTCCGGGGTGCCGGTGCCGGGCGCCAGCCCCGGATCAACTACGTCGATGTCCACCGAGACAAACACGCCGTCGGCGTCTGCGGCTGAATGCTGCACCGCCTCATCGACGACGGCCGACAACCCCTGTTCGGAGATGTCATTCATGGTGAAGAAACGCATCTGCTGGTCGCGCATCCAGGCGAAGGTTTCCGGATCCGGCCAGTATCCCCTCAGGCCGATTTGGACAAAACGGTGACCGGGTACGGCACCAGATTCGATCAGACGCCGCATCGGGGTTCCGTGCCCGTAGAGCTGGCCATGTTGGGTCTCGCCGGTGTCGGCGTGCGCATCGAAGTGAATCAATGCCACCTTCCCAAAACCGACGACTCGGGCCAGACCAGTCGCGTTGGCGTAGGTGATCGTGTGGTCGCCGCCGAGCACAATCGGAACCGCTCCCGCCGCTGCGATCGCCCCGACGGAAGCAGCAATGCGGTCGAGGCTCTCTTCGGTTGCGCCGGGGACCACCAGGACATCGCCGGCGTCGACCACGTTCAGCGTCCCGAGAGGGTCGATGCCGGTCGTCAGGTGCGGCCGGTACCCGTCGAATCCGAGGTAATCGGCCTCGCGAATGGCCTTTGGTCCGAACCGTGCCCCGGCTCGAAACGAGGTGCCCCAGTCGAACGGCGCGCCCAGAATGACCACTCCGGCGTCACCGATATTCGCCAGCGATCTGGCCGGAACCCCGGCGAAGGAGGCTCTCGAAGCGAAGGCGAGTTCCCGAGAAGTGTCAAAAGGATCGCTCATCTAAGGGATCATCAGCACCGGACAGGGTGCATAGTGGGCGAGACGATCTGCAACCGACCCCATGACGAATCGCTCGATGAGCCCGGCCCCGCGCTTGCCGACAACTAGTAGGTCGGCATCGACCTCCGAGCAGAAACCGATGATCGTGGCAGCCGGATCTCCGAGCTCCTCGACCGTCTGGACGTCGATTCCTTCGGTGTCCAGGTCTTGAGTCGTCGAATCGAGCACGGTGTGTTGCGCCTCATCGAGTGCCTTGGCCAGCGCGGTGGCGGTTGGGGGCGCTCCCCCGATTCCCCACCAGCCTTCGGGCGGGCGAACCACGGTGATCACGTACAGTTTGGCGTCGTTGTTCTTGGCGATGCTGGCCGCGACATGTGCGGCCCGCAAACTGCCGTCCGATCCGTCGGTGGCGGCGACCACAACGTTTGGTGACCATCCCGGCCATTCCATGGTGCTCCTCCTCGGCGGTGCGCATCGCCCACTCTATGCGGTACTCGAGCCGCATGATTGCGCATCGGCTTTGCCGGGCGAGTTCTAGGCGCCACAATGCGTCCAATGAGACCCAAAGTCGTAATTGCGGAAGCCATCGCCGGAGCCGGCATCGAGGCATTGGAGACGCACTGCGACGTCGTCAACGGGATAGGTCTCGCCCGGGCTGGGTTGGTCGAGCAGCTGGCCGACGCCCAGGCCTTGATCGTGCGTTCCGCAACCCAGGTGGATGCAGCCATGATTAGCGGCGCACCACTTCTCAAGGTCATCGGCCGGGCAGGGATCGGGGTGGACAACATCGACATCACGGCGGCCACCAACGCCGGAATAGTGGTGGTCAACGCACCGCAGGCGAACGTGATCTCTGCGGCCGAGCACACCATGGCCCTGCTATTGGGTCAGGCGCGCCATCTGCCTCGGGCCGACGCCGTTCTGCGGTCCGGGGTGTGGGACCGGAAGTCGTACCAGGGAGTGGAACTCCATGGGAGGATCCTGGGCGTTATCGGGCTGGGGAGAATCGGATCGCTGGTCGCTCAGCGTGCCCAAGCGTTCGGTATGCGGGTGATTGCCCACGACCCCTACGTGGGCGCCGACCGCGCCCGAAGGTTGGAAGTCGAACTGGCCGGAAGCCTCGACGAGCTCTACGCGCAGGCGGATTTCATCACTCTGCACCTGCCGCTCACCCAGGAAACGGCCGGGATGATCAACGCCGGGACCCTGGCCAAGATGCGGGAGGGGGTCCGGATCGTCAACGCGTCGCGAGGCGGCATCATCGACGAAGACGCCCTTGCCCAGGCGATCCGTTCCGGTCGGGTGGCGGGCGCCGCCCTTGACGTGTTCGCCACCGAGCCGATCACAGAGAGTCCTCTGTTCGAGCTGCCGCAGGTCGTCGTAACCCCCCATCTGGGGGCATCGACGCGCGAGGCGCAAGACAAAGCCGGCATCGACGTTGCAGAAGCGGTGGCGGCCGCTTTGCGCGGGGAACTGGTGCTGTCGGCCGTCAATGTCGACATCGGGACCGAAGTGACGGACGAAGTTCGCCGCTTCCTGCCCCTCGCCGAGTACCTCGGGCGAGTCTTCGTGGGGGTGGCCAGGGGTTTGCCCGACCGGTTGACCGTCCGGATCGAGGGCAGGCTGGCCGAGTATCCGGTGCGTCCGCTCCGCCTGGCGGCTCTGAAGGGAGCGCTTTCGGCGGTCAGCTCGGTGACGGTGTCTTATGTCAACGCCCCGGCGCTTGCCGAACGTCATGGCATCGCCATCACCGAAGAGTCATCGACTGAGTCGACCGAGTACGTATCGCTCCTTCGGCTCCAAGGTACCGTCGGTGGCCGAGAGATCTCGCTGGCAGGGACGATTGGTCGCAGGGCCCCGATGCTGGTTGAGATCTTCGGGTACGAAGTGGATCTACCCCTTTCCCAGTACATGCTCATCGTAAGAAACGCCGACGTGCCGGGGTTAATCGGACGGGTTGGCACCTTCCTGGGCGGGCTCGGCGTAAACATCGCCAATATGGTGGTAGGCAGGTCTGCGATGACAGGTGAGGCAGCCATGATGGGGATCGACATCGACCAATCGTTGTCGCCCGAGGTGGTCGACGCGGTCCGCGAGCTCGAAGGTGTCGAGGAAGCCCAATTTGTTCAGCTCCCGTTGGTGTAGACAGCGGCAGGCGAGCCGCCACCAGCGGGGTGTTACCTGGGCCGGGACGTCCTAGACCAGCGCCTGGACGAGCCACCCCGCGGCCAAAGCCCACAGCCCGGCAACGAGATCGTCTGCGGTGATCCCCACTGCCCCGCCCAGCCGTTCGGCGGCCGCGACCCCCGGGAATTTCTTCGTGATGTCGGCGATCCGGAAGGTGACGAACGCCACCGCGACAGCCCAGCCGCCCAATCCGATGACTGCCAGGAAGGTGCCGGCGGCCTCGTCGACGACCACCCATCCGGGATCGGCTCCGTCATCGGCAAATCGACGGGTTGACCAGAGAGCGGCAGCCGCAACGATGGCGGTA